>Ga0209491_10007232_pt1 | contig 14784 bp, 7 predicted proteins | sample BON02_FD_187213 | JGI IMG/M metagenome (GOLD analysis project Ga0209491, IMG submission 187213) | Freshwater microbial communities from Lake Bonney liftoff mats and glacier meltwater in Antarctica - BON-02 (SPAdes) (version 2) | ecosystem: Environmental > Aquatic > Freshwater > Ice > Glacier...
CTCCCCCTCCTCCCCCTCCTCCCCCTCCTCCAGGGCACGGCGGCGTGTCCATCCCCGCGCGCGGGGCGCGCGGCCCGCCCGCCCCGCCCTACCCTTCGCCGGCGCCGTCCGTGCCCCGGTCGTTCGGCGGCGGCGCGCCGTTGCTGTCGAGCTCGATGTCGCAGAGCCACTATTTGCTGATGGGCGGCGGCGGCGCCGGCCCCGCCGCCGGCGCCCATCCGCGCCCGCAGACGCCCGCGGGCGACGCGATCGCGGCCGCCCTCGGCGCCGCCGCGTCAGCCGCCTTGGGCCGCGCCGGCGGCGCCTCGCCCGTCCACCGCCGCGCGTCGGCCCTGTCGGCGGTGGCGGCGGCCGCGGCGGCGACCCGCATCGCGGCGGCGGGCGGCGACGCCCACGGCGTGCCGGGCGGGACGGCCGCCGCCGCCGCCGCCGCCGCCGCCGCCGGCCGCCGCCGCTCGGAAGACCCGTCGACTGCCGCCCCTTTGCTGCTGCCGCTGTCGCGGACGTCGTCCGCGGGGGGGGGGGCGGCGGCGGCCATGCTCGGGGCCAGCGGCGGCTCGCGCAGGTCTTCGATCGACCGGCCCGGGGGCCCCTCCCCGGCCGTGCCGCCGCCCCCGCCCCTGCCGCCGATCGTCGCCTCGCTGCCCGCGTCGGGCGCGGCGTCGCTGCTGTCGACGCCGCTCGGCCGCGACGGCGGCGGCGGCGGGCGCGGCGGCCACGACGGCGGCGGCGGCGTGGCCGGCGGCAGCCCGCTTTTCTCGCTGGCGCGCGCGGCGGCCGCCGCCGCGCACGACCCCGTCGTGGCCGCGGCCATTGCCGACACGGAGGCGCAGCTCGTGCAGCAGGCGCAGCGCGAGGAGCTGGAGGAGGAGGCAGCCGCCGCCGCCGACACCGCGGCCGCCGCCGACGCCGCGCCGTCCGCCCGCGGCCGCCTCTCCACCTCCCGCCGGCCCCCCTGGTCGCGCCGCTGCGCCGCCCTGCTCCCCGCCTCCTTCACGGGCGCCTCGGCCCAGACCGACGCCGTCTACGGCCTCATCAACGCCGTCGTCGGCATCCCCACCATGGTCTCCTTCGCCGCGATCGTCTTCCAGCACCCGACCTACCGCCCCTTGCTCGGCCAGCTCGCCCGCTTCTCCTTTCTGGCGGCCGCCACCCACCAGCTCTGCTTCGCCGCCATGTCGACGCTCCCCTTCGCCGTGGGGCAGCCGCAGGACACGGGCCTCATCGTGCTGAGCGCCATCGCCACCTCGGTCGCCGAGTACGGCCTGGCGCACGGCCTGGACGCGCGCGTGGTCGTCGCCACGACGCTGACGACGCTTGCGCTCAGCACGCTCCTGGTGGGCTTTCTGACGCTGGGGGTGGCGCGGCTCAAGCTCGCAGGCCTCGTGCAGTACGTCCCCCTGCCCGTGGTCGGCGGCTACCTCTCGTTCGTGGGCTACTTCTGCCTGGCCGCGGGCGTGGGCTTGGGCACGGGCACGGAGATCGGGGCGCTCGGCACGTGGGGGCGGCTGCTGACCCGCGACGCGCTCACAAAGCTGGCGCCGACGCTGGGCGCGGCGGCGGCCATCCTCGTTTGCATGCGGCGCGCGCGGTCGCCCTGGGCCTTGCCGATCCTGCTGGGGTGCATCCCCGTGGCGTTCCACGCGTGGCTGTTCGCCACGGGCACGACCCTGGCCGAGGCGCAGGACGCCGGGTGGGTGCTCAAGCCGCCCGACGCGGCGTCGCCGGACGCCGGCGGCCTCGGCCTCGGCGTCGGCGGCTTGGGCGCCGTCCTCGGCGTCGGCGTCGGCGGCCACGGCGGCGGCGGCTCGCCCCCCGCGCCCGCCTCCTCCTCTTCTAGCCCCCAGCTCGAGCCCTTCTGGGACCTGTACAAGCTCTTCATCTCCGGCTCGGGCATCTGCATCCCCGCCCTGCTGCAGCAGGCGCCCCGCGCCCTCGCGCTCTGGTTTGTCGTCGTGTTTGGCTCGACGCTCGACGTCGCCGCCATCCAGTCTTGCTCGCCGACCCCGCTCGACTTTGACGCCGAGCTCGCGACCGTCGGCGTCAGCAACATCGTCGTCGGCCTCACGGGCGCGGGATACAGCGGCTCGTACATCTTCAGCCAGACGATCTTCTCGATGCGCGCGGGCGTGGCCGGCGCCTTGCACGGCGTCGTGCTCGGGTCGCTCGAGATGGTCATTTTCCTGCTGCCCGTGCCCGTGGTGCAGTACCTGCCCGTCTTCTTCTTCGGCGCGCTGCTGACCGTGTTCGGCGTGGAGATCGCGGGGGACTGGCTCGTGCACTCGCGCACAAAGGTGACGCGCGCAGAGTACGCGCTGCTGCTGCTGACCTTTTTCCTGATCGTGCAGCTGGGGCTCGAGGCCGGCGTCGCCGCCGGCGCGGCGGCGTGCCTGTTCTACTTTGCGTTCAGCTACTCGCGCGTGCACCTGTCGGCCTTCCGGGTGTTCGCCTCGCGCTCGGCCGCGGCGCGCCCCCTGCGCGAGCACCGCGCCCTGGAGGAGGCGTTCGCCGGCCGCATGGCGGCCGTGTCGCTTTCCGGGTTTATCTTTTTCGGCTCGTCCGTCAACATCATGGAAAAGGTGATCGAGTTTGCCAACGAGATGGTCGCGACGTCGTCGATGGTGGCGGCGGGGGACGAGGCCGGGGCCGAGTGGGACGAGGGAACGGCCGCCGCCAACGGCCAAGGCGGCGGGGGCGGCGTCGCGGCGGCCGCGCTCCTGAGCGGCGGCGGCACGGCCGCGGGCCTGCGCAGCCAGCCGACGGCGTTCTTCGGCGGCGGCAAGGCCCCGGGCGGCAAGGCCGCCCTCGGCGCCGCGGGCGCGGCCGCCGCCGCCGACGCGCTGCGCCGGCGCCACGAGGCGCGCGACGCGCTGCTGCGCGGCGTGGCAGCCGAGGCGCCGCGCTTCCTGCTGCTCGACTTTCGCCGCGTGCTCGGCGTCGACGCCACGGCGGCGCAGACGTTCGGGACGCTGCAGATGCAGCTGAAGCGCCTGGGCGTCGAGCTGGTGCTGACGCGCGTGCGGAGCAACCCGACCGTCGAGCGCCTGTTTGCGGCGCACGGCCTCATCGCGCCGCCTCGGGGCGGCGGCGGCGCCTCGTCCGCCTCGCACGGCGGCGGGGGCAAGGCTGACGCCGGCGGCGCCTTGCCCGCCGGCGCCGTCGCGTCGCCGGCGCTCGACCCGGGCCCCGAGCAGGGCTACTGCCGCACGTTCGACACGCTCAACGACGGCGCGCGCTACGCCGAGGAGCGCTTCCTCGCCCTCGCGCGCGCGGCGGGCGCGCTGCCCGCGCAGGACGCCTCGCTGACGCTGCGCGAGTTTCTGGCCGGGCATCTGATGGCCGGGGGCGACGACGACGACGGCGGCGACGGCGGCGACGGCGACGACGAGGGGGGCGACGACGCCGCGGGGCTCGCCAAGGGCGAGGCGGCGGCGGCGGCGGGCCCCTCGTCCGCGTCCGACGACGACGCGCAGGTGCCCGCCTCGTTTGGCTTTGCCGCGCTCGGCGGCTCGCGCCGCGCGCTCGGCGAGGCCGCCGACGGCATCGCGCGGCACTCGCGCGTCGTGCGCTTCGCGCCGCAGGAGACCATCTTCTCTTACGGCGACGCGCCCACGGTCGTCTACCTGATCATGCGCGGCTCGGTCGACGTGGAGATGCACGGCGGCGGCGGCGGGGCGGCGGGCGCGGCGGGCGGACCGGACAGCAGGAGCCCGGCCCAGGCGACGCTCGAGGCGGCCGCGGCGAGCTTCCCCGGCGGCGCGGGCGGGCCGGCGCCCTCGACCCTCTCCGTCGCGGTGCCCGGCGCCTTTGCGGCGGCGGCAGCCGAGCGCCACGCCCGCCTGCACACGCCGGGCCGCGCCGGCAATGGGGCTGGGGCGGGCGGGGCCGGGCTGTGCGGCGCGCCAAAGACCTACCAGTGCGGCGTGGGGTCGGTCGTCGGCGGCACGGACAGCGTGCTGCAGCGGCCGCGCGCGTTCCGCGCGGTGGCGGCGTCGGCGGTCGAGGCCGTCGCCGTCGAGAGCGCGGGCTACCGCCGCATGGCGCGCGAGGCGCCGGGGGCCGCGCGCGCGCTGCAGGCCGTGCTGCTGCGCGACGTGTGTTTGAGCGAGGTGTACGCTTACGAGGCGCTGCGGCGCGCGGCGGACTAGGACCTATAAACGAAATCGAAGATTGGAATTGCTCGATTCGCGCCCATCGTCGCTCGCCTAGTTATTCGCCTAGCGGGCGGCGGCGGGTGGCTGCGACAGGCTCTCGAGCCGCCTCTTGCGCAGCCGCACCAGGAGCGGCAGCTCGGGCCGCGCCCCGTCCTCCTCGACCAGGCGCGGCAGCAGCGACGCCGGGTCGTCCGGCTCGGCGGCCACGGCCGCCTCGAGCTCGCGCACGGCCGCCGCCGCCGCCGCCGCGCCCCCGGCCTCCTCCTCCTCCTCGTCCGTCTCCGCCTTTGCCGCCGCCGCCCCCCGCTTCTTCCCCCGCCCGCCCCCTCGCCCCCCCTTGCCCCCTGCACCCTCCCCGGCCTCGGTAGCCGCCGCCGCCGCGTTCCCCGCCCGCCGGACCGCCCACCGCGCGTCCTCGACCAGCGCCGACACCTCTGCCGCGATGGCGTCGGCCCACGGGGCGCCGAGGCCGAGGTCGCCAGCGGCCGAGGCGGCGTACGCGAGCGCCGAGGCGGCGGGGCGGGCGACGTCCCACACGGGCCGGTCGAGGAACACCAGGCGCGGGCGCGGGCGGGAGCGGCCCTGTGGCTGGTGCTGGTATTGTTTTGCGCCCTTGCTCGGCGTCTGCGTTTGGGCCCCCGCCTTTTGCTCTTCTCCGTGGGCGCCGCCGCGCCGCCGCCGCTTCCTCCCGCTCGCCAGGCTCCCGGGCGCCTCGACGCGCACGGGCAGGCGCCACAGGCGCGGCGCGGGCAGGGGCAGGCCCCCTCCGGCCGGGGGGAGGCCCGGGCGCAGCGGGTCCGAGGCGACGAGGCCGGCTTTTGCCGCCGCCGCCGCGCCCTCCTCTTGCTGCTGCTGCGGCGGCGGCCGCTGGTCGTCCTCGGCCCAGCCCGCCTGCTGGAACGGCCGGACGCCGCCCCGGATCGACTCGGCGAAAAAGTTCTCGTAGCTCCGCGGCAGCGCCAGGTCGGCGCACAGGCGTGCGGCAGCCTCGGCGGCCGTCGGCGGGCAGTCGCCGGCGGTGGCGGCGGCGGCGGCGGCGGCGGCGTGGCCGGGGGCGCCGCCGCCGCCCGTTGCCGGCGGCAGGGGCAGGCGGACCAGCAGCTGCTCCCGCACGTGGTCGTCCGCGCACGTGGGCTGGCGGTCCACGCCGATGAAGATCGGCACGAGCGGACCATGAGGCCGAGCGGGCGGCGGTGGCGGCGGCGCGCCCGTGGCGCTCCGGACGGCGTGGTCGGTGACCAGTTTTCGGAAGCAGGCGGGCGAGGGGTTGCGCGGCTGGCGCGTTGGCGGAGCCGGCGCCGGGGCCGGCGCCGGCGCGTCGGCCATCGTCGCTATGTTTTGTTGATGGGTTGGTGGACCGACGGAGCGTCGGGGGGTCGGCGTTGCGTCGGCGTCGCGTCGGGCGTCGGGCGTCGGCGTCGTCCGTCGGCGTCGGCGTCGTGTGGCGGTGCGGGGACGGGTTGGGGCACACCACTGCGGTTGGTAGCGCTAGTGTGCGTGTCTTCGTGACGTCCAGGCGCGAACGATAGGGAAGTTGGCGGCTGTGTGGCGGAGGAGGAGGGGGGGCCTGCGGGTGAGAGGCGATTTCCAAAAAACGCGAACAAAAACTCGTAACGAGACACCGGCGTTGGCGCGCGCGGGTCTCGACAGGGTCGTTTTGATGTGCGTGGATGCTTGTGTGGCGTTGGACCGGCGATTAATGGCCGGACAGCCGGGCGAATTCAAGTGGCGTTTTGAGGGTCTGGAAATCAGTTTTTCTCTTTCTTTCGCCCTCCCTTCCTCTATCGCGCGCCACAGTGCAAACGTGACGAACAAGCACGATCAACTCCTCGCCCTCCCTCGTGAAGTCCCTTGCCGAACCACAAACCGCAGCGCTTTTTCCGACAGGTGCGAATCTTTTTGCTGCGCGACTTCCGCGCGCGCAGCTCCTGCTCCGCCGCGTTCGCGCAACGCTCCCACGCTGTGGCGCGTGCGCACACACAGGCCACCAATCCAGCCCAACGCCCAAACCTGCAAGGCGGGCACGTGTCGCGGGATCCCGTCGGCGCTTCTGTTTTGGAGGGGCGCGCCGCTTCCGCCGCTCGTTGCGTCGCGCGCCCACCGCTCGCTTTGCCCTCCCAAAACCAAACCCCCCACGACGCACAACCAGGCAGAAAACCATGTCGTCCTCGGATCACCTCCCGCCGTCGACCGGCGGCGTGCCCCCTCCCCCGCCGCCGGTGGCACCGCCGCCGGCGCCGGCGCCGCCGCCGCCGCCGCCCTACCCGGCCGCCGCCGCCCCCCAGTTTGCCGACGCCCCGCCGCCGCCGCCGCCGCCCCCCGCAGGGCCGCCGCCGCCGCCGCCCACCAAGCTCTTCCTCGCCGTGCACACGGTCGAGAGCGTCAGCGCGCGCGTCCCCTTCTCCATCATCCTGCTCATGGACGCCGCCAAGCGCAAGGCCATCCCCGAGTCGGTCGGGCGCGTGCGCATGGTCATCCCCTCGGACGGCCGCGAGTCTGTGAGTCTGTGGGACGCCCCCGCGCCCGCGCCGCTGCAAGCGTGGCTCTCCTCCAACCTCGGCCCCGACGCCATCGTCCAGGTCTACGGCGTGGAAGAAGACTTCTGTTTAGGCGTGGGCTTCGAGCTCGCGCGCGCGCGCGCGGCCGACCGCACCGCGCGCGCGGCCGAGCGGGCGGGCGCGGCCATGTCGGCGCGGATGGCCGAGCTCGACAGCAAGACAGGGCTCGTGGCCGGAGCGCGCGGCGCGACGGCGGCGGCCGCCGAGCGCGTGACGGCGCTGTACGGGCGGGCGGCGGAGGACGAGCGCGTGCGGGCGGCGGCGGCCAGCGTCAGCCGCACGGCGCAGGACGCGTGGGGCAAGCTGGGCGCGTGGGTGACGAGCCAGACGCAGCCGGGCGGCGGCGGCGGCGGCGGCGGCGGCGGCGGCAGCGGGGCGGGGGGGGCGGGGGCCGCGGCCGGCGGCCACGGCAGCGGCCACGGCGGCCCGCCGCCGCCCCCCTCGTACGACCCGTTTGCGCCCCGGCCCGCGCATTGACAGAAACACACATAGATTAGATCTAGGCCAGGCTGGAAAGCGGGGCAGTCCTGTGAAAAGAACGGGCGACGACAGCGGGGATTGGTCGCGCCAAGGCCGGCGACGCCGCCGACGACAAAGACACAAACGACGCCGGCCGCTCCTGCCCGGCGCACGGCAAATTCCGCTCGCTCGCACCAGTCCTCCTTCCTTTCACTTACCTTGAGAGACACACGCACCACCGGTCGCGCGCGCCAAGACTCTGCCTTTCCCTGGGCCCACCACCCCACTCGAGCAAACCAAACCGCTCCCCGACACTGCCTGATTCGTAAACGTTCCCAGCCGCGCGCGCCATGAAGCGGCGCGTGGAGGAGGGGGAGCGCGCGTCGGACGCGGACGTCGCGGATGCGGGCAAGCGGCCGCGGCGGCAGACCGACGAGGCGGCGGCGACAGCAGCAGCTGCAGCGGCAACCAACGGCAACGGCAACGGCGCCGACGGCGAGGTCGAGGCCAACGGCAACGGCAACGGCGCCGCCGCAAACGTGCTCGATCGATACACCAGCGGCCTCGTCTTCTGGCACCCGCACCGGCGGCGCTGGCAGACGGGGGCCACTCTGACCGAGGCCCTGGCCGCGCGCCCGGCGCCCGACGCGCACTGCGCCCTGTACCTCGCACGCAACGTGCGGCGCGGCGCCGAGGCCGCGACGCGGGCGGCCGGCGCGCGCCGCGCCGCCGCGCTCGAGCGCCGGGCGGCCGAGGCGGCGGCCGGGGTGGCGGGCGCCCCCGCGACCGCCGGCGCCGGCCCCCCGAGCGGCCGGCCCAAGCGCCCCACCCGCCCGCCCGCCCGCCTGCGCGTCCCCGACCCCGCGGCCGGGTGGGTGGAGAGCGAGTCGCGCCTCGCAGCGGCCTTTGCGTCGCTCGGGCGCAGGCGGCGCGCAGCGGCGGCGGCGGGCAGGGCGGGGGCGGGGGCGGCGGGGGCGGCGAGGTCGGCCGGGGGGGCGGCAGGCGCCCCAGCAGCGGCTGGCCACGGCCAGGCGGAGGGAGAGCACCCTGCTGCAGCGACCCCCGCCAGCGCGACGGTCCTGGCGGCCGCCGCCGAGGCGGCCGCGATCGCCGCGCGCTCGCGCCCGGGGGCGAGGACTTTCCGCTCGGGCGGCGGCGGCGGCAAGGGCGAGGCCGAGCCGGCGGCGGCGCGCGAGGGGGCGGCGCCCGCTCTCACGGAGGGCCTCGATCGCATGCTGCGCGCGCGCGTCCCCTCTGCCGCCAGAGTAGGCGAGGGCGCAGACAGCAAGGACGGGGACGCGTTGGACCTCCTGCCGGCCGCCCTCTCTTTGGTTGTGCGCGGCGCCCGGTCGCGCCAGGGCCCCGCGGCCGACGCCCTGCGCGGCCTCGGGCACGAGGAGTCGGTCGTGCTCTCGCCCCGGCGCGCGGGCGGGGGCCGCGGCCGCGGCGGGCGCGGCGGCGGCGGCGGCGGCGGCCGGCAGCAGACGGCGTCGGCGGGCCGCGGGGCGGCGCCGGCGGCGAGCGACGCCACCGCCGGGCGACCGGCGGCTCCGAAGGAGCAGCAGCGGCGGCCGCAGCCGCCGCCGCCGCAGAAAAAGCAGGCGGCAGCTGCGGCGGGGGCTGGCGGCGGCAGCGGCCTCTATCCGCCCGGGGCGGAGCCGCTTCGGCGCGAGTACCGCACGATGCTCTACGAGCGCATCAAGGGCAAGCGATGGCCCGTCTGACGCAGCGAGCAGACCCCAGCGGACGGAGGGGCGGGGCCGGCGGCGGGGGCGCCGGGCGTCGCCGTCGTGGCGGCGGCTGCTGCTGCGCCCAGCGCCGCCGCCGCGCCTGCCGCGGCCGCCGCGCCTGCCGCCGCGCCTGCGCCCGCCCCTCCCTGGCGGAGGTAGTGGTGCGCGTGCAGCGAGTGCAGGTCGTGCGCGGCGGGCTGCGGCTCCTCGTGCCGCCGCTGCGCTGCGTCGGCCGCCTGCTGCTGGGCGTGATGCCGCGCGAACAATTTTTTTTGTGTCTGTCTGTCGAGAGCGAGCGGGGCGCCAGGCGGCGCTTGCCCGCGCTGTCCGTTCGGCGCCCGCGCGCGTGCGCGCTCGGCGGCGCGAGAGACCGCCGCTCCCGCTCTGCCTGTCTCTGTCTCTCTCTCTCTCTTCCCCCTGAGGCGCAAGACCAATCATCAAGCGCAGCACGCGACCAGGTCACGCTGATGTTACAAACGGGCTCCAGGCGCGAGCGCCGGGCGCGTCACACTATGCACTTTGGGGGACCGAAATTTCGCGCCGCGACCATTCACGTCGCCGCTCGACGGCCCCCGTCCCCGTCGCCGTCCCCGTCGCCGTCGCCGTCCTCGGCGTCCCCCGGCGGCCCACCCCCGGCAAGGAGCTCGCGGGTGGTCTTCTCCTCTCTTCTCCGCTCTTCTCCGCTCTTCTCCTGTCCTCTAGAGGACCCCCCGTCCCCGTCCCCAGCGGGGCCCTCGTCTTTTTTTGTTTGCATTTTGGGGAGGGGGTGGCGTTTGACGAGCGTGCGCGCTTCTTTCTTGCTCTTCCGTCACCTGGAGAACACTAGAGAAACCCGTTAGCAATTCAATGCTGTCGCCGCCCACCACGTCGCCGCCCACCACCATAATCTTGCAATGATCGTCGCACACACAAGAAATGCAGAGGCGACCCCAGAAAAGAAGAAAGAGCGACGGGAGCATCCAGGGCGGCGGCGGCGGCAGCGACTGCGGCCAAGGGGAGAAGGGCGACAGCCGCCGCAGACCAAGATACGCCACCCACCCCGGGCGGCGCCGCACACGCGCGCGCGCGCATCTAGTACGGGACGTTCTTCGGCAGGTCGGTGTTGACGTTGGCGCGCATCGACACCATCAGGCGCGTGCGCGCCTCGCGCTGCGACGACTTGACGCCCGCCCCGCCGCGCGCGCGGATGGCCGCCTCGCGCCGCGCCGCCTTGGCGAGCGTCTCCACCCCGAGGGCGCGGTACCGCGCCACGACGAGCGCGGTGGCGAACGAGTCGCGCGCCGACGGGTCGGGGCGTGCGCGCTGGCGGTAGTAGCGCGACAGGGCGCGCGTACCGAGCACGAGGGCCCGCTGCCCGGACGACGGCGCGCCGGGCACAAGGAGCTCGCCCGCCGCGCCCGTGCCCGCCGGCGGCGCCAGCGCCGCCGGCGCCGCCTTGCCGCGCGCGCCCCCTTGCGCCGACGCCGCAACGATCGCGCCGTCGCCCTCCATCGCCTCCGCGCCCTCCCCCTCCCCCTCCCCCTCCTGCGCCTGCGCCAGCCTGCCGTAGTCGTAGAAGTCCTCGTACTCCTCCTCGTTGCCGTCGTAGAGCGCGCGGCACCGCCCAGAATCCACCATATGCCTCTGCACCGCGTGAAGCGAGCGGAAGCGCCGCGCGGTCGCGTCGTCGCCGCGCGCGTACAGTGGCACCCGCCCGACGGCCAGCTTGGCGCCCAGGTAGCGCAGCAGGCCCTCCGGGTCGGCGCACGCCTCGACGTCGGGCACCACGAAGCCGTAGCGGCGCCACATGTGCTCGAGGTTGTCCTCGAGGGTCGGGGCGACGCGGCCGTCGAACAGCGAGCGGCGGGGGTCCCACGCGTCGGCCTCGGCCCAGCGCGCGGCCTCGTCGTCGCCGCCCGCCTCGCTTCCCCCTGCCTCCTCCTCCCCCCCCTCCTCCTCGTCCATAGACGCGGTCTCCCAGCCGCTGCCCTCCTCCTCCTCCCCGCCCTCGTCCCCGTCGGCGTCGTCGGCCATGCCGCCGCCGGCGTCGGCCGCCGCCGCCGCCGCCTCTGAGGCCATCAGCCGCGCCGCGTCGGTGCCCGCCGCCGGCTTGACCACGAACCCGCCCGCCACCGCCGCCTCGCCGCGCGGCGCCGCGCGGCGGTGGCGGGGACGCTTGCCGGCCTCGACCGCGCCGGGCCCCTCGCCCGCGGCCGGCGCCGATCCCGCCGCCGCCGCCGCCGCCACCGCCACGGGCGCCCGCCGCGACACGACGGGCGGCGGGGCCGCGTCCGCGCCCGACTTTTTCACCAGCTCCGCGTACTTGCGCGAGCGCGTGTGCGCGACGTAGGTGTTCTCCGAGTAGAAGCGGCGGCGCGTGAGGGGGTCGTACCAGACGCGGTCGTCGCCGGCCGCCGGCACGGCGCCGCCGCCGGGCAGCAGCAGCGCGTCGCCGGCCGACGGCAGCGCCGACGCGGACGACGACGCCGGCGCGCCGCCGCCGCCGCCGCCGCCGCTGCGCTGCTGCTGCTGCTGCTGCTGCTGCTGCTGGAGCAGCTGCGCGCGCCGCGCCTCAAACCACTCCTTAGTCACGGGCGGGAGGCCCGCCACCTTGCGCTTGAGGTTGTAGCGGTGAAAGTCGCTGCGGTAGTGCTCGGCCAGCGACTCCTTGTCAACGAAATAAGTGCCGGCCGTTGAGCAATAGACGGCGGCGGGCTGGTCGGGCGCGGCGGCCGTCGACGATGGCGGCGCGTTCGCGCCGCTCGCCACGGCGGCGCCGTCGGCCATCGTGCGGCTTGTTGTTCGCTTGGCCGCGCCACACACGCGCGCGCGCAAGGGCGCGCCCTGGGAGCAGTACTGCTGTGCGAGCGGTTTCTTGCGCGCGTGGACGGCGTGTGTGCGGCCCGAGAGGGACGCGTCTCTCTCTGTGTTTTTCGATAGGCGGCGCAGAAACACTTTTGTGCGTGCGTGCGTGGCTCGTGTTTGTGGTCGCGGTCGGATGTCGATCGTTGTGTGTCTGCGTGAATTGCCTGGGTGAAGATTGGTGATGGCGGAGAGGGGCAGGCTCTTCATGAGGCCAGGAGGAGGAGCAGAGAGGGAGGGAGGAGTGGGGGGGGGCAGAAGGAGAGGGCGGGGTCGAGGAGACACGCGACGAGGAGACACGTCCCCACACACGTACAATTGACGCATATCACCCCTCTCTACAACAACTGCACCTCCCCCACATCCCAAACCTCCAGACCCCGCCTCGGCAAATCACATCAGCGAGAAAAGCACATCGCGCCCGAAATCATCGATAGAGTGCGTGAGCCACGCCTCTCCTCCTCCCGCCGGGACTCACAAACAGAGGACAGACACACCTGATCGCCCGCATCGCGCGCACTCGCCGCCGCCATGTCGGGGATCGGCACGGGCGTGAGTTATTTCGTTCACGTCTTCGTAACAAAACCGGCGATCAACTCGAAAACTGACGAGAGTCTCACCTTCCTGTCCGCCCCGCGCCCCCCGCCTGCCCAACCACCACAATCACGACACAGTACGACCTGTCGGCGACGACCTACTCACCCGACGGCAAGGTGTTCCAGACGGACTATGCGCAGAAGGCCGTCGACAACAGCAGGTGAGCGGCGTGGGACGCGCGCGCGCCGCGCGATCGGTAGACGACGCCGACAGCGCTCGTCCCCTCACGCGCGCCTCGTGCGCTCACTCACTCACGCCCCCCGCAACAAAACAAAACAAGCACAGCACCGCCATCGGCTTGAGGTGCAAGGACGGGGTCGTGCTGGTGAGTCGCAAGTCATGCGTGCTGAAGATGCTGCCCCGTGCGGGCGGGTCGGCCAGGCGTCTCGCGCTCTCTCTTCTCCCTTTTGGCTCGAAACCGACGCCGACCGACGGCCGCCCAAAACAAAACAAGCACAAACCCGACACACACACACACACAACAGGCGGTGGAGAAGCTCGTCGTGTCCAAGCTCCTCGTCGAGGGCTCCGGCCGCCGCACCTTCTTCCTCGACCACCACGCCGGCGCGGCCGTCGCCGGCCTGCTGCCCGACGGCCGCGTGATTGCCGCCCGCGCCTGCGACGAGGCCACCAGCTACAAGGGGTTTTACGGCGAGGCCATCCCCGCCGAGACCCTCTGCGAGCGCGTGGGCTCCTACATGCACCTCTTCAACCTCTACTGGTCCATGCGCCCCTTCGGCGCGGCGTTCCTGCTCGCCGCGTACGACGAGGGCGAGGGCGCCGAGCCCTGCCTCGCGCTCGTCGAGCCCGGCGGCGCTGCGCTGCGGTACCGGGGCGCGGCGGTGGGCAAGGGGCGGCAGGCGGCCAAGAACGAGATCGAGAAGCTCAAGCTGTCGGAGATGGGGAGCCGGGAGGCGGTGATGCAGGCGGCGCGGATGTGAGCTTTTGCTTTTTATTGGCCGCTTCGCTGATGACACTTTGTTTCCGAGGGGGGGGTCGCCCCTCTTTGCCGACGCGCGCTCGCGGCTCCCAAGCCCGCCCCCCCCCTCTCTTGGTTGTTTCTCCTCGCTGATGCGAAATCAGCGCCCCACAATTCCCCCACCCACCCCCCAAAACCACCCCACGACCCACGCACCCACACGAAAACACGACAGCATGCACAAGGTGCACGAGGAGGACGGCGGAAAGCCGTTTGAGATCGAGATGGCCTGGATCTCGGACGACCCCTCGAGCGGCCGGCGGTTTGGCCGCGTGCCGCGCGCCTTGCAGGAGGAGGCCGAGCGCGCAGCCAAGGCGGCGCTCGAGGCGGAGGACATGGAGGACTAGGGGGGGGTGAGCGCTCGAGCCGCCCTTCCTCTCTCTCTCTATCTATCTCCTGTTTGTTGCGCGCCTTGCCGGGAAAGGCAAATCTGGGCCAAGCAAAAAGGCCTGCCCGCCCGGCCCCACCTCGCGCGCCGCAAGAGATATATACCGAGGACGAGGGCGGAAACAAAAACAGAAAAAAAACTCACAACGTGCACACTCGCTCGTTTATCCGGCGTGCGGAGCGCGCGCGTGCGCGCCCGTGCACGTACACAAACAGGAAACCGAGCCGCCCTCCCCTCGTGTAAAAAGACCTCGAGAGCTGCCGAAATACGAAACTCAAACGCCGTTGTCAGCGGCGCCTCGGCGTCTTCCCCCCCGCCCCACACTCTCTCTCCGAAAAGCAACTTCTTTCGCCGCCTCGCCAACGGACAAACATGTCCCCGAGCCTCTCCCCTCACCCCCCCAAAAACAAGTCCAAGTTCACGGCTGCTGCTGCTGCTGCACGAGCACCTGCACCAGCTGCTGCGCCTGCGAGCACTGCCCCTGCGTGCCCGTGATCTCGACCTCGCGGTCGCCCGCCGCCGCCGCCGCCGCGTCGGCGGGCACGGCCAGGCGCGCGCGCGCGCCCGTCATCTCGCGCACGTGCGCGAGGCGGTCCTGCCCGCCGCGCGTGAGGGCGGCGACCTGCAGCGGGCCCACGATGAGGCGCACGCTCATGAGGCCGGACGGGGGCGCGGGCTGAGCGTAAGGGGACGGCTGCTGCTGCGGCTGCGGCTGGAGCAGCGGCGCGAGCGACGCCAGGACTGACGACAGCTGCGCCGACGGGCCGGCGCCGGCGGGCTGGAGCTGCTGCTGCTGCGCGGCCGGGGCGTGGCCATAGTACGGGTGCTGCTGCTGCTGCTGCTGCTGCTGCTGCTGCGCGGACAGGGAGCCATACGTGCTGGCCCCGGGCGGGGGCGGGGCGGGCGCGGGCGCGGGGGGCGGCGGCGCATACGGCTGCGGCGGCGGCGGCGGCGGGGCGTGCTGCTGCGGCTGATACTGCGGTTGCTGCTGCTGCTGCTGATACTGTGGAGGGGGAGGGGGGGCGCCATACACATACTGCTGCTGCTGCTGCTGCTGCTGCTGCTGCGGAGGGGGAGG
>Ga0209491_10007233_pt1 | contig 14782 bp, 15 predicted proteins | sample BON02_FD_187213 | JGI IMG/M metagenome (GOLD analysis project Ga0209491, IMG submission 187213) | Freshwater microbial communities from Lake Bonney liftoff mats and glacier meltwater in Antarctica - BON-02 (SPAdes) (version 2) | ecosystem: Environmental > Aquatic > Freshwater > Ice > Glacier...
CGGGTAAATATCTCAACGAACTCGATGAACGCGGGTGGCGCTGGAGCGTGACTTACAACAAGCGGACCAGCAAATTGGACAAGCTGGCGGAGGCCATGGGCGAGCAGGAATGGAGCAAAGCGGTGGAGACCATGGGGCTCGGCGGTCAGACCATCGTTGAGCAGCACGGGTGGTTGCGACACCTCCCCGGAGAGGAGTGCAAGCGGGTGCAGACCTTCGCGGTTGTGCGCTGGCTTGCGAAGGACGGAAGCGACCTATTCTGGCGCTATGGCCACATGGTAGGTGGAGGGCGCCAACAGAAAGACCTCGCCCACGAACCCGCCATGGCACGCATGGTCTTCGAACGTCACCATCTCAAGGGAGCCAAGGAACAGTGCTTCCATCAGTTGCTTGTGGATATGGCCTGCACCATCCGCAACGGTGTCCCGAAAACCCGATCCTAATGATTGGGGGGCATTTCGCGTTACGGCGGGTCTTGACTTGTCGGGTGGCAGATTCTGGTTTACGCTCTCATCCGAATGATGTCTTCCGAGAATTACGATGACCGCTCGCCTCTCACATGGGTTGGTCGCTTTCCTGTCTATCTGACCACCTTCCTGGTCGCTGCGCATGTGGTGGCGATGATCATAGTTTCGCTGTTGCTCGCTCTCGGCCAGTCGGTGACGATGGATTCACTTTCGTATTCCAGCGAGGCGGTGGTGAGCCAATTCTCCGTGTGGCAGTTTGTCACGTATGTTTTCATTAATCGCCCATCGCTCTGGTTTGTCATTGAGATGTATCTACTGCTCACATTTGGCAGTGAGGTTGAGAAACGTATTGGCCACCGTGGTTTCGGATGGATGTATCTCGCCTTGGTGCTTGCCATCCCAATCGTCCTGACCGGGGCTGCCGCGTTTGGTGTCTCATCAGTTTACGCGGGAAGTGGTGCGGTGCATTTCGCGATATTCATCGCGTTCGTTGCGATCTATCCCACCGCGCAGATTTTCTTTGGTTTCCAGGCACGTTGGATCGGCCTCATCTTGCTGGCGATCAACTCGCTTCAGTTGCTTGCGTATCGCGACTGGGTGTCGCTTTCCATGCTTTGGCTTTCTTGCGCCTGTGCAGTTTTTATGCTCGTAAAATCGGGCGTTGCTTCGACAGGGATTTGGGAGGGTGTGTCGGATGTGATTCCGCGGCAGCCCAAGGAGGAAAAGCGTCCGATGAAATCTGCCGGAGCTAAATCGGTGGCGGCAGCGGATCCTTATGAATCGATTGATCCGCTTCTTGATAAAATCTCGAAGCACGGGATTCACAGCCTCACAAAGGCCGAGCGCCAGCGCTTGGAGAAAGCGCGCACGTTATTGCTGGAGCGGGAGCGGCGCCGATGATTGAGCCCGAGCAGGAGCCTGGGCCGGAGCCGTTTTCAGTTCCGCACACATCGCTACCATTGCCATCGCTCAAAGACCCGTCGTATGTCAATGCGATGATCCATTTCTATCGCGGGGAATTGGGGCGGATCATGGTGTGGCGGCAGCGGCTGGACCAGACGACCCAGTGGGCCATCGCCAGCACGACGACTATCGTCACCGTTGCATTTTCATTCCGTGACCTGCCTCACATCATCTTCTTTTTTAATCTCGCGATTGTCGCCATGATGTTATGGATCGAGGCGCGGAGGTATCGGTTTTATGATGCATTTCGAGGACGGGTGCGGATGTTGGAATCCCATTTCCTGGTCCCGATGATTTCGCAGAGCGACAAGCTGCTGGACGGCGAATGGCGACGGCTGGTTTGCGAAGATCTCATTATGCCGACGTTTAAGATTTCCGCGTTGGAGTCGGTGGCCCGGCGGTTGCGGAGAAACTATGTGTTTATTTTTGCCATCATCATGCTCGCGTGGAGTTTGAAAATCGTTATGCACGCGGACCCGGTGATCGATTCGGCCAGTACGTTGTATTCTGCATTTGCTGTGGCGGCACTCCCTGCTTGGCTGAATATCTTCATCTTCATTGGGACGATATTGTTTGTCGGATGGATGATCGTATTTATTTCCAGTCGATCCTCTGGTGAGATTTCAGAGTTTGGTGGAAATGGTTCGCTTTGGCGCATATGAGTCTGGACCGGCTGCATGAGATTGTCAGTCGGCTGAGGGCTCCGGGTGGTTGCCCATGGGATCGCGAGCAAACCCATGCGAGCCTGCGGGCTGCCTTGATCGAAGAATGTTACGAGGTTGTCGATGCCATTAATCGCAGCGACGACAGTAACCTCCGGGAGGAGCTGGGAGACTTGTTGCTGCATGTGGTTTTTCATTCGCAGTTGGCCGAGGAACGTGGAGTGTTTGCGTTCGACGAGGTTGCTGCGGATATTTGCGAAAAATTAGTCCGGCGTCATCCGCATGTCTTTGGCGACGGTACTGCTGCTGACACCGATGAGGTGCTACAACGGTGGGAGCAGATTAAACGCCAGGAAAAAGGAGATGGGGCATCGATCGTCGATGAGCGTGACTCTGCGCAGCCTGCGTTAATGCGGGCTCAGAATGTTCAAAAAAAGGCTGCGCGGGTGGGCTTCGACTGGAAGCAGGCGGATGAAGTCTTTTTGAAACTGGAGGAGGAAATCGCTGAGCTTCGCGCAGCCATCGCTGAAGGGCACAAAGAGGCGGTCGAAGACGAAATGGGCGATTTGCTATTCACCGTGGTGAACCTTTCCCGAAAACTAAAGGTCGACGCGGAGATGGCACTATCAGGATCTACAACAAAATTCATCCGTCGCTTTCAATGTGTTGAGGCGAGCCTCGCTGCTGATGGTCGAGCAGTCGAAAATACTTCCCTCGTTGAACTTGAGGTCCGATGGAACCAAGCAAAAAGTCAGCTTCATCGATGACCGCCGAGGTGCTCCATCCTTGGGTAGTCCTGAATGTGGATGGCCGTGATCCAGCGCAGGATTTTTCAGGCGCGAACACTGCACCCGACCCGGAGGTGCATGCGCCTGTGAACTACCACGCCTATGCCGCGTGCACGGCTGGTTCGTTTCATAAAGCAGCATCAGCGGTGCCCGACTCGGCAGAGCGTGTCCTTGTGCTGCTACGGCAGCGAAACCTCGTCGCTGCCCGGGCTGCGGTGCGCCAACTCCGCGAACGGGGATGCTCTGTTTGGGTGTCGCTCAAGGAATCGGGCGGATTGCAGGTAAGCGAGTTGATCTCTGAGCCGCGCCGATGGAAGGAGTTTTGCGATGTGTGCCGGAGTGCAAATGGTTGCCTGTCCAGTACTCCGGACTTGGTCGTGCTTTACCGATCCACGGGGGCGCAGAACGTCGTATTTATTCCAACGCCGTATCCGGTTGATCTGCCGGAGTGGAACTTTGCCTGCTCGATGGCATTGCGAAATGGCATATTTGTTGGCACGCGCGAGTTCGATGTTCTCAGCCGACGCCATACCATCGCCGTCACCGCAGCCGTATCGGTGGGCATCCAGAAGGCTTGCCGGGTAGTGGTTTTTAATCCGGACGGCAAGCGGGGTGAAAAGATGCTTGAGGCGATTCGAGAATCAACTGGCATTGGCACTAGACTGGAGGTGATACACGGCCGTCTCGCGTATCCCGATTATTTGCGCGTTATGGCGATGTCCCGTGTGGTGTGGCAGTTGGACCGCAGCCGTGTGCCAGGGCAGGTTGCCGGCGATGCGTTGTTGTGTGGGGTTCCCTGCATTGGCGGGGATGGTGCGATCGACCGAATTGGCCATCCGGGCACGCACGGCGATGGTAAATCCGACGGGGAGCTTCTTGAAAAATTGGAGGTGTTGATGTCTGATGATGTCGTGTACCAGTCCGCGGTCGAAGCGTCCAAAGCTGCCGCTCATTCTTTGCTTAGTTTCGGCAAAGTAGCGCGTCAGCTTGAAGAGCTTTCCTGAGCCTGCTTCCGAGAGGTAAACAAATCGTTGTCGGCAGATGCTGAGGCAGGAGATTCGAGTCCTAGCTTACGGTAGGCATTTTGCATCGCGATACGGCCTTGCGGACTACGTTTTAAATATCCCTGCATGATCAAATACGGTTCGTGGACTTCCTCCAAGGTGCCAGGCTCTTCTCCGACGGCGACAGCGAGCGCATTGACTCCCACCGGGCCACCGTCAAACTTCATGATGATTGCTTCAATGATCCGTTTGTCCATTTCGTCAAAGCCATCGGCGTCGACATCGAGCATTTGTAGAGCGTCCGCGGCGACCGGTTGAGTGACGATATTGTCTGCACGCACCTGCGCGTAGTCACGAACCCAGCGCAGGTAGTTATTGGCAATCCGAGGGGTTCCGCGGGAACGACGAGCAATTTCGAGCGCACCATCGGCTTCGATTTGAATTCCGATGAGCCCGGCACTCCGAACGATGATCGTCTGTAAATCCTCTGCACTGTAGTAGTCTAATCGGCAGTTCATCCCGAACCGGGAGCGCAGCGGAGAGCTGATCATACCTGACCGGGTAGTCGCACCGATGAGCGTGAACTTCGCGAGGTGCAACTGGATGCTCCGGGCGCTGGGACCCTGATCGATCATGATATCCACCTTAAAATCCTCCATGGCCGGATAGAGATATTCCTCGATGGCGGGTTGGAGCCGGTGGATCTCGTCAATGAATAGGATGTCCCCGCGTTGCAGGTTCGTTAAGAGACCAGCGAGGTCACCTGCCTTTTCGACCATGGGGCCACTGGTAGTTTTTACTTCCGCTCCCACCGCATTACCTACGATGTAGGCGAGAGTGGTTTTGCCAAGTCCAGGCGGGCCGCTGAACAGGATATGTTGGAGGACATCGCCCCGCTGGCGCGCGGCTTCTACCATAAGTTTCAGTCGCTCCAGAGTGCCGCGCTGGCCCGCAAATTCTTCAAACAGGGGCGGTCGGAGTGAAACATCAAACGGTGAGTCTGGAGCGTCTCCGGAGGGTTTAAGTTCCAGGTTCATACGGCAGGCGCAGACTCCAAAATTGCAACTTCAAATTCCTCCAGACAGGCGCGTATCCCACGCGTGTCACGAAGCAGTGACGTCCCAACCAGTCCTGCTTGGAAGTGTTTACGCACGGCAGCGATCCGCGAGGGATCCAGCCCGCTTTCTGCCACCCGGATGGCCTGCGTCGGAAGACGCTCCGCAAGTTCAAAGGCACCAAAATCGAGGCTGAAATCGGTGGTTGATTGTCCGCCTGTATCGACAAATCCGGAGTCGGATTTGAACTTTCGGCTATTGATCCCGACCATGGTAGCATTCTCCGGGAGCATCTGGATTTCTTCCTGGGTGTGGACTTCAAACAGGACAGACATTCCAAGTTCCAGCGCCAAATTGTGGAATCCTGCCAGACGCGCGGAATCCAGAACATTTGCCATGAGCAAGATCGCGTCGGCACCGAAGGCTCGTGCTTCGCGCACTTGGTATTCGTCGATCATGAAATCTTTGCGCAGGACGGGCTTGGTCACTTCCGCGCGGATGGCGGCCATGCGATCAATGGTCATTCCAAAGTGGAAGGCATTTGTCAGCACTGACAGGGCCACCACAACGGGCGATTCCTCATAAGCTGAGGCGGCATCCCGGACATTTGCTTCCCGCATTGGTCCGACGCTGGGCGATTTTTCTTTGATCTCTGCGATGAGAGAAAAGCTTAGTGATTTCAACGCCCCGGCGAAATCACGCGGAGGTGGCGCGTCAGCCAGCCGTGCCCGGATGTCTGCAATCGGGCGGTTGGCCTTGGTGGACGACAGTTCGTCGGTGACGTCCGAGAGTATGCGGTCAAGAAAAGTGCTCATAGCTTCAAAGAGAGTATGGCACAGGATTGCAAAACGAGGAAACCCAATCCCCATAAGCTTTCGATGCGGCAGAGACCTCAACAAAGAGGAAATCCGGCACATCGTAGGGATGAATCACCTGCAACTTTATCTCTAATACCGCCAGATTCGCAGCGGTTGTTTTTAGAAAAACAATGACCTCTTCCGAATCGTGCAGTTGTTCGTTCCAGGAAAAAAATCGACCGGCATCCCGGTTGTATCGTATCGCAGGCAATCAGTCGGTCCCGCAACAATGCGCGGATGACTTCGCCTGCCATGGGCTCATCGGAGAAGGTCGTAATGACGAGTTGAATCTCGCAGTCAAGCGGCGTGGAGCATCATAGTTGCTGCCTGGCGGCAGATCCATCCCCCACCAACCACGCGGGGCCCTCGTAAAATACGGCAGCTTGGCCTGGCGTGACTGCGCGCTGCGGCTCGTGCAGCCGGACCAGATGCCGGTTCGCCTCGACACGCGAAACCGTGGGCTCGGCGCCGGGATGGGCGTGGCGGATTTTTATGGTGACATCGATGGGTTCGAACGGTTCGTCGATCAACCAGTTTAAGTTATCCACCACAAATTCCTCACTGGTGAGTTCCTCATGGGTGCCTACGAAGACGCACGACAGCTCTGGGTCGATAACGACCACATACATTGGACGTGGCGAGCCACCGGGCAACCCTTTGTGCTGTCCGATCGTGAACATTTTGATTCCCTCGTGATCAGCGATGAAGTTCCCGCTCCTGTCGTAAATCCCGCCCTTCTGAAACTCTTCGTCCCCGAGGTGCGAGCGATGGAACGCCTTCTAGTCATTTCTAGGCACAAAACAAATCTCCTGACTGTCCACTTTATCCGTAATTTTCATGCCCATCTTCCGGGCGATGGCGCGGATTTCATCCTTGGTCATTCCGCCGAGCGGGGTGACTGCGCGACGTAGTTGGTGCTGCCGCAGACTGAAGAGAAAATACGACTGATCTTTGCGTGGATCGTATCCGCGTCGGAGGATCGCGTTGTCGCCGTGGTGCTCAAAAATGGCGTGGTGCCCGGTTGCGATGTATTCGGCTCCCAACGCGCGCATCCGCGATTGCGGATGGATCGCAGTATTTGTCTTCCGCGCGGGAAATGCAATCCTGTGGCCACACCTGCATGGTGACGCCAATCACATCGCATCCTGCTTCTTTCAGCAGGTGCGCAGTCACACTGGAGTCCACACCTCCACTCATGCCCACTAATACCCGTCGTCCATTGCCATTCATACGACGGAAAACTTGCAGGGTCGGTGGCGATTCGTCAAACCCCGGAACGCAGACTGCTCAGATGAATGAAAAGTATCCTGCGGTCGAAAACGGGTTAAAGCTTGAGCCGTTTCCCATTTAATGAAAAAGATAATCATGAGCGAAAGAAAAACGATCGTTGCCGTATTTGATACTAAGCCCTATGACCGCGAGTTCCTTTCGCTTGCCGTTGGGGCGGACCAATTTCACTGGAAGTTCCTTGAATTCCGGCTGACGGACGAGACTGCCGTTGCAGCACATGGAGCCGATGTGGCCTGCGTCTTCGTCAATGATGTCGCCGATTTAAATGCTTTGGAATGTCTCGCCTCCAGTGGTGTGCGCCATCTCGCACTCCGATGCGCTGGATTCAACAACGTGGACCTTGCGGCGGCCCGGAAACTTGGAATCACCGTCACCCGCGTTCCCAGCTATTCACCCCATGCGGTTGCCGAGCACACTGTCGCACTTTTACTTTCGCTGAATCGGAAAATCCACCGGGCATACAGCAGGGTTCGTGAATTAAATTTCTCATTGGGCGGCCTGGTTGGCTTTGATCTTTTTGGCAAAACTGCCGGGATTGTGGGTACGGGTAAAACGGGCCGACTCGTTGCAGAGATTCTCCGCGGATTTAAAATGCGTGTTCTCGCTGCTGACATTTCTCCCGATCACGCATGGGCCACAGCCAATGGGATCGAATACGTGGACCTTGAAACTCTGGATCGAGAAAGCGATATTATCTCACTCCACGCTCCACTGACTCAGGAAACCAATTATCTCGTAAACCGACATACTTTGGCTCTGATGAAACGCGGGGTCATTATTATCAACGTTAGCCGTGGGCGTCTCATTCACACCGCGGCGCTCATCGAAGCTCTCAAAAATGGCCATGTCGGCGGGGTGGCTTTGGATGTCTACGAAGAAGAGGAGGGTGTGTTTTTTGAAGATCTTTCCGGAGAAGTGCTGCAAGACGATGAACTCGCGCGTTTATTGACCTTCCCGAACGTCCTCATCACCGCGCACCAGGCATTTTTGACGCGCGAGGCGTTGGAGGAAATCGCCCGAGTTACGACGGAAAATATTCAGCTCTTGTCCGCCGGTCTTCCGCCGCTGGAAGGCACGTCTTTTTAATCTTCTGGATGCAGGTTAAAATGACCACGTAGGGAAATGATCGATCTTGCCGTTGCCGCTTTTCCGATCGCGTTACTTGTCTGGCTGATGACCAAGGCACGCCCGATGCCATCCACATTCGCATTTGCACTGGCCGCGGCGCTCACCTACGCCGCACGCGCGTTTTATTTCCAGTCCCCGATTAATTTACTCAATGCATCAATCCTTACGGGTCTGCTGAATGCGTTAACCCCCATCTCCATTGTGTTTGGGGCGATTTTGTTTTTTGTCGCAATGGAGCGTTCGGGTGCGATGGGCCGCTTACAGGAATGGTTGCGCGATATTTCGCCAAATCCGGTCGCGCAGTTGATGATCGTCGGATGGTCTTTCCAGTTTCTCATCGAAGGCGCGAGTGGGTTCGGAACTCCTGCCGCATTGGCGGCTCCGGTGTTGGTTGGTCTTGGATTCCCGCCGCTTCGTGTCGCAATTTTATGCCTCGCCATGAACTCGGTGCCGGTTTCGTTTGGCGCCGTCGGAACTCCCACATGGTTTGGTTTTGGCGGGCTGCCATTGACCGATAGCGATCTCCTGGCCCTCGGAATGAAAACCGCGATCCTGCAATGGGCGGCGGGGATGGTGGTGCCGATTATTGCTCTGCGGTTCGTGGTTGGCTGGCGGGATATCCGTGAAAATATCGGGTTCATCTACTTGTCGATTCTATTTAACACGGTTCCAATGGTGGCTATAGCGACATTTAATGACGAATTTCCCTCGGTGATTGGTGGAGCGATCGGACTCGTGGCAACTATCCTGCTCGCACGATTCCAGATCGGGCTCAAGCGCACCCCGTCGCCACAGCCGCATTCGCCGCTTGTCACACGCTCCGTGATGCTTGCACTCAGCCCATTGATTGCGACCATCGTCATTCTCCTCGTCACGCGAATCCCGATCCTCGGGCTTCGCCAGTGGCTGACTGCTGCGGAGCCGAACATTGCGTTTCCGCTTGGAGCAATTGGTGAGTTTTCAGCGAGTGCAACGCTGGTGCTTCAGCTCCGAAATGTGCTCGGCGAAGGGTTGAATTGGTCTCACGCGGTATTGTATGTGCCATCAATCATTCCTTTTGTCCTGACCGCTGGAGCTGCTCTCACGATCTTTCATAACGGCCGAGAGGCAGGAGGTGTTTTAAACGAAACCGGAAAGAAAATTGTGCGCCCGGTGGTCGCGTTGTTTGGCGCGCTGGTATTCGTTCAGTTACTAATGGCTGGAGGAGAATCGGCATCCACAATGATTCTCGGCCGTGCATTTGCTGATATGTCTGGTGAGTATTGGAAATACCTTGCGCCGCTGCTCGGGGCACTGGGAAGTTTTTTTGCCGGTTCCGCCACGATATCCAACCTGACGTTCGGAGGCATCCAACTTGCCATTGCAAATGAAACGGGATTGGAACCATCAACCGTTTTGGCGCTCCAATCTGGTGGTGCAGCCATGGGAAACATGATCTGCATCCATAACATCATAGCGGTATGTGCGGTGCTTGGCTTGGCGAATCGGGAAGGCTGGATTCTCAAACGAACGATCATACCGATGATTGCATACTGGATCGTTTTTGCCCTGGTCGCCGCCGTTTTTCTGCAGTAGCCCCGCTAGCGTCCGGAACTGAAAAAAATTGTCCTCCTCTGCCGAAAAACCGGCATAATCGCTGCTGAACAAATGTAGTTTAACGTCGAGTGCCCGGTCAGCTTCCCTGCATTCGCCTTCGCAAGGGCTAGGATCCATCGACGATGAGGCATATTTCTCCTGGAGTGGGAAGATCCAATGTCCTGCACTCCGGGTCTTGGAGATCGCTTTCGAATGCCATTTTCGCGTATGTATTAATATGAAATGCCGCCCCGGGTTGGACTTCTGTTTTCCGTCTGATGTTGGCAACCCCAATAATCGACGCCGTAGTTCCCCTCGACGGATTTGCAATACACGGTATGTTTCCGGATAATATGGAAGTTACGAAAGTGAAGTATGCATTGTGGGCGGCCGATTGGGAGAGGTGTCTCTCCTTTTACCGCGAGCTATTTGACGGCGAGGTGACCATGGCATCGGAGGTTTGGAGCGAGGTAATAATCGCCGGAGCCACCATCGGGATCCATGGCGGCGGCGAAGGTGCGCGCACATGGACGGGGCTTACCTTCCAAGTGAATGACCTGCGGGAGGGGATCGCGAGGTTGGTGGCTTGCGGCGGTGCACTCACGCGCGAACCAACCGACACCGAGGAGGATCCGCTACATCTTGCGATGTGCGTGGATCCGGACGGAAACGAGTTCATGATGACGCAGAAGCGCCACTAGGTCAGCTGCGAGAGAGGTATTCTGTCCTGCTGGTGATGGGAAAACCGCCTGCGTGGAGATTCCGTCGGTTAGAATTCGACCTTCAACCCTGCATACCAGTTGCGCGGCATGGCTGGATCGATTCCATCCGGGCGGATTCGGGCGTAATAATCCGCATCGAAGATGTTATTTATGCCACCGATGATTGATACGTTGTCACGGTAAACTTTGGCCTCAATCGTCAAATCCCAGACATCATAAGCTGGAATAAAACGGGATTCGGTATTGGTGTCATCGGCATAGCTTGATCCGTTAAAGTTCCCTAGGAATGCGACCTTGAGCAGGTCGCGCCAGTTATAGATCAACCCTACGCGATACACGTAATCCGGGGTGTATTGCGGGGTATTTCCTTCGTTGGGTCCGCCGATGAATTCTCCCTTCATCAGGGTGAGGGCGTTAAAAACACTCAAGGATCCATAGGTATCCACCCAGCTCCGATGAGTATTCACCATATCCACTTCGGACTTGAAGGATTTTCCATCAGTCGCAGGAGCAGAGGCGCTCGCCGGTTGATTGAAGATCGCATCTGCCAGGCCGACAAGGTCCAGGTTCAGGGAAAAATCCCATCCATAGGTGAACGCGCGACCTGCATTTTCGATGATTGTTAGGTTTCCATTGTCTGCGGTTCGAGTGCCGATCTGGTCGGAGCTGTCAATGGCCCATAAACTGGTGTCCCAGTTCACCCAAGCGGTAGGATCTCCGCGAAATCCGACTTCGTAATTCCAGACAAAACTTTCTTGAAGGTTCCCGTCCACCACGACATTAGGTCCGGTTGGCACGGCCTGGGTAAAGATAGGCGGGCGGTATGCCTGCGAGACATTGGCGTAGGCAGCCACCTGTGGCGTGAACTTGTATTCCAATCCGAGTCCAAAGAGCGGAACAAAGTTAAAAAGCGTTTCGTCCGACAATGGCAGGCCGGCGTCGGTGCGGGCGACATTTTTGCTTTCAATCACACTCTGCCAGATGCTTTCCAGACGCACGCCCGGGGTGATGGATAGGTTTCCAATCTGGAATTTGTTTTCAGCAAAAATCGAGTAGTACCACGTGTATCGATTGTTTTGGTTTAGCACACGCCCCTGCATTGCCGTCGGGCTGTCACCACGTCCATCCGTGCGTGGGGAGTAAGTGTTATACAGCATCATGCCTCCCGTGACCGTGTGCGTCTGGTCGAGCCAGTCCCAGTCGTGACGGATGCGGGGCTCAATGCCAAACGTGTAAAACTGCTGCGTCTCGATCGAGTTGGTCTGTGCCGCAGCGCCGGTCGGCAGTGTGCCAAATCCGCCACCTCGCTGACGTCGGCTGTAACGCAGGTAGTAATCCCACCATGCACGAAAGGTGAAGAGCGTGCGATCCGAAATATCCCATTCGTGGATCAATGCTATGGAATACCGGCTGACACGCATGCGATCAAAGAACCGGGATGTGGCATTCCGGTCTTTATCGTAATTCACCGTGTTGGGTCCGTCCGCCAACGTGAGCCCGCCGGGCTCGCCATGCACTTCGTCATAGGCCGTGAGGTTCAAATACCAGCGCCGATCCGAGGTCGCATCGAGCGCAAAAGTCCCGCTCCATGCATTGAGGAAAAAGTCACTGTTTGCCTCCCGGAAGCCATCGGTCTGGCGGTGGTCATACCATCCATAATACCCGAGGCGGCCAGTAGTGCCTCCAAAGGACGTGAAATTAGAAAAATAATTGAAGCTACCGACCAGGTTCATCGTCTCCATTTCGAAGGGCGTATCCGTCGGTGGCTTTTTCATCACAAAATTGATCGCGCCCGCAGGCTGTGGGCCATACATCAACGCAGCACCACCCCGGATAAACTCCACGCGCTCGACCGCATCCAACGGCGGGGTGTAGTAGGCTTCAGGATAGCCGATCATGTCGGCGTGAATCGGGATGCCATCCTCCAGCACTTGGAAATACTGCATGCGATGCGGCTCAAATCCACGATACCCGATGCTCAACAGCGGCGTGGACTCCTCGGATAAAACCAATCCCGGTGTGGTGGCAATGACCTGACGGTAATTATCGTTGCTGATCTCCGGAAGATCCCGCAAATCGATGCTCGATGTCTTTTTGCCAGCATTGATGCGTGTGCCCTCCACATCCGGCAAAAAGGGGCCCTCGACCTGTCGGTCGTAATCCGCCTCGACCGTCACCGTGGACATGCGCTCCACCGAAGTAACCTCCGGGTCCTGCGCAACGGCGGCGCTCAAAACCCCTGCGATTAAACCGGAAAATACCAACCGCCTGAAAGAATATGAACTTGAAATAGAATGCTTTTTCATGGAAGAGCGCAGTTTTAATGAGATTGATTCTCATTGCGCAAGTAGAAAATGCGACTCAATCTCAAATATGATTGTTTTTCTCTGAAACATTTGAGAAATTTTTTTTCACAGCAACTTAGACTATGAATTTACTAGATTTTTTTGATCGTGGCGGGCCGGTGATGTGGGTGCTGCTGGCCTTTTCTGTGGTGAGCGTCGCGATCATTGCGGAGCGTTCGTTGGTGTATTTGCGGTATGGACTGAGACCGGATGCATGGATGGAGCAAGTGTTGGCCGAGTTGCGAGCGGGGCGAATCGATGAGGCAAAAGCAATGGCCGAGCGGTATCGCCACCCGGTGGCGGAGGTTGTGCGAGCGTATTTGGCGAGGCTTTCGGCACCGGCCGCGATCCGAAAAGAGGCCATCGCGCGAACAGGCAGCATCACGCTGGAACGGGTGGAGGCCCGGCTTCGCATCTTGGCGGCGATCGCGCACCTGGCACCCTTGCTTGGGCTGTTGGGCACGGTACTTGGCATGGTCGTCGCATTTTCCGAAATCCAAGCCCTAGAAGGCACGGTTAAGCCCGCAGATCTTGCGGGAGGAATATGGGAGGCGCTTTTGACGACAGTTTTTGGATTGATCGTCGCGATTCCGGCAATGGCTGCATTTCACGCCTTTGAGAGCCATGCGGACAAAATTGCCCGACGTATGGAAATGGTATCGGGTTCGCTGGATGAAGTGCTTGGGGTGGTTCCCGGATGTGCGCTGGCGACGTTGGATCGGGCGGCTGCACCGACGGATGACTGGAACACCGTGACCTGACTTCACCACATATGTTTCGCCGTCCCAAGCGTCCTTCGCATAGCATAGACATGGCACCGCTCATAGACGTGGTGTTTTTGTTGCTCGTCTTTTTCATGCTCACATCGAGCTTCACGCCGCCCGCGTTATCGCTGGTATTACCGAAGTCCGCCGTGACCAACGAGCCTCCTCGGCCCGCCCCTGTTATCAGCATTGATGCCACCGGAAGAATCGCCTTGGACGGTGAAGCACTGAGCGTTGAGCAATTTGAGGCGGCGTTGAAAGCTCGTCTTTCGGAAACCGGAGAGAAGAGCGTGAATTTCCGCGGAGACCGGGGCGTCGATTACGGCGTGATCCTGGACATAATGAATCGGGCTAGGGCATCCGGTGCCTCGCAGATCAATTTGGTTTACGAATCGGGGTCAACGACTCAATGAAATCAGCCCGCCGGATTGTGCGACGGATCTGGCTTCCGGTCGCGCTGCTGGTTCTGTCGCTGATTGCCCACACGCTCGTGCTGCAACTCGGAGGCGTCCTAAGCACGACACCCGAAGCCCTGTCAGATGCAAAAACCATCGAGGTGGTAATGATCGAAGAAGTGAAAATCGTGCCCGTGCCTCCACCGACACCTGAGCCCACACCAGAACCTACTCCTCTGCCTGTTGAGGAAATATTAACCCACGAAAAACCCGAGGCGGACCCTATCCCCATGCCCACTCCGACCCCGCAGGTGACCCCCAAGCCAACCCCCAAGCCGGAAGCTCCCAAACAAACCCCTGCAACAAAGACGCAACCGGCAGCTGTGCCGCGTGGGAAAATGGTCGAGGCTCGGCCGGACTATGCAAGCAATCCCCCACCGCGTTACCCGGATATTGCGCGTCGAAAGGGTTGGGAGGATGAGGTCATCATTCGCGCCCAGGTGAATGCCGCCGGGCGGGTGACATCCGCATCTGTGATTCGCAAATCACGCTATGCAGTTCTCGATCAAGCCGCAGTGGCTGCCGTGCGAAAATGGAAGTTCAAGCCACGCACCGTGGGCGGACAGAGCGTTGATGCCACTGTGGAGGTCCCGGTGAACTTTACCCTTCGTCGCTAGGCTGCTGACGACTGCCGCCCGGATGGTCGCGTTTTAGAAGTGCAATTCCGCCCGCGAAGCGATAGTAATCATGTAGCGGCAGTGTTCAAA
>Ga0209491_10007234_pt1 | contig 14781 bp, 15 predicted proteins | sample BON02_FD_187213 | JGI IMG/M metagenome (GOLD analysis project Ga0209491, IMG submission 187213) | Freshwater microbial communities from Lake Bonney liftoff mats and glacier meltwater in Antarctica - BON-02 (SPAdes) (version 2) | ecosystem: Environmental > Aquatic > Freshwater > Ice > Glacier...
GTATGCGTGTTGTCTGTGTTTGTGAGATCGAGATGAAAGGACTGCTGCGGGGAGCGCTGCGTTCGCCTAGAACATCGAGGCCCTGCGAAGAGAGAGAAGGGTTATTTTTATTTTGTCACCTCGTCTGTCTGATCGAAGGAGAGGATGCTGGAGAAGAAGCAGAAGGCGAGAAGAAGTCAAGCATTGGAACAAGCATAGAGGCGTATGAACGAATGCTTTTTTGCTTTTTTTCTTTTTTTCTTTTTTGTTGTTGTGTGCTGTTGCACACACACTCCCTAGCTAACACGTCCTTTTTTATATATCTCTTCTGATCATCATCCCCCGTTCTACCTACAATAGGACATGGTGCATGGCTCCACCACCCCATTCCTTTACGTTTGTTACCTTTTCTCTCTCCGCCCTGGTCGACAGCGCAAGCTACAAGCTAACACACTCAATCCAATCATAACATGCCATTGTCTATTTCATCACATTCAAATAATCAAAACATGCACTTTTTGGTCTATCGTCATTACCATCTCCCCCCCCTTCATGTCACCCTCTTTCTCTTATCCTAAGGGCTGCTCTCTCTACGTACCAGGTATATACAACACACACTTCACTTTTTCATTCAAGGCCCCTTCTTTGCCAACGCCAAGCCCACCCGCTTATTCTTATAATCATACGCCGTGTAAAACTTACGCAAAAACACATCCCCCATAATCCACTGCGCGCTCGCCTGCTCATCCCCCTGCAACCCCAACAGACACAACGGCCCGTCTTCAATGACGTAGTCATCCGCAGTCAAAGCATATTGCTGCCCATCCACCATAAACTCGATGGGGGGCATCTCCCCTCTCTTCCGACAATCCACCGTATAAAACCGCTCCACTGCCGTAGCCCCCAACCCCTCGGCAATGGCGTCCACGTCCCGCTTCGGCCCAATAATCAGAGAGGTGCCCGAGTCCATCACCGCCGTGTGCGTCTGGCTCTGCAAGTCCTGCGTCCCCAAATGCACAGCATCCAACCCCACAGCCCAATACCCCGGCGACGCCTCCAGCGGTACCCAGTGCAATTGCCCTTGGTAATGACTCGGGTCCGTGCCACCCACTGTAAGCTCGCCCGGCCCCCCTCCTTCCCCTCCCAAATAAAAAGCAAACACCGGCTCCGGCAGCGCTTTGCCTTGCTGCTGGATCAAGTTATGAAAAGGCGTCACGGTATTTGCCGCAGAGATCTCATCAAACCCTAGCCCAAAGACGCCGTCATAACCGCCCCCTAAATAACTGGCCCCCAAGCCAAGGGGATTGGTGATCTGGGCAAACGTCTGATTCTTCACCGCATACCCGCCAAAGGTGACCGTGTCCTCCGCTAGATAGCCAGAGACAGGGCCTCCCATGTACGTGATCTGGAAGCGACGCCCGTCCCGGTCGAAGGTAGACGAGGAGTCTGAATTGTACTTGCCGCGGTGCCCACACACCTTGCACAGGGCCGAGGGCACCCACAAGTCGCTGCTGCCTGTATCGAAGATGACAGTGAAGTCGCGCGCCGGGGTCCCGATGCCAATCACGCCCGTGTAGGCCGCGTCCTGGTGGATGTCCCTCAATGGAATCTCGCCCTTGTCAATCCCCTTTTCCGCCAGGCCACGTTGCCGGTGGACACCGCGGGGCGGCAGAGCCACCTTGGCCAGGGGGATGCGCATCAGGGTGGGCGCAAGGGTAGAAGGAGCTTCATTCTGCGCCCGCACGCGAGTAGCTAGGAGCAGCAAAAGCTGCTGGAGGCGACCCCGGCGTGATTGCTGCTGCGGCATGGTGGGTCTGGCCTGTGGGGTAAGTGATGCAAAGGGAGGAGGTTGATGAACAGGCGTAGATAGGTGATTTGACAGCAAAGATAGATAGGCAGAAATTCTAAGGTAGACAATTTGAAAGGGGCAAACCAAACAAGGCGAGCACACAACAATTAGCCAACCATGGCGAGGAGAGACAAAATGCGAGCCATGCAAGGATGCCCATCACGTGCCAGCTCGCCTGGATGATATTTCGTGATCGTCAACGTCAACGGTCGGGCTCAGGTCGGGCTTGTTGGACCGAAAAGCAACGACGACGACCGAAAGCGCCGTTTTGTTGTTGGTTGCATCTTTGCTGCTTGCCTTTCACTTCTTCCATGGTGCCTGTCCGCTTGACTTTTTCGTGCTGGGACTCGTCCACCTCGCTCACCAGCACGCTCTCCAACCCCTCTCTACCCACTTCCCAGGTTGCAAGGCTCCCTTGGTAATCGTCGTCGTTGCTCATTCTCACTTCTGCTGCTGCCGCCAGAGTTTGTCGCCGCGTGCCGAGCCTCTCTCTTCAATCTTCGTCTGTCGCGACAGCTGACACCAAAAGTAGCCGCCAGCACATCGCACCCACGCCACCATGCATCGGCAAACGAGGAGCTACAAGGCCTACGCGAAGGTCTGACCCCTCAAAGTTGTGTCCTCTACACACGGCCCATTTCGCGTTCCGAGCTTTTTAGCATTTTGGATCTCCCACCCTCCTTCCCCCCTCCCACCCCAAATTGCACACGCACAAGCACACACAATACCCAAAGAACACAAAACGAGCTGATCTATCTGTAGTAGACACTTCCCCATACATCTCACCAGCCACAGCACAACTCACCACCCTCTCGTTTCCCCCTCCGACCAACAGCGTCATCGGGCAACCGCACCATGAAGAAGCGGTTGGGCCTGGTCATGTACCTGGCCTTGGCCTTGTTGTTTGGAGCCTTGCCTTGGCTGCTCTGGCATGAGTTGCCTGTGCATGGCCATCCTGCCGATGCAACTGAAGGGGGCCAAAACATGCTCTTGTTTGCTGCGCCCGACAACGCCGCCAACGAGGCAGTGGCGGCCCCGACGAACTTGCGCGGCGCTGCGGCGGCAGCAGCAGCAGCAGAGCACGAGCCCATGGAGGCTGCACCTCAGGCAGCCGTCAAGCGAGTGCAAAATCTAGCTCCCGCCAAGCAAGTCCCGTTGCCTCCTGCCGAGGAGGAGCGTGCCGTCATGGAAGAGAGGAAACGTGCGGTAGAAGAAGATGAGGAACTAGCAGCGGAGGAAGAACTGGAGCAAGAGGAGGAGGCGCTGCTCGAAATGGAGGAGGGAGAAGCAGAAGAAGAGGAGGAGGAGCTGCTCGAACAGCTGGAGCAAGACGACCCGGCCTTGGCGGAAGAAATTGAGAAGGAGTTGGAGGAAGAGAAGCTGGGGGGTGGCGGCGACGATGACGACGACATGGTCGACAACCCCGAGGAGGGGACGGACGCTGCTGCCGGAGTTGCTCCTATTGCTGCTGTAGCCGGTAGTGATAAGGCAGCTGCTGCCGGGGGCCCTGCAGTCAAGGTGGCCAAGAAGGCGAAGGCAGCAAAGGTATTGGCCTCGTCTGCCCGCATGACGGGTAAGGAGGGGCACGACGACGCCTTTGTGCGTTTTGCGCCGCAAGACCCGCACACGGACAAGGCTCTGGCTACGATGCGACGGGAGCGTGTCAAGGTGGGGATGAAGCGGGCTTGGGCCACTTACCACGCCCACGCCTGGGGCAAGGACACGGTCTTGCCGCTTTCCAAGGCAGCTGCTGACCGGTGGGGCGGGATGGCGATGACGATGCTCGACTCCCTGTCTACGCTGTGGGTGATGGGGCTGAAGGACGACTTTATGCAGGCCCGGGACTGGATTGTCGAGAACCTGACCTTCAAGAACGTGGGCCACATCTCCGTTTTTGAGACCAACATCCGCGCCCTGGCTGGCCTCCTCTCCGCCTACGACCTCTCGCAAGACAAGATCTTCCTGGACAAGGCCGTGGAGCTGGGCGATCTCCTCCTACCCGCCTTTGACTCTTAAACCGGTTTCCCTATCAATGGTCTCGACCTTTCCTCGGGGCAGCACAGTGGCTCGCATGCCACGTGCCTGGCTGAGTTTGGGACCATGCAGGTTGAGTTTCGGTATTTGAGCCACGCGACCGGTAATCCTATATACGCCGAGAAGGCCATGCATGTCTTTGAGAAGATGCACGAGGAGAGCGCCAAGGTGGCGAACCACGGAGTGTTCAACTTGGATTACAACGCTGATTCGGGGGGATGGGGCGGGGACCATTACTCCGTGGCGGCGCGAGGGGATTCCTTCTATGAGTACTTGCTCAAGACCTGGCTTAAGGGCAATAAGAAGGAGACCTGGCTCCGCGAGATGTTCGATGAGTCCGTGGACGGGATTGAGGAGCTCCTGCTCGAGCGCGGGCCGGGCGACCGCTTGTATATCGCCAACAACGACAACGGGCACAAGTCAGGGCACATGGAGCACTTGGCTTGTTTCTATCCGGGCACACTGGCCTTGGCTGCCGCTTCACTCGAGACCAAGGGCGATCCCGAGTTGGAGAAGCGCGCAGCGCACTACATGGATTTGGCGCGAGAATTGGGAGAGACGTGCTATCAGTTTACGAGCTCGCAAGCGACGGGCCTGGCGCCCGATTCGGTGACTTTTAATCAACAAGGCGTGCCCCAGGCGGCTGACCCCCGTTATATCTTGCGGCCGGAGATTGCCGAGTCCATGTATTACCTGCACTTGCTTGATGGGGATCCTAAGTGGAGGGAGTACGGGGCGAATATGTACGAGGCTATTGATACCTATTGCCGGACCGACGAGGCGTACGCGCAGGTCCGTCTCATGGCCCCCCCTCCTGGCTACAAGAAGCACAAGGCCGCGCTGCGTAATGGTGACAACTCCTCGACGACGGAGGCGGCTGTCGTGGGTGGGGAGGAGACGACGACGAAGACGCCGGTGGAAGATATGATGCTCGTGCATCAAGAGGATGAGATGGAGTCTTTCTTCTTGGCCGAAACGCTTAAGTACCTCTATCTCATCCAAGAGACGGAGCCCGGGGAGGTAGATCTCTCGCGTCAGGTGTTTAACACTGAGGCGCATCCTCTCCGCATTTTCAGTGATTAAAGCTTAGTAGTAGTAGCTAGAGAGGTAGACGCCTTGGCGTTTGACTGGAGAAGGAGAAAGGGAATGAGGAGGAGTTAGTAATTTCAAAATTGAGCAAGCACCCGCCGGTCAGGCAGGGTATAAATAAAAACAGAGCAAGGAGAAGGCCGTGTGGCCACATTCATATTTATTGTTGCTTCGTGTCAGTCGATTCGACTGCGACTGCGAATGGAAAAGCGAAGAGTAGATTTATTAAATCAGAAAGAACGGAGGTAGAAGTAAAAACAAAGCACAGCATATTTGACAAATGCAAGTTTTTGGTTGTTGTCTTTTTCGTCCTTTTCTTTTTCTTTTGGGTCTATATCTGGTAGCTTGTCTCGTCGTCATGGCACTGTTAGCGCGCCCCGAAGACTTTCTTTTCGTTGTGTAATTGCTACTACTGCCTTCTTTCTTTCTTTTGGCATTGGACCCTTCCTGCTCCTCGTCCTCCCTCCCTTCCCTCATTCTCCTTTCCATACACACCCCTCCCTCCCTCCCTCACTCCTCTTCCTAATTTACTTCCAAAGCTTGCGCATGGACATGTTAGAATCACTGTCCTTCTTCATCACCTTCGCCACGGCCATCTCAAAGTCCTCCTGCGTCACGTGTATCCTCCTCTCACGCAGCGCAAACATCCCCGCCTCCGTACAAACCGCCTTACACTCCGCCCCCGAGGCATTGGGCATCTTCTCCGCAATCCCCTTCAAGTGAATCCCACGCATCAAATTCATCTTCCGACTATGAATGCTCAAAATATCCAACCGCGAGGCCATGGTCGGGTGAGGAAACTCAATCTTACGATCAATCCGCCCCGGGCGCAACAAGGCCGCGTCCAAAATATCAATTCGATTCGTGGCCATCACCACCTTAATATTCTGCGCCGGCTCAAACCCATCCAACTGATTCAACAACTCCAACATCGTCCGCTGCACCTCCGAGTCCCCCCCCTCGCTCCCGTCCACGCGCGACGACCCAATCGAATCGATCTCATCCATGAAAATAATGGAAGGAGCAGCCTCACGGGCCATCACAAACAACTCACGCACCATGCGAGACCCCTCCCCAATGTACTTCTGCACCAGCTCCGCCCCGGACACGCGAATGAAGGTACAGTCCGTGTGGTGAGCCACCGCACGGGCCAGGAGCGTCTTGCCCGTACCGGGGGGACTGTTTTGTGTGTGGTTGAGGGAAAGTAGGGGAGGCGAGAAGGGAAGATGAGTGTTTGTAGAAATGTGTGACAGTTGCCCTTTCTCCCAATTGTAAGTGTCACTGCGCAATAATTTGCTGTCCCCATCTCCCTCCCTCCCTCCCTCCCTCCCCTCCCCAAAAAAGAAGAAGAGCAACGTACCCGTACAACAACACGCCCTTGGGCTGCGCCACCCCCAACGCCTCAAACAGCTCCGGGTGCTTGATAGGCAACTCAATCACCTCCTTGATCTCGCGGACCTGCTTGTCCAACCCACCAATCATGTCATATGTCGAGTCAGGCACAGCCTCCACCTTCATCAGCGACACGAGCGGGTCCACCTTGGTCGGCAGAATCTTATGCAGGGTATACGAGTCATTCCGCAATGCCACGCGGGTGTTGGGCGTGCACTTGTTGATATCCACGTCCTTGTCCAAGTCCACCACGTACTTGCCCTCGGGGTTGACCTTGACAAGCACCTTGGTCTTGCCCATGGCCTTGACCACCTCTCCCACATACGACCCGGGCTCCTGCAAGTGGTGCAGCTCCTCCCGCAGCAACCGCACCTTGGCGTTCCACTCGTTCCGCTGCGCCTTGAGCCGCTGCAGGTTCTGTGTCCGCTCGCGCACCACCAGCTCCAGCTCGTCAATCTTGCTCAGGTAATACGATCGGATGCCCTTGTCCTCGCCCGTCGACGTGGGACCCGTGGGCCGGCTGCTCACGGCGGTGGCCATGGTTATGTGGTGTCGTTGGTTGGAGAAACAGGGGGACGGCAGACGTTGCGACGCGCCTGTGCTGTAGGATGGTGTGGGGTAGGGTGGGTGCCAGTGTGCGGTGTGTGAGTCGTGGTGTGTGACCGCGGCCAGGGCGTGAAGAAGCGTCGAGGCTTCGTCGGCTTCCGGGCGAATAGAGCGAGTGCAAGCACGGCCGGAGGGCAAGGCAAGCGCGGCACCACCAAGACCACGGCGTCCACGCTGTATAGCCAGGCACAACAACAAAGAGGGAGAGGCCTGTGTAGTGTGCGTTGGTGCGGTGGTTGCGTGGTTTTGGTCTTGTTTTGGTTCGATTTTCTAGTCAAGTTCTTCCCTCCTCCATCATCGTCATCGCAACATCGCCTCCTCCCTCCTCCCTCCTCTCACCCTCCTCCCTAGCTATCCCACATACACACACAGGCAACCAGCCACAAGCCAGGAAAGAAGGACGAGGAGCACCAGCGCCTCCTTCTCGCATTTTCCCAGTCCCCCCAGCAAGGGAATGCGCCGCGGCAGACAGCCTCCCTGCTCCCTCCTCCTGCTGCTTGGCCTCCTTTCCACCACCATCATCCTACTACAACTTGACGTGGCGCTTGCGACGACGACCCAAATGAAGCCCGCAATCACGCCATGGCGGCGACAGCTTGTCAGTTTCTCTGCTTTTCAATCCTCCTCCTTCCTCCCAGCCTCGACGGCGCGAATAAGAAAGCCTGTGCCGAGCCCCAGGCCCGCGCTCTCCTCCTCCTCCTCCAGACTCCCTGCCTGGCCCTCCACCACCGCACCGTTTTCGTCCTCCTCCTCTTCTCCCAGCACAAACCAAAGAAAGAGAATAAGGCTTCAAGCTAGTTGGGCTGATGCAGGCACCCCACATGTGGACGACACCATCTTTGCCCTCTCTTCAGGGCAAGGTCGGGCGGGCGTGGCAGTCATTCGTATTTCCGGTCCCCGCGCGGAGCAATGTCTGGCGGCGCTCACTCACTCCCCTACCGTGACAAAAGCCGCGCCGTTCCCCACGCCTCGTGTGGCTGGCTTGCGAAAGCTCTATTGTCCTAAAACCCACGAGGTGCTGGACCAAGCCCTCGTCCTCTGGTTCCCGGCCCCCCGCTCCTTCACGGGGGAAGACACTGTCGAACTTCACTGTCACGGCAGCCGGGCCGTCATTCAAGGCGTGACCCAAGCACTACTCGCCCTGGACGTGGGGAAGGGGGCGGAGGTCCGGCCGGCGGAGAGGGGGGAGTTTACGGAACGGGCTTTTGGGAATGGAAGGATGGATTTGACAGAGGTGGAGGGGCTAGCAGATTTGATTGCTGCTGATACGGCGGCGCAACGTAAGCAGGCCTTGAGGCAGATGGGGGGTGGGTTGAGGGTGACGTATGAGGGGTGGAGGGAGGAGTTGAAGGTGTGTTTGGCGCATACTGAGGCGGTGATTGATTTTGGGGATGATGAATTAGATGTGGATGAGGCGGCTTATGATGCTATTAGACCTAGAGCGGGCAAGCTCCGGGACGAAATGAGGAGGCATCTAGCAGATGGGAATAGGGGGGAGGTTATCAGGTCAGGGATTAGAGTCGCGATTGTCGGCCCGCCGAATGCAGGGAAGAGTACGTTGTTGAATTTGTTGGCGAGACGGCCTGCTGCGATTGTTTCTCCTATTGCTGGTACCACGAGAGATGTGGTTGAGGTGCAGTTAGAGCTAGCGGGCTTGCCGGTGCTGGTGAGCGATACGGCCGGGATACGAGAAGCGGCTGCGGACGAGGTGGAGCAGGAAGGGATTCGTCGGGCAAGGGAAGCAGCGGAGGAAGCACAATTGACCTTGGTAGTACTAGACGCCTCAGGCACGCTGGGGAGCGAAGCGCTAGCGTCGCTGGCGGGAGTAGGGCCGTTTGCCGCGGATGCTCCCCCGAGGGCATTGAATGAGGTGCTGGCAGCGGTGGAGAAGGATAAGGGGTTGTTATTGGTAGTGAATAAACGGGATGCGGTGGCGGAAGGGAGTGATTTTGCTACGCGTTTGCTTGCGGGAGGAGCAGGGGGAGGAGGAGGAGGGGAGGGAGGGAGGGGGTCGGCTTTTTTTGTGTCGTGTTCGACGGGGGAGGGGGTGGAAGAGATGTTGGGGGGGTTGCAGGCTAGACTAGAGGCTGTGTTTGATAGGGGGGGGGCGGAGGAGGAGCGGAATGAGGCGCCTGTTATCACGCGGGCGAGGCATCGCGTGCATGTTGAGAAGTGCGTGGAGGCCTTGACTTCGTTTGTGGAGGATCGAAATTTGGGGCTGGATGTGGCGGCGGAGGAGTTGAGGATTGCCTCGACGGAGCTGGGGAGGATTACGGGGGCGGTGGACGTGGAGGAGGTATTGGATGTGATTTTTAGGGATTTTTGCATTGGAAAGTAAGGAAGAGGAGGAGGCGGCAAAGGTAGACATCAGGCAAGGAAATATATAACAATAGCGAATTAAAAAATGAAAGAACCTAAAGTATTCAGGCTGATTTCTCGGCATTGTCTTATCTCTTTTAGTTCCTACTAATTACGCGTCTGCTTTCGGTGCCCCCGCGGGCATCTTGCCACCACCACCACCCTCCTCCCCTTCGTCCCCTTCCTCCTTCTCATCCCCTCCCTCTCCCGTCAACTCATTATACCGCCTTCTCACCTCCTTTATATCCTGCCAGGTCAACCACTTCGGTCCATCCACCTTCCTACTCGGGTTCCGTAGCAAATAAGAAGGATGAAAGACAGGCATGACCAACCTAAGACCCTCCCCGTCCAACCCTCCCTCTCCCCCAAACTGCCGCTCGAACCACTGCCCCCGTATTTTGGTGATGCCTTGCTTTTCGTCTGTCAGCACGGCTTTGCAGGCACAAGCACCAGCCAGTAAGATGATGTGTGGGTCCACCAATCGTATATTCTCCATGAGGTAAGGTAAAAACCACGCAACTTCTTGTGCGAGAGGGGTCCGATTCTTGGGCGGGCGACGCAGGACAACGTTGGTAATGTACACAGAGCTCTCGTCCAGGCCGACAGCCGCAAGAATATCGTCGAGTAGCTTCCCCGCACGGCCTACAAAAGGCTTGCCTTCGATGTCCTCCGTCTCACCGGGTGCTTCTCCCACCACCATGATTTTGGCTTTGGTGTTTCCTCGGTAGACCACGACGTTCGTGCCTGTTGAATGCAGAGGGTCTCCCGTCAGACCTTGCATGGCTTGGACGAAGTCTGCGTGGCTCGCGTAGCGGGTGTCGGGCGCGGGGCTGACTACTGCGGTGGGGTTGGGAGACGAAGCAGGAGTGGATGGAGGCAGGATTGCTTCGGCCGCGATGGCGGAGGATGCGGGCGCTTTTGTGGCGGACAAGGAGGAGAAAGCTGAAGAGAACTTCCTGAAGGCCGTGGCGTGGGGCAAGGAGGACGTGGCGTGCCTCTTCATGCTGGCGAGGGCAGCAAAGGTGCTGAACGAGGAGGGGCAGGAGGTTTTCAGGGTGGCAGGCACCAAGAAGCAGGACGACGACGACGACGCAGCAAGTCGCAGGCGCGCCAGCATCAGCAAGGACATGCACAGGACACGCGCAGCGCACGGGAAGCGCTGCTCGTTGTGTGGGAATGGCAGAGATATGAGAGGGCAGGGGGGCGGGACGGGGCATCGAAGTGGAGCCGGCACGTACCTGTGTGTTCATGCAAGCCTCCTTTCCAAGTATAGCCACACTGACCACGCGCAGCCAACAACGTAGCGGGTGGCGTCCGCAAAAATGAAGTGGCCTGTGCGAGATGTGTGTGTATGTGTTGGAAGTGTGAGTTTGGGTCTTGACAGGGCATTGCGAAGGCAAAGACGAGCGCATCAAGCAGAGACCCTGCCTCGCCCGGCGAGATCGGGATGCATCACAACATAATCCACACTCCACCACGTTACACACAGGTCGCCATGCGAAAACACCGCTTTGACGTCCTCATTGTCGTCGTCCTGGCACTGGTGCTGCTCCTTGCCCTCGTCGTTCTACCAACAACGCAAGCCTTTGTGCCTCGCCATCCCCACCAGCAGCAGCCTGGCTACTCCTCCCGCTCCTCTTTCACCACCGGCACAAGGCGCTCCGCCCACGATATTACGACGCTGGGTGGGGAGGACATGAGTTGGCAAGAAGGCTTGGCCCTGCTCGAGTCGCTCGAGACGCCCACGGTGGAAATTTACAACAAGGTCTTGAAAGCATGTGCGGCGGAGGGACAGTGGGAGCCCGGATGCTGGCTACTAGACGAGATGGTGGAGCTAGGCTTGGAACCAGACCGGCAGAGTTTTGTGCTGGCCATTGAGGCGTGCGGGGAGCAAGGCCGGTACGAGGAGGCGAACCATGTGTTGAGCTACATGAAAGACGCGGAGCACGAGCTGGACAATGAAGTCTACGGGTTCGTTGCCCGTGCCTGCGAGGCGGCCAAGAACTGGCGGCAGCTCCAGTGGACATTGGATGAAATGACGTACAGGGAATTGATCCCTGATTTAGTCACTTACAACCGCGCGATTGCCGGCTGTGGCGAGGAAGGGGAGTGGGAGATGGCGTTGACGTTGGTGCTGGAAGCAGACCGGAGAGGGGTCACTTGTGACTATGTAAGCTACAATCTTGTAATGCAAGCCCTGCACAAGGCCAAGCAACCGACCCGCGCTCATGACCTAATAAAAATCATGAAGGAAGCAGGCGTGGCCCCAGACAAGGAGATGCTGGCATTAGTGCTTGAACTCTGCCAGGAGGCAGGCGAGATGGCGCTCGTCGAAGGAATCGGACGCGAGCTGGACCGGGGAGGGTTGGGGGCTGGCGGCGGGGGGAACTGAAGAGTTGAAGGAAAAATATTGGAAAAGGCAGATTTGTGATTGTAAGTAAATGACGATAAAAAGGAAAGAAGCAAGAAACTGTGAAAATGGAAGAACGTAGTGTCAAGTTGAATTAGTAATTGGAAGTCTTTAGACTTTGCGGTCTCCTGCTCGCAAGGTAGGTTAAATCAAGACCCTAGATTTGTTGTCCAGCATACTACCGTACTTCGTATTCTGGGAAATTTGTGCGCTCTGCGCTTTATTTTGGTGGTCGCAGGCAGACATGGGCCGTGACCTCACTTTGTGTGGTGGCCTCGCCGCCGAAGAATAAGTCACTTGCCCTCCTCACTCTAAACTTTGCGTCCACACCTCTTTCCACAGTATCTATAGCTCGGTACAACATCTACCTACATCTGTAACTGACGGAGCACTTGGCAACCGACACGGCAGCAACCGACCGGCCTGCCTCTCCGCAGCCCCACATCGAACAAATGCATTGCTTGATGACGAAAAGCCTCATGCCAAAATGTTCTTCACACGCCTCTACCACTCCCCAAATACAGCGCGCCACTATGGTCAACACCGCTTCACGCCGGGGCGAGACCCTGAAGGAGTCGTCCAAGGAGAAGGACGTCCGGATCTCCAACATTGTGGCTGCCAAAGGTACGAACGTCGTGTATGAAAACCTGCCTTCTTCTCCCAGCCTCCCCTCCCCCCTTTTCCTTCCTGCCTGCCCAAAAAGTGCCCAGGCATTTATTTGTGCGCTTGAGTCACGGTTCGTGTCAGGACATTCGTATGTATGTATACGCTTGTGGTGTTGGCTTCCTCCAATGGGGCATCTCTTTGTTTTCTCCGAGGGCCGTCATCATCATCAGCCTTCCCCCCCGCTGCACCGACATGCCTGCTCGCACGCCCCATTCCCTACGCTGCTGCAGCCCAGCTTTCTTTTCCCCTTGTCGTCCTTTCAAAGCACTCATCACACCCACATTTTCCCCTTCCACCCCCTCCCCATCAGGCGTGGCGGACGCCATTCGCACCAGCCTGGGCCCGCGGGGCATGGACAAGATGATCCAACGGGGCGATGGCGAAGTCATTATCACCAACGACGGCGCCACCATCCTCGGGCAAATGTCCGTGTTTCACCCCTGTGCCAAGATGCTGGTGGAGCTGTCTAAGTCGCAGGACATTGAGGCGGGGGACGGGACGACGAGCGTGGTGGTCCTGGCTGGGTCCATGCTGAACGCGTGCTCCGACCTGCTTGCCAAGGGCATCCACCCCACCATGATTGCCGACTCCTTTAAGGCGGCGGCTGAAAAGGCGGAAGAGGTGCTGCAAGGTATGTCCAAGCCTGTGGATTTGCGGGCGCGCGAAACGCTGATCGATGCGGTGGTGACGTGCTTGAGCAGTAAGGTCGTCTCCCAGAACTCGGATATTTTGGCCCCGGTAGCCGTGGACGCTGTGCTTAATATTATCAACCCCGATACGGCGATCAATGTGGATTTGAACGACATTCGAATTGTGAAGCAGCTGGGTGGGACGGTGGATGACACAGAGCTCGTGCCTGGGATTGTGTTTGAGAAGGGCGCGAATAAGGGAGCGGCGGGTGGGCCGACTCGCATTGAGAGGGCTAAGATTGGGTTGATTCAGTTTCATTTGTCCGCCCCGAAGACGGATATGGAGAATAATGTCGTTGTGTCGGACTATGCTGCCATGGATAGGATCTTGCGGGAGGAGAGGAAGTACATCTTGAATTTGGTGAAGAAGATCAAGAAGTCAGGCTGTAATGTCTTGTTGGTCCAAAAGTCGATTTTGCGCGACGCGTACAACGACCTTTCCCTCCACTTCCTGGCCAAGATGGACATCATGGTCATTACGGAAGTGGAGCGGACGGACGTGGAGTTCATTCAGCGGACCTTGGGGTGCATGCCTGTGGCGCATGTTGATTCTTTTACTCCTGATAAGCTGGGGTCGGCGGAGCTTGTGACTGAGGTAACGGTCCCGGGGGGCTCGCACAAGGTGGTGAAGGTCACGGGGGTCCAGAACCCGGGCACTACGATGTCGATTCTGATTAGGGGGTCGAATAAGTTGGTGTTGGAGGAGGCGGATCGCTCGTTGCATGATGCTCTGTGTGTGGTGCGGAGTTTGGTGAAGAAGCGGTTTTTGATCGCGGGTGGGGGAGCGGCCGAGACGGAGGTGAACTTGAGGTTGACGGAGTGGTCGAAGTTGCAGGTGGGGATGAAGGCTTATTGTGTGGCGGCGTTTGCGCAATCGTTGGAGGTGGTCCCGTATACATTGGCGGAGAATGGGGGGCTGAACCCGATTGCGATCGTGACGGAGTTGAGGCGTCGGCATGCGGGGGGGGAAAACGGGACGGGGATCAATGTGAGGCAGAGCAGTATTTCGGATATGTATGCTGAGAGGGTCGTGCAGCCCTTGCTGGTGAGTTTGAGTGCGATTTCCCTGGCGTCTGAGACGGTGTGCATGCTCATGAAGATTGATGACTTGGTGCCGGTGGCCCGCGTGTAAGGCCCCGGGGGGGAGGGAGGGAGGGAAGGAGGGAGGGAGAGAGGAAGGGAGAGAGGAAAAGTCATTTCATGGGAACGTATGCATGCATGGTCGAGACGTTTTTAAAGGCGGTAGAAGAGCAGCCGGCAGGAATAAATTTGCCTGGTTGGTTTCTTTCAGGGAGAGCCAAAACACACAAAAAAAGAACAATAAGAATAAGCGTGATGAAAATTCTAGAGTAATGAGTCTTTACTTTTTTCTTTCTTTTGAATTCTCGCTCGCACACCTCGTAGCGACATACGACTGAGCGACGCTTCCCCACTTCGGAGCAAAACGTATAACCTACTTTTGATTTCACTATACGAATTTTATCTTTTCTCCCTCCCTCCCTCCATGACCCCGTCTCTCACGCAAATCTACTAAAGAACCTCTCTCTCTGCTTTCTCAAAAAACAAAACTTACTTCTCCATCTCAGTGATCTTGACCGGCCTCCCTTCCTCCACCGACGCCTTAGCCGCCATACCCGCCAAAATCGTCGCCTTCCCATCCACTGCACTCGCCAAATGCTCCATCCCCTCCCCCTCCCCGCCCGCCACTT
>Ga0209491_10007238_pt1 | contig 14778 bp, 11 predicted proteins | sample BON02_FD_187213 | JGI IMG/M metagenome (GOLD analysis project Ga0209491, IMG submission 187213) | Freshwater microbial communities from Lake Bonney liftoff mats and glacier meltwater in Antarctica - BON-02 (SPAdes) (version 2) | ecosystem: Environmental > Aquatic > Freshwater > Ice > Glacier...
CCCGCGCCAGCAGGTTCGCCTTTTTACTCCCCCGCGTATAGACCGCTTCGGCCAGCACTTCCATGACTTCCAGCACGGCATCCGCCAACCGCGTGCCCACCACGAAGCGCTGGTTCTTCGGGAGACCCGTCCACTCGGTCCAGCACCCACTTCGTGTAGTCATACCATTTCGCCAGCGCGATCGGCAGGTCGGGGTTGGGAGTGATCTTCGCTAAAAAACTTCCGCCGCTTTGCGGTTCTGTTTTTCGCTGGTAGGCCGCTCAGCCTTCTCCCCCCGCCATGTCCTTCATGCTCTTCATGGTAGAAAAAAAACGGGGTCGCCTCGTCGGAAGTCAACCCGGCGGCAAACAGCGCAAAATCCCGCTCATGCCCGGCGCGCTCGTTGTCCTCCCGCAAGCGAGTCGGGCAGCGAGTTCTCAAGCCGCCCTGTTGTTTCCCCGCCCTTTGCGTTAATCGTCCTTCGCTATTATACCCAAAAAGTTGTGTAGAAAGCTCAGGGTTGGCACCACCGGCTAATTTCTTAATCGACCCTCCGGGTCTTAACTCAACATGCTCACCCACCGAAAACAGCGAAGAGCCATAAAAAAAGTCTAACTGCTAGGTCCTTTCATCGGTGACTCATTTTTCCCGGATATATCCGCCTTTTCTCCTGTCACCCATGTTCCCGGTTTATACCCGAGGCTCCCACCGGATTAGGGTGGAAAACCGAAGGACAACTTAACCGCCACATATTCGGGGTGCACGGCTCCGGTTTGAGTGCGGATGACAAGTGGCGCCTCGTTCCATGTCTTGCCGTGCATTGCGGGTGGCAGGTCCTCCTTGCGCACCATGCCGAACAACCCAAGCAAGGGAGCGCACCCCTCCCGCAAGACCACCGGCCGACTGCGCACGATCTCAAGTCCCGCCAACGCTGCCGCGACACGCAGGCGCTCTTCCTGGTGCTTTGGATCAATCGGGAAAACACAGGCGAAGACTCCCCCCGACTCAAGATGCGCGGCCGCCACAGAGCAATAGTCGGCAATGTTTCCTCGCAGTTCGAACCGGCAGGCCATCTTCTGCGGGTGGTCACTCTCCAGACCGCTGCCAGCCGGAAAATAAGGCGGGCTGCCAAGAACCAGATCAAACTTTTCATCGGCCCCGAGGATTGCCGGCTCCCGGAAATCACCCTGCCGGATATCATACCTGTCGCTAAGGCCGTTCCATAGAACGGATTTTCTGGCCAACCGCACGCTCTCTTCCTGAGCTTCCACGGTTACCACATTCACTCCCCGCAGGCGCCAGGCGACAATCATACCGACGGTTCCGATGCCGCTGCCAAGGTCCAGAACCCGACCGGCGGAGGGACTGAGCAAGGTGCCATACCACGCGGTGAGCACATCGTCGGTGGAGAAGCGGTGTCCAGCCGCCAATTGAAAAAGCCGAAAATATCCACTGATGGCATCAATGGTCTCCCCGGGTCCTGGCTCCGGCCCCTCCCCCCGCGCTCCCGGCGGGATCGGGCCGGGCTTGGCCCAACCCTTGAACGTCGGCGCAGAAAGGGAAGACACAATATCGTTAGAAACTCGTTTCGAGTTAAAATGGGGTTCTTGGCGATTGAACAAAGTTGGAGACTTATACCATTTAAACTCCACTTTGAGTAGAACGCTCGCATATCCGGGCAGCCTGAGGGAAGTCTAGAAAGCAAAATGGAATCATCCCGCGGGGGATTCTGCCCGATCTTTCGCACTTGCATCTCCTCTGCGTCTTTGCGTCTCCTTTGCGGGAGAATGAGCTTTCGGTTTTTCGGCTTATTAGAGTGCCTCGAGCGGCTCAGGTGTTGGAGGGGGCGTGAGCGGTATGGTCGGCTCAACACGGAATTGCCCGATCCGGCGGAGGTAGGCGGCCTCCATAAGCACGCACCGCTCGGCAAGCTCTGAATCGATGGATACCATTTTGGCAAATAACATTCGATAGTGTTCACGGAGAGCTGCCCGTTTTTCCTCTTCCGTGGTGGCGCGGTCCGCTTGCTCTTTCATCTGGCGAACGGCCTGATCTTTGCCAGCCTGCACCTTCACTTCTTGAAACCGAATCCGGAGTTTGCGATCCCGCTCGAATTCATTCTCAGCGACAGCCGGGGGCGGGGGTGGCATTTCCCCTGGAGAAAAGTCATCGGGAAACAACGAATTTGGATCAGGAATATCGCTGGGTGATACTTCTCCCGTCGGAAGAAAATCCATATCATCTCCGAGCCCTAGATCCCCTGGAACCGGCTCAGGGAGGGGGTCTGCGGTGTCCGTAACATCTCCCACGGCACCTTCAACATCATCCATTGCGCCCAGCGCCTGCTCGGTCTGCACGCCTTCGGTTTCCAAGGGAGCGGAGTCCTCTGCCGTGGTGATCTCAGACTCGACTTCATTCGCAAGCGCATCGGGCTTGGGTTTGCCCGATTCCGTAATTGGTGTATCGGTTTCCACCATTTCCTGATTCACCTGCTCCCGGTCTGCCGACTCCTGCGTCGGCGAGGGAGTCGCGGTTGCCGCAGGCGAGGGAGATGGCGTCGCGACCTGCGCAGTAACTCCCCCCAAAGCGGCGAGAGAAACGCAGAGCAGAAATCGTAAAATGGATCGGATCATGATGGGATAGCTTTGGGCGGTGACAGAAAAACTTTTCGTTCGCATCAAAACCAAACAGGTTTAATTTCAGTTGGCAAGCGGACGTGATCAAGACAAAGAACAACCATATTTTCCGGCAGGTCCACCTCGCACTCACACCCGAGGCGGCCGCGGCATCATTGACCGGACGGGAGGGGCTGGTTTTCCTCGATTCCGCCACGGACCGCGGGGAGGCGATATCGTTGATTGCGTGCGAGCCGGACTGCATCCTGTCAGGCTGTGCGGCTGATTGGCCGGTTTTCGCTGCGCAACTTGCGGATCGTTCCCGGACCTCGTTCGACAACGGACTTCCTGCGGGCGCGGCGGTGGGATGGATCGAATACGACGGATCTTTTCGCTATGGGTTTTACGAAAATCTCCTTATTTTTCTCCATCGCGAACGACAATGGCTGGCATTTGGCGATCCGCCGATGCCCGAGACTTCCCCATGGCAAACGCCAACACGGGAGGGATTGCCCGACTTCCGGCCCCTCACCTCCCGCGACGCGTTTGAATCGATGGTCCGGAGTGCGCAACAATATATCGCAGCCGGAGATATCTATCAAGCCTGCCTCGCGCACGAGTTTCGCTCACCTTGGTCCGGGAGTGGCTGGCCATTTTACGAAATTCTCAGGCAGGCATCACCGGCTCCCTACGCGGCGTATCTCTCGCTGGGCGACACCCAAGTCCTCAGCGCCTCTCCGGAGAGTTTTTTGGAATTGAGCGGACGCAAGGCATCCACGCGACCGATCAAAGGCACCCGTCCCCGCGGGGTCTGTGCCGAGTCGGATGAACGCTCCGCGTGTGAGCTGGTGACGTCGCAAAAGGAGATCGCTGAGCTAGTGATGATCACCGATCTGGAGCGCAATGACCTCGGGAGAGTTTGCGAATATGGGTCCGTGCGTGTCACCGAGCTGCTCCGGCTGGAAGCGTTCGAACAAGTGTTCCATTTGGTCTCAACGATTGAGGGGCTTCTCCGCCCGGAAATATCTCATGCCGATGCAGTCAGCGCCTGCTTTCCAGGTGGATCCATCTCCGGGGCACCCAAAAAACGCGCCTGCGAAATCATCGCTGAGCTCGAGCACGGAAAGCGCGGTATTTATACCGGGGCAATAGGGTTCTTCGGATTTAACGACGAAACCCGCCTGAACATTGCCATCCGCACAGTGATCATCGCGGATGGAGGGGCATCCTTTCATGTCGGAGCAGGCATCGTCGCAGACTCCGACCCTGCCTGCGAATGGCAGGAGACGCTCGATAAGGCCGCGGGCATTCTCACCGCTGCCGCTCAGATGCACTAGTTCCCGTTACGATATCAATTTCCGCTGGAGGACGACGCGGGACCGGCTATCTTATCGCCCATGGTTCTTCATCCGTTTTTGTCCGCGTCCGAAGCTGTTTCTCCAGAAATCAAACGCACGCCCTTGCGATCCGAAGTTGCCGCAGCGGATACCTGGGACCTCACGGCGCTGTTCATGAATGACGATGCATGGGAAGCGGAGTTTTTGCTTTTGGAGTCATCATACAAGGCGGTTGCGGATCACCGGGGCCATGTCGGCTCGTCCGTTGACGCGCTTTTGAGTGCGCTGGAATTTGAAAAATCGATCGAGTTGATAATCGAGGGTCTCAACCAGTATGTTGCTTTGAAGACGACTGAGGATAGCTCGAATGGGGAAGCGTTAGCCAGAGAGGCCCGCTTCCAAAGCCTATTGACACATATCGGCGAAGCATTTTCGTTTTTGGGCCCGGAGATTCAGGCGGTTCCGGACGATACCTTCGCGGAATTTATGAAATCCCCTCCGCTTGCGGACTGGGCCACTGCCCTGAAGAAACTGCGGAGAATGAAGCCGCATACGCTGAGCGCGGAAGAAGAACGCCTGCTGGCGCTTGGTTCCTCTGTGATCAGCGGACATCAGGAGACATTCTCTCAACTCACGAATGTTGATATGAAATTCGGCACGCTCATCGACGGACGGGGCCGCGAGGTCGAACTCACGCAGAGCTCGTTTTCCTCCCTGCTTGTGCAAAAGGATGCGGACGTCCGGAAGCGGGCATTTCACCAATTTTACAGCGAGTTCAAAGACCATCAATTCACGTTAGCAGCATCCCTTGCCAGCTCCGTGCGCGGGGATGTATTCCACGCCCGGGCGAGGAATTTCCCGTCAGCGCGCGAGTCGGCTTTGTTTCGCGATGATGTACCGGTGGCTGTGTATGACAGCCTGATTGCATCAGTTCACACGAACCTGCCATCACTCCATAAATATTACGATCTCCGGAAGCGGGTTTTAGGGCTCTCCGAAATCCATCATTACGACACCTACGTGCCGCTCGTTTCTGAGATCGAGACGGACATCCCGTGGGATGGTGCCGTGGACAAGGTGCTCGCTGCCGTGCAACCGCTAGGTGACGAATACGTCTCCAGGCTGACACATGGGCTCAGAGATGGTAGGTGGTGTGATCGTTACGAGAACAAAGGGAAGCGCTCGGGCGCCTTTTCCTACGGCACATTCAAGAGCCCGCCTTACATCATGATGAACTACAAGGCAGATGTGTTCTCGGATGTTTACACGCTCGCCCATGAGGCTGGTCACTCGATGCACACGTGGTATTCGACCCGCAATCAGCACTATCAAGATTATCACTATCCTATTTTCCTCGCGGAGGTCGCATCCACGTTCAACGAAATGCTTTTGACCAAACACCTCATCGACGAGACGACAGATCCTCGGATGAAGGCATACCTCATTAGCCGACAGATCGATGACCTACGGGGCACGCTATTCCGTCAGACGATGTTCGCGGAATTTGAAAAGTTAACCCACGAGATCGAGGAGTCGGGTGCGGCACTGACCTTGGACACCATCAAATCGACATACCAGTCGCTGCTCGACAAATATTTTGGTCCACGGTTCACATTGGACGAGGAACTTCAGATCGAGTGTTTGCGGATCCCGCATTTTTACAACACGTTCTATGTTTACAAATATGCCACAGGTATCAGTGCGGCGGTGGCACTGTCGGAGCAGGTCCTCGCTACGGGCGATGCCGGGCGCTATCTCGAATTCTTGAAAAGCGGCGGAAGCCGGTTCCCGATCGACACCCTCAGCGCGGCGGGAGTGGATATGCGGAACCCCGGTCCTGTCGATGCAGCATTGCAATTGTTTGGAAAACGGGTGGACGAATTGGAACAACTGCTCGGCGTGGAATAAAATTCCTTGCACGGGGTTTCACTCCATTCCGATTTTTTCCAGGCTCACACCAGTCGTCTCGATGCGGAATCGCCAAGTGACCCACGCGCCGACCAGCGAGGCGATGACTAAGATATAGAGCAGCATCGAGATGCCAATATCCTTGAGAAGTATCGGGAAGAGAAACGCCGTCATGACCGCCCCGATCTTCGCAAAGGATGCCGCGAAACCAGCGCCCATGCCACGTGAATGGGTGGGAAAAACCTCGCCCGCAAGTAGGTAGGTCATCGCATTCGGGCCAAGGTTGGTCATGAAATTAAAAATCATGAATCCGGCAAAGATGAGTATGATCTGAGTCGATCCAGTAAAATGAACCGACAGCGCGGCTACCAGCAATCCAAACGCACAGCCGATAAATCCAAACACCTGCAACCGAATCCGTCCCACCCGATCCGCCAGCACAATGGCCGCAACAATGCCTACGATCAACAGGACATCGATGATCGCGGCGCCCTTGGCGGCCAGCATTCCCTCATGGATGACCTGTGCCAGATTGCGTGGGTCGCTGGCATTTGACACACCGATCGTAGCTGCAAGAATCGTGGGGGTAAAAATCCCAATGCCATAGGTTCCGAGGTCTTGGAGGAACCATGGCACGGAGGCCAGGATCGTAGCACGGCGGCTTTTCTTTTTTGTGAAAAGGTCCGCATAAGAACCGACCCGCCGCCGGCTCACTCCATTTCCATCGACGTCCGGATCGCGGAGTCGGATGTGTTTCGGATATTTCGGCACACGATGAAGCAGAACGCCCAGCGCTCGTTCGGCGTCAGCGATGCGACCACGGGATACCAACCAATGTCCACTTTGCGGAATAAAGAACCTTCCTATCACCACCAGAAACGCCGGAATCACTGCTGACGCATACATCCAACGCCAGTCTCTGATGTCGGGATACATTTTCAGAATGAAGAACCCGATGATGGTTCCAACCAGAGCGCCCACCGCTTGAAAAGCAAATGCGCCCAGCACCAGGCGTCCGCGGTAGTTGCTCGGAATGCTCTCGGAAATCACCATATGGGCAGTCGGGTAATCGCAGCCCAGCGCGAGCCCAAGACCAAACAGGCAAACCACGAGCCAGATCAAACTGGTGCTCATGGTCGCCAAAACGAGGAATACCACAAAGAGCATCATCTCGGCGATGAACATCGCCTTCCGACCATAGCGATCCGCCATGCTTCCGAGCGCCGTTGCCCCCACCAAGATCCCAAACAACGTGGCAGCACCCACCATTCCCTTCTCTGCGGCGGTCAGATCAAACTCGAGCGCGATGAGCGGCAGAGCCACACCCGTCATGAAGACGACCCAGCCCTCAAAAAATTTCCCTGCGGTCGCAAGCATCCAGATTCGCCATTGGACGACCGTCATTGGCGTCGCGGACACGCCCGTGCCATCCGACCAATTGGGCGTTTCATCGATGTATTCCTGAACTGTGCGCGTATTCGCCTGAGTCATGATTTGCAGGTAGCGAAATCAAACATCTGACCAAGGTCAAAAACCAAATTGCGCCAAGTCTGTCACATCCACACGCTGAGTTCCCGAGTCACCATCAAACAAAAAAACCGCCCTCGGTATCAGAGATACCGGGGCGGTGTTTTTGGTGGGAATTTTTCCCGACGACAGGATTCTTTGGGAAGCCCTGTCGCTGTAAGGTTTTCTATTGTGCGACTACTTCTTCGACCGGTTGGCCAGCGGCTTCTTGGTCGCGGTCCTTCATCGCAGCTCTACGACTAAGTTTCACGCGGCCTTTGTCATCGACTCCGATGCACTTGACCCAAACCGCATCGCCGACGCGAACAACGTCCTCGACTTTATTGACGCGGAAGTCAGCGAGTTCGGAAATGTGGACCAAGCCATCTTTTCCGGGAAGGACTTCGACAAATGCGCCGAACTCTTTGATCGAGACGACAGTGCCCTGATAGACCTCGCCGACGCCGATTTCCTTGGTCATGCCGGTGATGATTTCCTTGGCACGTTTCAGGCTGTCGCCATTGTTCGAGTAGATGTGGACGGATCCGTCATCGTCGATATTAATCTCAGCGCCTGTTTCGGCGACGATGCCCTTGATGGTTTTGCCACCAGGTCCGATGAGAAGACCGATCTTATCCACGGGGATTTTGACGGTTTCAATGCGAGGAGCGTATTGGCTCATCTCGGTGCGATGGGTCGGGAGGCATTCGTTCATCACGGCGAGCACACGCATGCGGGCGTCGCGGGTGCGATACACGGCAGCAGCCATGAGATCAAGCGGAATACCAGGGAGTTTGAGGTCCAGCTGGAATCCAGTGACTCCTGTGGCCGTGCCGCAGAGTTTGAAATCCATGTCGCCGAAATGGTCCTCGCTGCCGAGGATGTCGGTGAGCATCGTGTGACGCGTCATTTGGCCATCCGCGGAAAACTCACTCACGAGTCCGCAGGAGATACCCGCGACCGGTGTCTTAATTGGCACGCCGGCGTCCATGAGGGCAAGCACGCCGGAGCAAACACTAGCCATCGATGTGGAACCATTGGACTCCATCACTTCCGATGAGATACGGATAGCGTATGGGAAATCTTTCTCCGACGGAATCACAGGAAGAATCGAGCGCTCGGCAAGAGCACCATGACCGATTTCGCGGCGATTCATACCACCGGTGCGTCCGGTTTCACCTACCGAAAACGGCGGGAAGTTGTAGTGAAGAATGAAACGCTTGGAAGTCTCTCCGCCGGTGTAACCGTCAAGATCCTGGGCTTCGTCCGTCGTAGCGAGGGTTGCAAGCGCGACGGCCTGGGTTTCGCCACGCTGAAAGAGCGCACTTCCGTGACTGCGTGGTAGCAATCCGACTTCGGCTGTGAGCTGACGGATGTCATCCAGTCCACGTCCGTCGCAGCGGACCTGACGGTCCAGAATGCTGACACGAAATGCCTTCTTCTGGAGGTAGTCGAAAGCCTCGCTGATCTCGAACTTCTGGGCATCCGGGAATTTTTCGAGGATCGCTGCGCTGACTTCTTCTTTGAGTGCGCCGACCGCTTTCTGGCGATCCACTTTGCTTGGGGTATAAATGGCAGCCTCGATGCGATCGCCTGCAACATTGTAGGCAATCTCAAGAAGTTCGTCTTTGACCACAAAGAGAGGGGCATTGCGCTTGGCCTTGCCGACGAGCGCGGCAAGTTCCTTCTGAGCATCAATCAAAATCTGGACGTGCCCGGCGGCGAACTCCAAAGCTTTGACGAATTCTTCCTCAGGCAGTTCGTTAGCAGCGCCTTCGATCATGATGACCTTGCCATCGACACCCGCGTAAACGAGGTCAAAATCGGAGTCTGCCATTTCGGCGTGTGTCGGGTTCACGACGAACTCGCCGTTGACCCGGCCGACGCGGACTGCGCCCACGGGACCGCCAAACGGGATGTCGGAAACCATGAGTGCTGCCGAAGCACCATTCATGGAAAGGATGTCCGGATCATTTTCACCATCGGCACTGAGGAGCGTCGAGATGATCTGCGTGTCGTAGAGGTAGCCTTTAGGAAAGAGCGCGCGGAGCGGGCGATCTGTCATGCGGCAGGTAAGGATTTCCTTTTCGCTCGGACGACCCTCACGTTTGAAGTACCCTCCCGGGAACTTGCCGACAGCGGCTGCCTTTTCGCGGTAATCTACGGTAAGAGGGAAAAAGTCCTGCCCCTCCCGGATGGTGGTGGCGGATACTGCGGTGACGAGGATGATCGTATCGCCGCAACGCACGGTCACTGCGCCATCGGCGAGTTTCGCGAGTTTTCCGGTTTCAATGGTAATCGACGTGTTGCCTACTTGTGAGGTAACGGAATGAATCATATAATTGTAATTTTCGTTGCATGCGCGGCACACGCGGTGGGCCGCAAGGAGTTGAATCGCTTGTGAAATTACAAAAGCCCCAGCAGTGTATTGCCGGGGCTTTGGTCAAAAATTCACAGAGACGATTCGGGAGTTACTTACGCAGGTTGAGCTTTTCGAGAACAGCTTGGTAGCGTTCTACAGCGGTGCGTTTCAGGTAATCGAGCAAGCTCCGACGCTGTGCCACAAGACGCAAGAGTCCGCGGCGGGACGAATGGTCCTTGGCGTGCTCTTTGAGATGCCCGGTGAGCTCGTTAATTCGCTTGGTAAGGAGTGCAATCTGAACGTCTGCACTGCCTGTATCTTTTTCGTGGAGGCGTAGTTCTACGTCTGCTCCGGCTTCTGTGTTTGCCATATCTTCTTTTCTTTGTGAGTGGGTGAAAATCTCACATCACTATCAGCCATGCAAGAACAATCAGCGCGCCGATCGGGGAAAATACTCCGCCGTGCGATGACCGCAAGCCGTCTTCTCTGATAGGCACATTCTGATCCAACGCAGGGTTTTGGGACGGATCCCGATGCGGTTGCACATTATGCTGTATCGCAGACGCTCGGATCGCTACGAGTAATTGCCATGTCAGCACCGGTTATTTTGATTATTCGCGACGGATGGGGGATCAGTCCCAATGGTAAACCCGCAGCCGAAGCCGAGGGAAATGCGCCCCTCCTCGCATCCACGCCCGTTCACAACGAACTTTATGTCAAATACCCGATGAGTACGCTCAGCGCCAGCGGGATGGATGTCGGACTCCCCGACGGACAGATGGGAAATTCTGAGGTGGGTCACCTCAATCTGGGCGCAGGCCGCATTGTATATCAAGATTTCACCCGCATTAACAAAGCGATCAGCGACGGCGACTTGGCGAAGTCGCCCGTGCTCCAAGAAGCCTTCGCCAAAGCGAAATCCGGCCGTCTGCATCTGCTGGGCCTCGTCTCCGATGGCGGTGTGCACAGTCACCAAAATCACCTCATCGCACTCGCATCGGCCGCCCATGATGCTGGTGTGTCTAATATCGCCGTCCACGCAATCACGGATGGCCGCGACACGTCTCCCACCGGGGGCGCTAGTTCTCTCGATACCGTCACTGCCGGCTTGCGACCCACGGGTGCGAAAGTATTCACTGCGATTGGACGGTATTTTGCGATGGACCGCGACAACCGATGGGATCGAAACAAACTCGCATGGGACGCCATCGTAATGGGCCGTGGTGAGACCACATCAGCCAGCCCGGGCGACGCCATCCGCGCCCGTTATGCCGCCGGCGAAACCGACGAGTTTTTACAGCCGATCATATTCGAAGAAGCCAATCATGCCCGCGTCCGTGACGGCGATGTGGTTTTATTTTTTAACTTCCGGGCAGACCGGGCACGGCAATTATCACGCGCCTTTTTGTATCCCGACTTCGATGGATATGATCGCGAGGTGACGCCGCATGTCCACTATGTGACGCTGACGCAATACGACAAAACCTATTCGTGCCAATCAGTCTTCGGCCCTCAGTCTCTACATCACATCCTCGGCGAAGTGGTGAGTGCAGCGGGAAAAACGCAACTCCGCATTGCGGAAACCGAGAAATACCCACACGTCACGTATTTTTTTAATGGGGGTGTCGAGCAACCGTTCGATGGCGAGGACCGCCAAATTATCCCCTCCCCCAAAGTGCCCACGTATGACCTGCAGCCTGAGATGAGTGCGGGTGAGGTGACAGCCAAGGTTTTGGAGCTACTCCCGGAAAAAGACCTCGTAATTCTTAACTTCGCCAATCCCGACATGGTCGGTCACACCGGCGTGGTTGAGGCAGGAATCTGCGCGGTCGAGCGGATCGATGCCGCTGTAGGTGCTGTCATTTCACGCGTGCTGGAGCTGGGCGGAAAAGCGCTTGTCACTGCGGACCACGGCAACTGCGAGCGCATGCGAAATCCGGACGGATCGCCGAATACCGCACACACCACTAATCTTGTGCACGTGATCTACGTCGCAGCGGACGCAGATGATTACACGGTGCGGGATGGAATCCTGGCTGATGTGGCTCCCACACTGCTCGACATGATGGGACTGGCCAAGCCTGTTGAAATGACGGGCACCTCACTGCTGGTAAAAAAGTAAAGCAACGCACCCGCATGAAGCCACCCATACTCGCGGTGTCGAACCTCACGATTCGACGCGGCCCGCTTGCGATCCTGAATCGCATCAACTGGACGATTCACCCTGGCGAGCACTGGGTCCTGCTCGGACCCAACGGTTGCGGAAAAACCTCTTTGCTCGGCACCCTTACCGGCTACATGACCCCGACCTCGGGCGAAGTGGAAGTGCTTGGAAACGTCTTCGGCGAGAGCGTGTGGCAGGAAATGCGCAAGCTCGTCGGCATGGTGAGCTCAAGCATCCGTCAATGGATTGCCAACGAAGAAACCGCTCTGGAAACCGTCGTGAGCGGGAAATACGCCATGGTGGATTTCTGGGGAACAGTCACCCCTGAGGACCGCAAGGAGGCTCGACAGCTTTTGCGGACCGTCGAAGCAAAGAACCTCGAGGATCGGCCGTGGCTGTATCTTTCCCAAGGCGAGCGGCAACGGGTCTTGATTGCAAGGGCCCTGATGGCGCACCCGAAGCTGCTGATCCTGGATGAACCGTGCTCGGGACTCGATCCGGTGGCACGGGAGCACTTTCTCAATTTCATCGGCCGAATGGCCGCCCGCCCGAAATCCCCCGCCATCGTCTTGGTCACACATCACGTCGAGGAAATCACTCCGATTTTCACGCACGCATTGTTGCTCGCGAAAGGAAAATCTGTCGCAATGGGCACTATCAAATCGACCTTGAATTCGGCGAACCTGACGAAAACATTTGGGTGTGAAGCTTTGCTTACGCGCGCCCGGGGACAATATTGCTTAAATTTCCCCGCCTGAAATTGAATGGGGAAACTCCGCCCCCACTTGACAACGAGGGCGAGATCCATAATCTCCCCACGAAAACTTTCCTCGATGTCCTCTGAATCCCATGCAAACTCTCTCGGTCTCGATTTCACCCAGCCATTTACGGATAACCCGTATCTGAATCTCTGCTATCCCAGCGGCAATCTATTTTTCACATCGGGTCATGTGAGCACGCAGAAGGGCAAGCTCGGCGCAGAAGTTTCCGTCGCCGAGGGATATGCTGCCGCGCGGGAAGTGATGGTCAAGATCCTCCATAGTCTCCGACAGAAGGTGGATTCCTTAGATAAAATCCGTGTCGTCAAGTTGCTCGGCTGCGTCAATTCGACCCCGGATTTCACGGACCAACATTTGGTGATCAATGGCGCATCCGATTTAATTCACGAAATCTTCGGAAAATCCGGTGATGGCTTTCATGCACGGTCAGCAGTCGGATTCGTATCCCTCCCGACTGGCGTTGCTGTGGAAGTCGAAGCGATATTCGAATTGAAGGCTTAAGATTTCACCCACCCACGAGGGCGCGATCAAAACCCAAGACTCTCGCCACCATAGGCGATTAGGCCTCGCATCCATTGCGAGGTATTAAACCCGAATTTTTCAATACCGGAGTGAAACGGAGGCCTCGCTTATAGGTTTAAGTCCTTTCTCCGCCTGCACAAAACTTAGAGCCTATAAATTCTTCGAGCATTGCCCACAAGGATGGCTTCCTGCTCTGCCTCACCGAGGCTTGAAATCAACCCTTCGGTTATGCTGACCCAGCGGCTAAGCCCGGATGCGAGCGTCACAACCGGCCAGTCCCCACCCCACACCAATCGTTCTGAGCCGAAAGATTCTAGCACGTGTGCAAACCACGGAAACAACCCGTCAGCAGTCCGCTGCTCTTCGCTGGCGTAGACGGTAACACCGGAGACTTTACAAGCCACATTGCTACGCTTGGCCAATGCCTTGGTTTGTTTTTTCCAGAAGTCCGATAAATTTGCAGCGATGTCGGGAACGCCGCAGTGATCAAGAACAAATGTCACGTCAGGACAGGCATCCACCAGTTCAACCGCCAGAGGCAACTGCCGCTCCAGCACACAAAGATCAAAACTCAGCCCCCGCCCTGCAAGCACCCGCACGTTTTCGCGGAAGCACGACGACTGCGAAACGGCGTTGGGCTGCGTGTGGAGAACCCTCCGGATACCTTTGAGTTTGGGATGCGTGATACGATCGAGGTAGGCTTCGAAGCCCTCCTGCTCAGGCCTTCCCGCTGCCACCACGCCGAGAATGCGACTAGCAGAATCGTCCGCGAGGCCACAAAAATAGCGCGCTTCGTCGCCGGATTGCGCCTCGTCCACATCGACCTCCATGAAGACCGTTCCTTCAATGCCACAACCCGCCGCGGCCGCACGATACTGGTCGAGTCCCAGTTCTCCTTGCAACGCCGGGAAATCCTTTGCCCAGGCATAGTTGAAGCGTTTTGGAGTGAGTAAATGTTGGTGCGTATCGATCATGGAGATTTGAGGTGGGAGGTTGCTTGCGTGTAGGCGCGGTCGAGGTGGACGTAGCCGCCAGCTACGGGTGCGATTGAAAATGGGTGAGGTAGAGAGAGCAATTCGAAAGAGATTCCCATTTTTTATTGGAGCGGAGGATACGCAATTGAGAGATAAGATGAGCAGAGGAGGGCAGGCAAGCCGCGCCTGCCTTTTTGAGGCGAGCTTGGGAACTGGGGGAACTGGGGGAACTGGGGGTCAGGCTGGAATAGCACTGTTTAAAGAGGCCCGGCGGCAGATTCCCGATCTGTAAAGTGAGGAATTTTCCACCATTCGAGCGTGGTAGAACCGATCACCGATAGAGTAGGGCCGGTGGCGAGGCCCTAAATGTGATTCAAGCGCAATATGCGAGTTCTACTCCGAGAATTTGCTTAAAACAATGCCATTCCAGCCTAATCCCAAATTTTCTAATGTCTTGATGGACTTGTCGGCAGACGCGATTTTCGGGGGAGGGATCATTCCAAATGATATGTTCACGATGTAACGCCTTCCCAAAGCGCGATTGCGATGGTATGAATCCTTCATCCTTCATCCTTCATCCTTCCTATGCCCCTCGACCACACTGATAGCAATGGCTTTTACCCCCTCACCCG
>Ga0209491_10007244_pt1 | contig 14767 bp, 15 predicted proteins | sample BON02_FD_187213 | JGI IMG/M metagenome (GOLD analysis project Ga0209491, IMG submission 187213) | Freshwater microbial communities from Lake Bonney liftoff mats and glacier meltwater in Antarctica - BON-02 (SPAdes) (version 2) | ecosystem: Environmental > Aquatic > Freshwater > Ice > Glacier...
AAACAACGAACAGATCAGCGCGTCTTTCTCCGCATGATTCAGAGTCGTCAGATCGGGCAGTTCGTCCATCACTCACAGATTACGCCCCTCTGATTTAAAGTACAATTCCTTCAGGCTGAATAGTTACAAAAACGAAATGAAATGCATGATTTTCTCCTCTCCAGTTATGTCATGTGCCAGGGTGGCTGTGACAATTAACGGGGCCCCCTTGGACTGCGGGGTCAAGTGATAGAAATTGATGCTATCCGCCACTCCTGATAATGTCCATTGCATTACGATTATATATATCATTTCATTTATGAATATCCGAAAACAGGACCTGCAACTCCTCATCTGCTTCGATGCGCTGGCCGCCTGCCGCAGCGTTTCCAAGGCCGCGCAGATGCTCAACATGACGCAACCGGCGATGAGCAACACTCTGGCTCGGCTGAGGCAGAAGTTTTCCGATGAGCTGTTCCTGCGCACCCGGAACGGTGTAACCCCGACACCGAAGGCCCTGGAACTTGTCGAACCGGTACGCAAGGCATTGGAAGATCTCGAAATCATCATGTCTCCAGCGCAGAAATTCAATCCCCAGGTAACCCGCGCCAAACTCACTCTGACAACTACCGGCTATGTCGAATTCGTGCTGACGCCGAACATTGTTCGTGCCTTGGAAAAAACGGCGCCAGGAATCCAGCTCGAAACTCGGATACCCAATCGCGAAATCGCCAACCAGCGACTGGAGCGAGGCGAGATCGATTTCCGCATCGGTTGGGACGAGCAGCCGTCAGAGAAACTGCGCTACGCCAATTTGTTTCAAGATCGGTTCGTCTGCATTGCGCGAACGAATCATCCATCCATAGGCACTTCAATCACGCTGGACCAATATTGCCAGATCGAGCATGCGCGCACGGTGATCCGCAGTCACATGAGTTCGGTGGAAAACATCGATCGCGCCGTCACAGCCCTCGGTCGTCGCCTGCGCATCGCCATGATCTCGCACGACTACATCGCCGTTCCTCACATGGTCTCGCGCTCGAATCTAATTGCGACGGTGCCGGAGCGTCTTGCGGATCTGATGGTCAAGCAGTTATCGATTCGGAAATTCGAATGCCCGGTCAAGGTCCCAGGGCATGCGATACGTCTCTACTGGCATGACCGCACCCACAAAAGCCCCCTGCACCGCTGGTTCAGAAGACTAGTGACTGAAACCGCTTCTTCCCTGGGAAAGCTTTCATAAACTACAGATTTAGTAACTACTGGAAATGCCGCGTTGCACCCCGGCGAGTTTGTCATCGTGCTTACCGCTCCTAAGCCGCGCATTCAACGCCACAAGCGGCGCGAGAAAAGCCAAAGGTACCGGAGTCGATTTCTTTTTGAGCCATTGACCTGATCACCCTCTTGCTGGCCGTGTGGAAGTTAAAGAGGCCAGGCTCGATATCCCAGAGTGTGGCTGCCAGTCGCAACATAAATATCAATAAAAACAATAATCAGTAAATTTACCCTCTGTTTTTCTCGTTCTAGCGGGCCATCTCCGTCCTTGCCGTACCGCCGGTGATACCGCTACCCATTTGACGATCGTATACCGATGCTATACGATCAATCGGGTGATCAAATCCTTCCGGCACAAAGGTCTTGAAGCTTTTTTCGAGAAGGGCAACAAGGCTGGAATCAGGCCAGATCATGCCTCGAAGCTGGCGCGGCAGTTACGGCGGCTGGATGCGGCGGTCAGCGCTGTGGACATGAATATCCCCGGCTGGAAATTGCATCCGCTGAGTGGTGCGCTGGCGGGGCATTACGCGGTATGGGTCAGCGGCAACTGGCGTCTGACCTTTGCGTTTGAAAACAGAAATGCCGTGCTGGTGGATTATCAGGATTATCACTGACAGGAGTTTGCACATGAGCAGAATGCACAATCCGCCGCATCCCGGCGAAACCCTGCGGGAAGACGTACTGCCCGCGTTGGGACTTACGGTCACAGAGGCAGCCGCGCAACTCGGCGTCACGCGCGTGGCCCTGTCGCGTGTGCTGAACGCTCGCGCAGGCATCTCGCCGGAGATGGCGTTGCGTATCGAAAAGTGGCTGGGGCTGGAAAACGGCGGTCGCGCGGATGTGTGGCTGGCGGAGCAGGCATCCTATGATCTTGTGCAGGCCCGTAAAGCGTTCAAATCCAAGGTGAAGCGCGCACCGGCAATGGTGAGTTGAGCGGAAGGTGGTGAACAGATCTCGCTGCAGATCATGCGCTACGACTGCGGCTGAAAGGGTTGACTGCTTTGACTGAGGTTTCCGCTCGCCCGTCCTGGCGCTTCGTGTTGCGCCACCCCGCGCATTTCATCGCCTTCGGCGGCGGTGTCGGGCTGATTCCGTTTGCGCCGGGCACGTTCGGCACGCTGCTGGCGTTCCCGCTGTTTTATGGGCTGCAACCGCTGCTGGAGCCGTGGACGCTGCTGGTGATCATTATTGCGTTGTTCTGGCTGGGCGCGTGGGCCTGCGCGGTCGCCGGCCGCGCGCTGGGAGTGTCCGATCATGGCGGCATGGTGTGGGACGAGGTGGTGGCGTTTCTGCTGGTGCTGTTTTTCATCCCGACCACCGGCTACTGGCAGGGTTTTGCGTTTCTGCTGTTTCGTTTGTTTGATATCTTCAAGCCGCCGCCCATTCGTTACTATGACCGCACGTTGAAAAACGGCTTTGGCGTGATGTGGGACGATCTGCTGGCGGCGGGTTACACGCTGCTGATATTGGCTGTTGTGCATATGATGCTGGGCCGATGGGGATGAGTGGGGATGAAGCATGACGAATAAAGCGGTCGCGAGCGACCAGTTGTTGTTTGATCTGGCGGCGCGCGTGGGCGAGGCGCTGCAGGCGCAGGGGTTGATGCTGGCGGCAGCGGAGTCCTGCACCGGCGGCTGGATTGCGCAGGCACTGACGGCGGTGCCCGGCAGTTCGAACTGGTTCGAGCGCGGCTTTGTGACTTATACCTATGTCTCCAAACGCGAAATGCTCGGCGTCAGTCAGGACACGCTGGGCACGCATGGTGCGGTATCTGAAGAGACGGTACGCGAAATGGTGACCGGTGCACTGGCCAACAGCCATGCCCAAGTGGCGGTGGCCGTGAGCGGCATCGCGGGGCCTGCGGGCGGTATGCCGGAGAAGCCCGTGGGGACCGTGTGTTTTGCCTGGAGCGTGAAGAATGGTGAGCCCAAAAGCGCGACCCAACAGTTCAGTGGCGACCGCGAGGCGGTGCGCCGGGCGTCAGTGCAATTTGCGCTGGAAGGCGTGCTGGAATTATTGCCGGCAACGCCGTAGAGTTATTATAAGTATTTGTTTTAATTAATAAATTTGTATTTATACTGGTTATTTAACCACTACTGTATAAATAACCATCTGTTCACAAAAATTGTGGCATAATGATGTTCCACCAACTGAGTTGAACGCGTCGTTTCCGAATCAATTTTATTGAACACATTTCACTGAACACACGCACGGAGAGAGACCATGGACGAAAACAAGAGCAAGGCACTGGCGGCGGCACTGGCGCAAATCGAAAAACAGTTCGGCAAGGGTTCGGTCATGCGCATGGGCGCGGCCGATATCGCCAAGGATATCGAGGTGGTATCGACGGGTTCGCTGGGGCTGGATATCGGATTAGGCATCGGCGGCTTGCCGCGGGGCCGCGTGGTTGAAATCTACGGCCCGGAATCTTCGGGCAAAACCACGCTGACGCTGTCGGTGATCGCACAGATGCAGAAGCTTGGCGGCTCGGCGGCGTTCATCGACGCCGAACACGCACTCGACCCGCAATACGCCGGCAAACTCGGCGTCAAAGTGGATGAGCTGATCATTTCCCAGCCGGACAACGGCGAACAGGCGCTGGAAATCGCCGACATGCTGGTGCGTTCGGGTTCGGTGGACGTAGTCGTGATCGATTCGGTGGCGGCGCTGGTGCCCCGCGCCGAGATTGAAGGCGAAATGGGTGAGCCGCAGATGGGCCTGCAGGCGCGGCTGATGTCGCAGGCACTGCGCAAGCTCACCGCCAATATCAAGCGTTCGAACACGCTGGTGATATTCATCAACCAGATTCGCATGAAGATCGGTGTGATGTTCGGCAGTCCGGAGACCACCAGCGGCGGCAATGCGCTGAAGTTCTATGCTTCGGTGCGCATCGACATCCGCCGCATCGGTTCGATCAAGAAGGGCGAAGAAGTCATCGGTTCCGAGACCCGCGCCAAGATCGTCAAGAACAAGGTGGCGCCGCCGTTCCGCATGGCCGAGTTCGACATCCTCTACGGCGAAGGCATTTCGCGTGAAGGCGAGATCATTGAGCTTGGCGTGGAAAACAACATTATCGAAAAAGCTGGCGCCTGGTATTCCTACGGCAAGGATCGCATCGGCCAGGGCAAGGACAACACCCGCGAATATCTGCGTGAACACCCGAAAATGGCAGACGAGATCGAAGCCCGCATCCGTGTGGCGGTCGGTGTTGCCGGCGGCCCCAACCTCGTTGTCAAAAAACCGCCGCTGGAAGTGGTGGAATCGGATGCCAGCAAGAAAAAGGCAGCCGGCTAAAACACAGTGGCTGGCCGGTCGGCCCCACAACCCTCACTCAGAGCCCGTGCACTTAGGCACTTGGCGCGGCGCGAGTACACGCGTCACGAACTGACGCAGAAGCTCGCGCCGCACACCGAGTCCCCTGAAGAAATCGAGCGCATCCTCGACGATTTCACGCAGCGCGACTGGTTGTCCGAACAACGTGCCGCTGAGCAGATGGTGCGTGCACGTCGCAGACGATTCGGCATTGCACGCATACGTCGCGATTTGCAGGCCAAGGGTGTATCTCCGGAAGTGTTGAATGACACCGTCGCCGCTTTGCAGGAAGGCGAATTCGATGCCGCGCGCGAAGTGTGGCGCCGGAAATTCCCGGCGCCGCCAGCCAATGCGGCGGAGCGAGCCCGGCAGGGGCGGTTTCTGCTGGGGCGCGGATTCAGCGGTGCAGTGATTAACAAGTTGTTGCGCAGTTGTGGTAGGAACAATACCGAGGATTGTTAAATAAATGTTTAAAAACAATAGTTTAAATCCTCCGCTCCGTTTGCTTGCGGGGACCGCGCTGTTTCTGCTGCTCGGTGGTTGTGATGAGTTGCCCTTTGGCTACACCACGATCAAGGAGATCACTGCAGCACCGGCCACTTTCGAAGGCAAGGAAGTCAAACTGAAAGGCAATGCGCGAGGCGTAACCAAGCTGCCGATGCTTGACGTGAAAACCTATACGCTGCAGGACGAAGCGGGGGAGATTAGTGTGACAACGCGAGGTACGTTGCCGGCGGAGAATGAACAGGTTGCGCTGCGCGGAACAGTCAAGAGTGCGGCGATCATCGGAGGTCACTCACTGGGCCTGCGGATCGAGGAAATCCGGCGGTTTTGAGGCGTTACCCGCTGTGGTGCAGAATACGGCGGTAAAACTGGTTTAAAATCTGCGCCTTACGTAACCTGACTGGCGCATCCGCATGAATTCCGCAGAAATTCGCGACAAGTTTCTCCAGTATTTCAAATCCAAGAGCCACGCCATCGTAGCCTCCAGCCCGTTGGTGCCGGGCAACGACCCGACGCTGCTATTCACCAATTCCGGCATGGTGCAGTTCAAGGATCTGTTTCTGGGACAGGAAACCCGCGTCTACCAGCGTGCAACGACCTCGCAGCGTTGCCTGCGTGCCGGCGGCAAACATAACGACCTCGAGAATGTCGGATATACCGCGCGCCATCACACGTTTTTCGAGATGCTCGGCAATTTTTCGTTTGGTGACTACTTCAAGCGCGAAGCCATCAACTATGCTTGGGAATTGCTGACCTCGGTCTACAAGCTGCCGAAAGAAAAACTCTGGGTCACGGTTTATCAGACTGACGACGAGGCATACGACATCTGGGCGAAGGAAATCGGCGTGCCGGCGGAGCGCATTGTGCGCATCGGCGACAAGCCGGGCGGCGGCTCGGACAACTTCTGGCAGATGGCTGACACCGGGCCCTGCGGGCCGTGCAGCGAAATATTTTTCGATCATGGTGCCGGCGTCGAAGGCGGGCCGCCAGGTTCAGCGGATGCGGACGGTGATCGTTATATCGAAATCTGGAACCTGGTGTTCATGCAGTTCAACCGCGATGAGAAGGGCGTGTTGCATCCCTTGCCCAAACCTTCGGTGGATACCGGCATGGGGCTGGAGCGCATCGCGGCAGTGCTGCAGGGCGCGCATTCCAATTACGAAATCGATTTGTTCCAGGCACTGATCAAGGCGGCCGCGCGCGAAACCGGCAGCAAGGATCTGGCCAACAATTCACTGAAAGTCATCGCCGACCATATCCGTGCCTGTGCCTTTTTGATTGTCGACGGGGTGATACCCGGCAACGAAGGGCGCGGTTATGTATTGCGCCGCATCGTCCGCCGTGCGATCCGCCACGGCTACAAGCTCGGGCAGACGAAGTCGTTTTTCCACAAGGTGGTGCCTGATCTGGCGCAGGTGATGGGCGCGGCCTATCCCGAACTGCCCAAGGTGCAGGATCGCGTGATGCAGGTGCTGAAGCAGGAGGAAGAGCGATTCGCCGAGACTCTGGAAAACGGTATGAAGGTGCTCGAGGGCGCGCTGACCCGTGAAGACAAGATGCTCGACGGCGAAACGGTATTCCAGCTTTATGACACCTATGGCTTCCCGGTAGACCTGACTGCAGACATCGCCCGCGAACGCGGCGTGATGATGGACTACGCCGGATTCGAGGCGGCGATGGAGCGCCAGCGCGAACGCGCGCGCGCCGCTTCCAAATTCCAGATGGGCGCATCCGTCGAATACCGTGGCGCCAAGACCGAATTTCACGGTTACGACACGCTGGCCGTGCCCGATGCGCAGGTCATCGCCATTTACCGCGATGGCAGTGCGGTGCCTGCCATCAGCGCGGGTGAATCGGCGGTAGTGGTGCTTGACCGCACGCCGTTTTATGCCGAGTCCGGCGGCCAGGCGGGGGACGGCGGAGAACTGGCTGCTGCGGGCGGCACATTTGCCGTCGCCGATACGCTGAAAATCCAGCCTGATGTCTTCGGGCATCACGGCAAGCTCGAAACCGGCGTGCTCAGCGTGGGCGACCAGATCGCGGCTGCAGTTGATGTCGTGCGCCGCGCGCGCACCATGCGTAATCATTCGGCGACCCATCTGATGCACAAGGCATTGCGCGAAGTGCTCGGGCCGCATGTGCAGCAGAAAGGCTCGCTGGTTGATGCCGACAAAACGCGATTCGATTTTTCGCACAACGAATCGTTGACTCAGAAGCAGATGCGCGAAGTCGAAGCCCTGGTGAACGCCGAAATTCTGGACAATGAGGCGACTACGGCGCGCATCATGAAATTCGACGACGCGGTGAAACACGGTGCGATGGCGTTGTTCGGCGAGAAATACGGCGACGAAGTGCGCGTGCTCGACATCGGCAGTTCACGCGAACTGTGCGGCGGCACGCATGTGGCGCGTACCGGCGACATCGGTTTTTTCAAGGTGATGTCCGAAGGCGGCGTGGCCGCCGGGATCCGCCGCATCGAAGCGACCACCGGTGACCGCGCGCTGGCCTGGGTGCAGGCGCAGGAACAGAAACTCGGTGGTGCGGCTGCTGCGCTGCGCACCTCGCCGCAGGAAGTCGGGCAAAAAATTACCCAGATCATTGATAACGTGCGCAGTCTTGAAAAGGAACTGGCGCGGCTGAAATCAAAACTGGCTTCATCCCAGGGTGATGATCTGGCGACGCAGGCCGTGGACGTCGGGAACAGCAAGGTGCTGGCTGCCGTGATTGACGGTGCGGACGCCAAGGGGCTGCGCGAAGCCATGGACAAGTTGAAGGACAAACTCAAAAGCGCGGCCATTGTGCTGGCTGCAGCCGACGGCAACAAGGTGACGCTGATTGCCGGCGTGACCAGCGACCTGACCGCCAAGGTCAAAGCCGGCGAACTGGTGAATCACGTTGCCTTGCAGGTAGGCGGCAAAGGCGGCGGCCGGCCGGACATGGCGCAGGCGGGCGGGACCGACGCTTCCAAGCTGACCGAGGCACTGCAGTCGGTGCGTGCCTGGGTGGAGCAGCGGTTGTAATTCATCCCGGCTTAAAGGGTTGGACACAACAATCACATCGCCGGTGGCAGTGCTGTAGGTGAACCGGCGCAGTGCTGAGGAATCCTTGCGGTAAGTATATGTGCAGGTAGTGCCACTGCCTTGTGACCGGTAGTCGGTTGTGGGGTCTATCGCCGGGTTGCTGATGGCGGGCGCACCAATCAGCACGCCATCCCATATCTGTCGGCAACGATTGGCGTTGACATTGCCGTTGTTGCCATTGGCTGATGACGGAAAACAATTGGCATTGAAGTCGACATTGCCTGCGCCGAAGATGGGCAGGTTATCCTGGTTGTCGAAATTCATGGTGACGCAGCCGAGATAAGCCATTTGAATCGCCGCGGTAAACGCAGCGGCAGTTTGCGCGACGCTGGCCTGGTGTGCGTCGCTGCGCACGTCGACAAAACGCGGCAAGGCGATTGCGGTCAATATGCCGAGTATGGCAATTACCGAGATGAGTTCGATCAGCGTGAAGCCTGGCGCCTTCCCGGGAAGCGCCAGGCTTAGGCCATCACCGGGTTCTCCGGCAAGGGCAGCTTCGTGGCTGCTGGTCCTGCGATCTGGGAGGGCGCATGGCATCAGGCCGGTTTATAACTGCACACCGGCTTCCAGTCAAAGTGCCGCTCCCGGTAACCGGCCGTTTGTTAAGCTGAGATCCTGTTGCATCCGCACAGTTGGAGGAGCACATGAATAAAACCGGAGCTTTGCGCACACTGCTGTCCAGTGCGGAGGTGGATGCACTGCCCGAGAAGCGTTTTGTGCATCCACTGGATGCAACCGCGCAACGACTGACGCGATCACTGGGTGACGCCACGGGGTTAAAAACCCTGGGCGTGCATCTGGTGCGGCTGGAACCGGGCCGCGAGAGCACGGTTTATCACTTTCATCATCAGGACGAGGAGTGGGTTTACATACTCTCCGGGCACGGTGTCGCCGAAATCGGCGGTAAAAAGTCCGATGTCGGCCCAGGGGACTTCATGGGTTTTGTCGCCGGATCGGCGCCGCATACGCTGACCAATCCTCATCGCGAGGATCTGGTGTATCTGGTCGGCGGTAATCGCTGTGCCATCGATACCTGCGATTACCCGCGCATCGGCATGCGCCGCTACCGGGTTGACGGTGCCAGCGATTTCGTCAGGCTGGATGCGTTGAGTAAAACGCCGCCGGCACGCTAGAAGGGCAGTGCTGCGTCGGGTTTGACCGCCAGCAGCACGCGACGGAAGTCCTGCTGTATCCGCTGCAATGCCGGTTCATTGTCCGCTTCGAACCGCAACACTATGACCGGTGTGGTGTTTGACGAACGCGCGAGGCCGAAACCATCGGCATATTCCACGCGCAGGCCGTCGATGGTGATGATGTCCTGGGCATTGTCAAACCGCGCGCTTTGCTGCAGTTTTTCCATCAAGGCGTAATTTTCACCTTCCTGCAGTTTCAATTGTAGTTCCGGCGTGCTGACTGCATCGGGCAGGGCTTCCAGCACTGCGCTCGGATCTGCGCTGCGGCTGAGGATCTCCAGCAGCCGCGCGCCGGCATACATGCCGTCGTCAAAACCGTACCAGCGTTCCTTGAAGAAGATGTGTCCGCTCATCTCACCGGCCAGCGGTGCGCCGGATTCTTTGAGTTTTTGCTTGATGAAGGAGTGTCCGGTTTTCCACAACAGCGGCTTGCCACCGTGTTTGCGTATCCAGCCAAACAGATGGCGCGTGCATTTGACGTCGAAAATAATTTCGCTGCCCGGATTGCGTGACAGCACATCGGCGGCAAACAGCATCAGCTGGCGATCCGGATAAATGATTTTTCCTGATTTGGTGACCACACCCAGGCGGTCGCCGTCACCGTCGAAGGCCAGCCCCAGTTCAGCCGGCCCGTTGCGTACCGCAGCAATCAGATCCTGAAGGTTATCGGGTTGCGAGGGATCGGGATGGTGGTTGGGAAATGTGCCGTCGACTTCGCAAAACAGCTCCTGCACCGTGCAGCCCAGCCGGCGGTACAGTTCCGGGGCGGTGGCGCCGGCGACGCCGTTGCCGCAATCGACTGCAATGCACATCGGACGTGCAAGTTTGACCGAACTGACGATGCGTTCCAGATAGGCTGCGCGGATGTCATGGGTGCGGTAACTGCCGGCGCCGCTTTCCAGATTGTTGTCGACCAGCCGCTGGCGCAGTGCCTGTATGGCATCGCCGGACAGCGTGTCGCCGTCGAGCATCATTTTCAGGCCGTTGTATTCCGGCGGATTGTGCGAGCCGGTAACCATGACTCCGGACAGCGTGTCGAGTTCATGCGCGGCGTAATAAAGCATGGGTGTTGCAACCTGGCCGACATCGATGACATCAACGCCGCTGGCTTGCAGGCCGCGCGCCAGTGCTGCGGCCAGTTCGGGACCGGAGTTACGGCCGTCACGGCCGATGACCACGGTGCGGCGTTTACGTGCCTGCGCTTCGCTGCCGATGGCGCGGCCTATGGCCTCGACACCGGTAGTGGTGAGGGTTTTGCCGACGATGCCGCGGATGTCATAGGCTTTGAAGATTTCGGCGGGAGGTGTGCTGGACATTTCTTGAAAAAATAAATAAAAACAATGGGTTATTTTATGACTTCGCGGCGAGGAAGCCAAGCGCCGTACGGGGCATCCAGTCGAGCTGGCCAGGAAAGATGCCTGTCATGAACCCGACGTGGCCGCCTTCGTCGGGGCACAACGCAGTGACGGCAGTCGAAATTTCATCGGCTGTCGGCAGCGCGGCCGCTGGCAGGAAAGGATCGTTGCGCGCATTGAGCAGCAGCGTGGGCACGGCGATGCGATCCAGCCAGGGTTTGCTGCTGGCGCGCAGCCAGTAGTCATCCACATCGCGGAAGCCGTGCAGCGGCGCAGTCACCAGATCGTCGAATTCGCGCAGCGTGCGCGCGGCACTTACGCGCGGGCCATCAAACAGGCCGGGATGCATATCCAGTTTGCGCAGGGATTTTTTTTTCATGGTCGCCAGGAAATTTTTGGTATAGACCATGTTGAATCCGCGCTCCAGCGCCACACCCGCGGCTGTCAGGTCGATGGGTGCGGAGATCGCGGCCGCACGCGACACGATGTCACCCGCTGCCGGGCCCTGTTCGCCCAGCCATTTCAGCAATGCGTTGCCGCCCAGCGAGACGCCGGTGGCGTATAACGGCGCAGCGGTCTGCTGCAGGCGCAGCCGGCGCAAAACCCAGTCGATTTCCGCGCTGTCGCCGGAATGATAGGCGCGCGGCAGCCGGTTCAGCTCCCCGCTGCAACCTCGGAAATGTACGACCACGCCCTGCCAGCCGCGGTGGATGGCGGCATGCATCAGCGCGCGCGCGTAATGGCTATCCGAACTGCCCTCCAATCCGTGGAACAGCACGATGAGCGGGGTGGGTGTGGCCGGCGTGGCGGTCCAGTCGAGATCGATGAAATCGCCGTCCGGTGTGTCCCAGCGCACGCGGTGGTAACTGACGCGGGGGCGACGGGCAAGCAGGGCGGCGTACAGGGTCTGCAGATTGCCGCCGGGCAGCCAAAGCGGGGCCCGATATCGGGCTTGAGGTTCATCCATGGCCGTAATGGTAAGCGGTTTACGCCGCTCGGTTTACGTTGCCTGTACTGTCGTGACACAATCGCCAGACGTTACCATCCGAAACCAGATCAGGGAGATATAACAATGGAAGACCCCGTGGTACAAGCCCCCAGCAATGATGATCGCAACCTGGCAATGCTGGCGCATCTGCTGGGTATCGTTTCCGGATTTATCGGGGCGCTGATCATCTGGCTGATCAAGAAGGACCAGTCGGCCTATATCGACGAGCAGGCCAAGGAGGCGCTGAATTTTCAGATCACGATGGTTATTGCTTTCGTCGTTTCGTGGATACTGATGTTCGTGCTGATCGGCATGTTTTTGATGCCGCTGCTGATGATTGCCAACCTGGTGTTCTGCATACTGGCCGCGGTTGCGGTGTCCAACGGCAAGCATTACCGGTATCCCGTGGCGCTGCGGCTGCTGAAGTAGTTGTAAGTGAGTAAATAAAAAAAGAGCCCTGCGGGGCTCTTTTTTGTTGCGGCGCGCGCGCGGAGTCAGTCCCTGTAGGACGGATCGACGCGGTCGAGTTTGCGCAGCATGGCCGGCCATTCCAGCAGACCGAAGCGGCGGCGCACACCGGGCAACATCTGGTTGTTGGTGTACTGGGTGACTTCCTGCGGCGGCAACTGCAGTTCGGTGTTGCAGGACAGTGCCATGACCTGCAACTGGCAGGCGCGCTCCAGTCGGAACATGTTGTTGAAGCACTCGGCAATGGTGGCGCCGGTAGTCAGCAAGCCGTGGTTGCGCAGCACCATGGCCTCGCGGTTGCCGAGGTTCTGCACCAGTCGTTCACGTTCTTCGAGGCGCAGGGCGACACCTTCGTAGTCGTGATAGGCAATGTCGAGGAATCGCATCGATGTCTGGGCGATGGGCATGATGCCGCCCTTCATCGCGGACACGGCCATGCCGGCCAGCGTGTGGGTATGGATGATGCAATCGACGTCATGGCGTGCGGCATGCACGGCACTGTGGATCACGAAGCCGGCTTCATTGACGCCGTAGTCGGTGGCGTTGAACAGCACGTTGCCTTCGAGATCGATCTTCAGCATTGATGAGGCGGTCATTTCCTCGTAGAGCATGCCGTAGGGATTGATCAGAAATTCATTGTGGGAGCCCGGCACGCGCACCGAGATGTGGTTGGCGACCATTTCCACCATGCCGTATTCCGCCATCAGACGGTAGCAGGCGGCGAGATTGACGCGGGCTTCCCATTCTTCCTTGCTGACCTGTTCACGGACAGGCTTGTTAACCTTGATTGCGGGTGCATTCATGACGGACTCCTAGTGTGGGTCGTGTGCTGGAGGGATTCTACGCCGGGCCGAGCCGGGTGCAAGCGCGAAAGCTCACAGTCTGGACATGCCGCGGACATCAGGATTTGGCATGGACACCGGCACTGCCGCCGGCGAGTTTGCCAAACACCGCGCCCGAGGTCAGGCCGGTGCCGCCGGGATAGTTGTGATAAAACAGCCCGCCGACCATTTCACCGGCGGCATACAGCCCCGGGATCGGCTTGCCGGCGGTGTCTTCTACATTGCCTTCGTTATTCACTTTGACGCCGCCGAAGGTAAAGGTGACACCGCAGGTCACGGCATAGGCTTCGAACGGCCCCTGGTCGATGGTCAATGCCCAGTTCGACTTGTTGATCTTCAGGCCTTCGGTGCGGCGGCCGTCCTTGACCGTCAGGTTGAACGGCACGTCAGTGCGCACGGCCTGGTTGTAGGCCTTGATCTCGCGCAGGCAGGCATCGGCATTCACGCCATCGAGTTTTTTCACCAGTTCTTCCAGCGTGTCGGCGCGCACCTTGGTCACCTGCTTGATGCGGTACTCATCGCGCAGCAGCGGAATCGACTGCGCGTCGAACACCTGCCACGCAAACATGCCCGGCTGATTCAGCACCACTGCGCCGTATTTGGCGTAGGTGTAATTGCGGATGTCGGCGCCTTCATCGACGAAACGCTCACCGTTGGCGTTGATCATGATGCCGATGGGGTAGCTGTGCTTCTGGAAATTGTCGCCGACAGCGAGATCGCCAAAGGCGGGGGCGTTCATGTCCCAGCCCACGGCGTGGCAGCCCGACCAGTGGCCGTAGGGCAGTGCGCCAGCCTCGAGTGCCATGCGAATGCCGGCGCCGGTGTTAAAACGGGTGCCGCGCACCTTGGCCAGATCCCAGCCGGTGCCGAGGTAACGCGTACGCATCTCGGCATTGGATTCGAAACCGCCGCAGGCCAGCACCACCGCCTTGCACGGAATCTCTACATTCTTCCCTTGATGCCGCGCTTTTATTCCGATGACCTTGCCGTGGTCATCGGTGAGCAGGCCGGTGGCGGGAGTTTCGTAGAAAATCTTGATGCCTTCACGTTCGCAGGCTTTGTGTTCGTTCTCGACCAGGCCGGGACCGCCGCCCCAGGTTTCTGCGGCAAGGCCGCCGAAGAATTTGAACTTGCCGTCGATCTTCATCGCCTGGCGACCGAAACTCGCCTGGAACTTCACGCCTTTCTTGCGCATCCACGTCAGTGTTTCCAGGCTGCGCGAGACCAGGATTTCGCAGAGGTCAGGATCGGTGCGGTACTGGGTGATGCGTCCCATGTCGTCGTAGAACTGGTCAGCAGTGTAGGTGCCGAAGTCGGTGTTCTTTATTTCATCATCGGTCAGATCCGGAACGATCTGTTTGAGGTCGTCGGCGTCGTTGAACTGCACACGCATTGCGCCCGCGGTGTAACGGCTGTTGCCGCCGCATTCTTCGACCGGTGCGGCTTCCAGCATGATTACTTTGCCGCCGCTCTCACGCGCGGCCAGCGCTGCGCAGGCTGCGGCATTGCCCGCGCCGACCACGATCACATCGGGATTGCCAAACAAGTCTTTGTTCATGAATAGCTCGGCGGTTTCAATGACCAAGTGCAAAAAGCGCAGCATGATGCTGCTTAAAATCGAAAGCATCCGGGGTGAACAACTCAGCGGGGCACCGGAAGCCCATCGACTTGCGTGGTCTGGTGTTCAATTGCCAGGCAATGGCATCGAGCTGTGCCTGGGTGTATCCGCTCAAGTCAGTGCCCTTGGGCAGGTATTGTCGCAGCAATCCGT
>Ga0209491_10007248_pt1 | contig 14750 bp, 18 predicted proteins | sample BON02_FD_187213 | JGI IMG/M metagenome (GOLD analysis project Ga0209491, IMG submission 187213) | Freshwater microbial communities from Lake Bonney liftoff mats and glacier meltwater in Antarctica - BON-02 (SPAdes) (version 2) | ecosystem: Environmental > Aquatic > Freshwater > Ice > Glacier...
CTACGTACGGCGCTAATTCCTCCTTTGAATAATCCCAGGCATGTTCCTCCTTCAGGCCATGCAGCCTCAGGTAGACGAATGAGGATGAAGTCAACTGCTCGATTTCTTTGGTCAATGCTATGGTTTGGGGGAGGGCATGAAGGACTAGAGCCCAGTTTTGGGAGTGGAGGAAGGAGTAGGTCTCAGAACAAAACCAGGAGGGATGGCGGAATTCGAAGGCGAGTTGCCAGGGGGAGGATGAAGGGAGGGAGGGAGGGAGGGCCGTGGCGAGGCGGTGGAGGGAGGGGAGGTCGAGGGGGAAGGAGGGGGGGAATTGGAAGAGGATGGGACCACGGAGGTAGGGAGGGAGGAGGGAGGCGCGGGCGAAGAAGAGGGGGAGATCGTGGGCGAGAGCGGCCGGGTGGAGGGGGCGGGAGTAATGCTCTCTTTTCTGAGGAGGTTGTGATGAAGAATCTGCTGAAGAGGTGTTGCTGCTGGTGGTGGTGGTGGTGGTGCTGCTTCCCTCCCCACCGTGGGTGACGCTTTTCTTCATTTTGAGCGCGAATTTGAAGTTAGGGTTAACGGGCTGCACTTGAGCGATCCAGGCGGCGATGGTGGCTTCGCTCGGCACGCCTGTATTTTGAAGAAGAAGGAGGGTGTGGTTTAGTGCTTCTGTGTGTCCGGTGGTGTCGTTCGCTTGCGGATTTCCATCTCCCCATTTTTTGTATGGGCCTAACGAAGCAACCCTCTCGCTACTGTCTACCATCAAAGCCTTTTTCCAAGCCAAAAGCTCACGTACCATAAAAGGTGGTGTTGATCTCGCACGTTGAGAACGTTTGGACATAGTACTGAAGCTCCTTGGCGTGGGGGAGACCTGTTGTTGGTTTGGTTTGGAGGGAGGAGGGATAAGAGCCAAGTCAGCACCTCACGACGGACGACGGCATATTTTTGGGTGTACCAAAAGAACGACGAGAGAAAGAGAGGAAAGGAGCCCTTGGGCATGCACACATTCACATATCCCCCCTCCTCCTAGCTCGTCCCCATCACAGCACACTTAGCATTACCGTGGGGATAGAAGCATTTGCGCCAATGCGGGTAGGAATAACCCGCCGTCCCCAGGAAGAGACGGCCGCGGGAGGCAGGGGAGGCTGGGGTCATGTCTTGACGGGGCGAGGCTGTGGAGAGGATGAAGGTGATGGCAGGATGGAGGCAGTGGAAGAAGAATGCAGTGCGCACGGCTTCGGCGACTCGAGCGAAGGAGGGGTCTTGGTGAGCAGAGGGCCTATGGAGGCGACCATGCTGTGTGGGCGCAGGCCTGTGAGGTGTATATATGTGAGGAGGATGTGAAAAGAGGGCGTTGCTTGTGCCAATCCAGCACAAAAAAGACGCCAAGAGATCGCTCAGCCAGCTTCTTGGAGTGACTTTGGAGAAGCGTCGTTCTTTCTTCGTTTTCTGCGTGACCTCTCCTCCCTCCTCCTCCTTCCTTCACTCCTCACGCTCTACGCAACACACACAGGCAGCACCTAGACAAGCAGCAGCAGAAAAGATGCCGTCTTCTCATGGCCCAGGCTCTGCCCTCCTTCTCCTCTCCCCCTTCCTCACTCCTCCCCTGCTACAACCACCCCGCACACATTCCATAGACACAACACAGCACACACAAGACCAAATGTCCTACGGCGGCTACGAATACGGCGCGCCCACAGACGCCTATGGTGGCGGCGGCGGTGGCGGAGGAGGCTTCATGCCTGGCAACGGTGACTTTCAGGGCGGTGCGATGGGCTTTGGGTCGCCCGACGCAGGCGCGGGAGGAGGCGGCAAGGTGAGCAAGGAACAAAAGACGCTGCTGCCTTTGACGGTCCACCAGTTGTTGAGCGCGGGGCAAGACGAGCCGGACGCGCCGACGTTCAAGGTGGACGGGTGTGATTTGCACCAGGTGAAGATTGTGGGGCAGGTGCTGGAGATTGTGGAGACGGCGACGATGCGGGCTTACAAAGTGGATGATGGCACGGGAGTGCTGAGCTGCCGCGTTTTTGTCGAGCAAGACGAGACGGAATACGCGCAGGAGCGTAGGAGCTACTGCCAAAAGGGCTCGTATGTCCGCGTGGTGGGTCAGATGAGGGAGTACCAGGGACAGAGGCACTTGAGCGTGCATAACATGAGGGTGGTGAAAGACGGGAATGAGATCACGCATCACTTGCTCGAGGTCATTTGGGTGCATTGCCAGAACACCAAGGGACGGATGCAGAAGCCTGGGGCGGTGGGAGGGATGGGGGTTGGGATGGGCAACATGGCGGGAGGGATGATGGGTGGGTACGGGCAGAAGATGATGGGAGGAGGAGGGGGAGGAGGGGGAGGAGGAGGGGCGATGAGCAATGTGAACCAGGCGGTGCTGGACGCGTTTATGGAGCATAATGATGGGGATGTGGGCGCGGATCTTGCGACGGTTATTAGGGCCTTGTCGACTAGGAATATTACCCCCAACCAGGTGCAGCAGGCGGTGGAGTTTTTGGCGCAGGAGGGGCAGTTGTATACGACCACGGATGAGAACCATTACAAGGCTACTTAGAGAGGGAGGGAGGGAGGGAGGGAGGATGTAGTAGTAGTGGTGGATGGCAGGAAGAGTAGGAGAAGGTGAATGGGAAGAAGAACGAGAAGGGGAGAGAACAAAGTGGTTGACCTGTGCGTGTGCATGTGTGGGCGCTTAAGACAGTGAGAGGATGAAAGGGAAAAGAGAAACGGAAGCAAAGAAGCAGCAAAAGGAGATCATAAACAGCAGCAGCAGCAGCAGCAGCAGCAGCAGCAACAACATTAACAATCCCCACACACAAAGAAAGAAGAAACGAAAACCAATTAGAAAAATGAGCACAAAAATTAAAGGTTTGCTAGCTTTTTTTCCAGCTTGCTTTTTTTTCCACTGAAAAGACTTGCTTGATCAGCTGCATAGCTGCTCCTCTTCTCCTTCCTTCTACAAAGTTTGTCTTATGAGTGCTGCTGTTGCCTTGCCAGTTCCATATTTCAACTCTCCCTCCCTCCCTCCCTCCCTCCCTCCCTTCTGCTTCTTCTACTCTCACCCGATGCGCATTCATTACTTTCCGTTGTTGGCCCATATGTCTTTTTTTCTTACAGACGTGCCGTCTGTCATTTTCTCCTTCCGAGGAACCCCGCCCACCCCCACCTCTATCCACACCTCTCTCCCTCCCTCCCTCCCTCCCCCCCCTACTTCTTCCAATCCCCCAAGAAAGCCACACACACCGTCGTATCATCCACCACCTGCTCCTCCCTCAACCACCTTGCATTCGCCTCCTTGATCAACCCCTCCACCGCCTCCTGCGGGTCCCTTGCCCTCCCCACCATCGTCACCACCTCCCCATCACTACAAAACTCCCACAGCCCATCCGTAGCCAGAATTAAAAAGACCTCCTTTTTCGAATCTAGGGTATACTCAAATACCTCCGGCTCACTACTCACCCCCACCGAGTGCGCCACCGCATCACCCAATGATCTCGACATCGCCAAGCCAGGCACGTCCATATGTCCCAACCACACCCGTGGGGGACCATCCACCCCATCATCGTAATGAACAGCAAACACTCGTCCGCCCGCTGCTAAAATTCTGGCTTTTTCGGGAGGGACGTCCGGTTTGTGGTCCAGGGAGAGGGGGATGGCTATTAGTAGGGGAGGGGCAGTGGCAGCTATGGAGGAGGCGGAGGAGGAGGAGGAAAGGGAGAGGGACCGGCGGGAGAGGAAGGAGGTGGCGCTGCTGGTTTTGGTGGGGGTGGGCTTGGGGATGGAGGACGAGGAAGAGGAAGAGGAAGCAGAAGAAGGACGTTGTGGTGGCGTCGATGTACTACTGCCCTCCGCTGCTGCTGCTGCTGTTGAGGTAGGCGGCTCTTCCCTCACTCCGACCGTCACGCGGGAGTCACCGCAATTGAACACCAGCATTCGATCTCCTCTTAGCAACACCGCCGACATGGTGGTTCCCGAGAAATCGGTATCGACATTCGTATCCCTCAGCAAGGCATGCTCCAACGCCGCCAGCACCTCGACAAACGCCCGGCGTGGGTCTTGCTCGAAGCAATCGTGCGCAAACAAATTACGGGCCAATTCTCTTTGGAAAAACCCAGAGACGAGCTCCCCAAACTCGCCATGACCGTCAAGCACGCAGAAAAATAAAGTAGAGGTATGCGGCTCCTCCGCCATGATCAACGCGTCCTGATTCTTCTTCCGGCTGTGGTACGGCGCAAAGCCCTTTTGGCTCTTGCCCGCGTAGGCACTCACCAGGCAGGGCAGCACGCTCCCCTTGTCTCCGCCCACGTTTAGGGTCTCGTCCAAATGGATGTCTTGAATCCCATCGACCAACACGTTTTCGCTGACCACACTCAGCTTCCGCCGGGCCTTGCGCAGGCCGGTGCGGGTGGTGTGTACCGAGGTGGTGCCCGCCGCGGAAGGAGACTCGGGAATGTCGTGGAGTTGGTCGTCGTGCTCGTGCTCAAGGTCGTCTCCCCCTCGTTGGGCCACCGCTTTCTCCTGCTCCTTCGTTGACGTCGGGGAAGCCATGCCGCTGTCCTCCTCCTCCTCTTCCTCCTCCACGCTGGTGGCCGTGCGAGCCATCATGCTTCGGGTGACGCGTGCTACAGGCGTGGGGTCGGCCATCGCTCTGATATGGGCGGGCACGATGTCACTTGGCGAGTCGTGTGGGCGTTGCTTGCTGCTTTTGAGTTTTGAATGCGGCCTGTTTTTGTGGTGGAATGGTACCGGCGGGTGAGTGAGAAGGGGGCATGGGTGTGATGTGGGCAAGAGCATCTGTTTTGTACAGCCAAGTTTGACACCTAAGCAGGGCTGGTCGCTCCGGGTTCAAAAAGACACGGGCCGGGCGGAGCGAGGAGAAACGGCAGCACGATTTTGGACGCATACGACCAACGGCCCAGATTTGTGTGTTTTCTTTTTGCTTTGTTTAGTGTCGTCCTTTCATTTATTTGCGACAAGATTGCTTGCTTATGGCGGAGTCAAGCACAAAGAGCCTCCTCCCACTTTCCTGCATCGAAGGCGGGCTTGCTTCCTCTAACTCGCCTGCCTCCTCTAACTCGAGGTGCATTGCATGGAGTCAAAAGGAACAACAAATCGAGAATTGAATAGAAAAACAAGAAGCGACTTTCATTCTGAACACCACACTTACTCTTCTTCAGCTTCGTCTTGGCCCTCTTGCTTGCCACGCCTCTTTTGCTTGCTTACTTACATCACGTACTCACACGGTCACACGACTCTGATTTTACACAAGCAGATCGCTACGCACACGCACGCAAAAGCACACCCATCCCATTTACTTTTTCTCGTGCGCCAGATTATTCCTCTCCTTCTCATTCTCATTCCTTTCCGCCACGCCTCTTCCGCGCCATTACCCACACCCTTTCCTTGTTTTCTGCATCACTACTCTCATACAAACCATCCCCCCTCCCTCCCCGCACTCAACCAGCTACTTAATTAAACGTCCCGATTATCTTGTGCTCCTGCAAACTCGCATACATGTCCCTAAACGTCTCCCTCGGCTCTACAAATCCCTCCGGCATCAACTCCCGCCGCGCCTTGCTACTATCAAACAAAATCCGATACCCCACATTATGCACAATATCGTCCTTCGACAGCTTCTTGCCGACCATCCCCATGTAAAACCCCACCCACAACGCCGGCTTGGGCACCGAAATCCTCAACAGCGGCCGCCAGATCTTATCACGCACACAATCCAGAATCTCTCGGAGGCTGAACGTGCCGCTCGTAATCAGGTACCGACCAACGGTGGGCTGGTGCTGGCAGGCACGGACATGGGCCTTGGCCACGTCGCGGACGTCGACGACGGCCCAGGGGAGCTTGACCGGGGGGAGCTCACCGGTGACGAGCTGGTGATGGGGTGGGGAAGGAGGGAAGGAGGGAGGAAAGGAAAGGAGGAAAGAAGAGATGAATGAAGGGGAAAGGCATGAATAGATAAAAAGTGAGACCTGGACATTGGACATAGGACATAAATAAAACGCGAGAAGCAAGCAATATGTAATACCCACCCTCCGCTTATCCACCCACCGCCTCCACTTCTTACCTGCTTGAAAAACTGAATGGAGAACGCCTCCTCGTGGTGCTTGCTAAGCATCGGCCCGAAAATTAGTCCGGGGTTCAGGACGACCATGTCCCACGAAGTGGGCTTCACGCGCTCAACAAACGCCCAGGCAGCCTTCTCGGCCAGGAGCTTGCTGAGGGCGTACCCTTGATTATTTTGCACTGAGGATTTCACGTTCCAGTCGCTCTCTGGAGGGGAGGGGAGGGAGGGAGGGAGGGAAGAAAGGTAGAAGAAGGTTTTCGTAAGACTTTTAAACAGGAGCACTATTTTGTGCAATATTTACAGTAGCAGCATCGCTGCGATAGTTTCAAGGAAACAACACAGAAAAGACAAGAGATAAAGCCCCTTTCAGGCAAGATAGCAACAACACGGGAAAACAAGAGGGAAAGCTACACAGACAAACTAACCCAGGAAAAACGTACCGGTGTACACATAGCCCTTGGGGTGCTCGTCTCCCAGACCAAAAACGGCGCGGAAGGAACCTGTCAGCACAACACGCTTGGCGGTAGTAGACTTCTGCACGGAAGCAAGCACGTTCTCAGTGCCTTGCACGGCCGGACGGATAAGCGTCTCCTCGGGGTTCGCTACCACTTCCAAAGCGACGGGCGAGGCGGAATGAATCACATACGTCGCCCCTTCCACCACCGTGTCAAAGGAACCAGGAACAAGCAGGTCAGCAGCGTGGAACGTCAGGCGTTCGGCAGCACCGGGCAGGGCCTTCAACACCGCGAGTTTCTCCTCCTTGCTGGGATCACGGACCGTGCCACGGACCGTGTAGCCTGCCTCCAGGCAAGTCTTGACCAGGTGCTCTCCCAAATAGCCAGCCGCACCCGTAACGGTGACGATCACACCGCTGGTCTCGGGGTTGGTGGGGATGAACGCAGGAAGTGTGGTGCTGGTGCTGGTGATGCTGCTGGTGGTGGAGCTTGTCGTTATAGGAGGCGCGACCATGGCTTCTTGCTTCCGGCTTGTCTTGTGGAGCTGTGGACGGGAGGAATGGATGGATGAAGATGGCGAGCAATTAGGTGTAGTATGTGTGTGGGTGTTGAGAGTGGGAGGGCAGTGTGTAATGGATGGTAAAACGATTGGGAAAGTGTTGCTCATGGAACAGTCGATTTTGAGAGTCCCTGGCCGCCGCAACGGTTTTAAGCAAACGCACTTTGAATTTCTGAATCTCGGCTCGCCTTCGAAAATACACAGCACGGGTTGCGAGCAACAAGAGAGTGCGCTTTTGAAATAAGAAGTCACAAATAGACCGCTTCTTGTTTAGTATTTAGCTTGAATTTGCATTTCTTCTCCCATTACGGTACTGCTGGTCAAAGCAAGCCAACACGGAGGGGGGAGGGTTTTACACGAAAAGAACCCAGAAGGCAAGAACGAAGGCCGAAATCCAAATACGAGCCAAACGCTTTCATCTTTGATGGCATCCTCTTTTACTTTTGATGACTGATCCCTTCCCCTTTACCCCTTTACCCTCCATTTACATATTACTGCCCAATCTGTGTGACAGCGCTCTCCCCATCTCTCGTCAGACATGACACGACCCCTTCCCCTTCTTCATCACACCCTTCTATCTACATCTCACCCTTCTTCTAAAACGACAACCCTTCGTCTGCCGCCGCCGCTTCCCCATCCGGTCCGCGCCGGCTGCACTTGTGCAAGGCAAAGGCCACGGACACGCCCAGCATGGACGCGGCTGCGCGGAACTTGGCGCGGAGTCGTTGGACTTGCTCGGCCATGTCAATGTCTGCAGCGTTCTGTATTGGGTGTAAAGAAGAGTTGATTGCGAGAAGGGTAAGTCATTGGTGAATACGACTGAGTGATTGATTTTTTTTAGAGTTCACGAGGGCAAGAAATAGTGGAATGGACCATCGACGCCTCACGTGCATTGAATAATTTGGGAACCTCCCAACCGTCTCCTCCTCCTGCTCTACCAACCACTAAAAGTGCACGGGACAAGTATAAGGAACTTACATGTCGAGGAAAGCCGTTGACGAGCTTGACGATGCCTTCCATTGTCCTGATTGCCCTGTGCGTACGAAAGAAAGGTGGTAGAGATATGTATGAGTGAGTGAGTGCGCCCTTGTATGTCTTTGCCACTAAACCTTAGCAAATCTTGCGCCTCTCGGACCCGATATCTTCCTCTCTATCTTGTTAAAGACCATATTCGTCGACAAACAATCAACCAAACTTACCTTTTCTTGGTCGTCGTGTCCATCACCAGGCCCACCCCTCCAATTTCCTTTGTTGCCTCCCCCTCTTCTGCCTCCTCCTCCTCCTCCGTCTCCTTCTCCTCTCGCCGCAGCACCGCCAGCCAGGTTTGACAGCATGCCTTGTAGTAACCCAGCTCGCAACCAATCTCAAAACCCTTTGCCTTGCTGTGTGTGGCGGAGGATGTGTGGTGTGGGAGGAGAGGAAGGGGATGGGATTCCTTGATCTCCTTTCCTCTTTCGAGCGCACGGATTCACAGGCAGCAACGCGTCTTTTCCTTGTGCCAGTTACAGCGTGTCACTCGCGTCACAATCCCTGTGTATCGTCTCATTCCCTTCCCCCTACGCGTCCTCCTCCACCCCACCCCAACACATACGACCCCGTTTCCCCCGCCGTTTTCTGCTCTCTGTCGTCTGACTCGGGGCCACAATTTTCCGCCCAGCCACCACTCTCCTACCCCCTCCTTCTTTCATACTATCCCTTCCCACATTTCCCACTCGCAAAACCTCTCCACGTACCCGACAGCTTTCCCTTCCTTATGCCCCCGTTGCCGGCCCGCCTCCTTCCCTTCCTCAAAGCCTTCTTGGTGCCAGGCCTCGTCTAGATGGACCACCGCGTCCAGGTCCAAGTCGTTGGTTGCCTTGCTTAGGTCTGCTTCCTCGTTTGCCATGCTTGTTCCTGGGGGTTCTGTGGCGTAGAGGGGAGGGAAGAGGGAGTGCGGTGCTGGGAGCGTGAGGAAGGATGATGGTGGCATTCAGCGAGAGGTTGGACCCTTGGGTTTTGTGCTGCCTTGACCCGCTGGAGTGGCTGCTTGCCCAGTGCCCGCACCCTATTTTCATAAAGAGACAAAGGGGTTTGTGCAAGGGGTTTGTGCATGAGTGATTTGCGTGGTTGTATGTGGGTTTGGGGCTGCATTAATTGCGAGGGTCTTCCATCACAAGTCGCGAGGCCGAGTATTTTTGATATGTATCCTATCTCGCCTTTGCATGGCCCACACTCACTCATCCATCCCCCCCGCTCCAACCCTACGCACAGGACAGGCAGCATCAACAAACCTCAGGCGCAGCCGCAGCTACTAGCCTTGACAGGACGTGCAGGCTTAGAGGGAGCGCTGCTGGGTTAAGGGGCGGGCCAACCATTCACCCAGGAAAAACCTCCCCACCCCAGCCACCACTCACGCCCCCCTCCCCTACACCACACGGCCACACAACCACAGGCAACCCTAAAGCCAGCCAGCCATGGTAAAGATCACGGATGACGGCCTGGTGCTTACGCTCGATTCGGACGATGACGAGGTATGTATGGTTGTGTGGTTAGGGAGGGTGGGTGGCATAGCGGGGGATAGGAGGATGGTGGCCTGGGCCATATGTGTGTCCTGGTAATCACTCCCTTTGAACTCCCTGGACTACGGCAGCCTGAGACTTCTTAACGGGCGCCCTCTGCCTAGCCCTTCATCCCTGTCGCGCATCTTCCCCTCCTTACCCCATTCCCACGCGATTGTTTTCACTCATTCACTCATCGCCCCTCCCCCTCCCTCCCTCCCTTTCAAACAGGTGGTCGGCGAGGCCGAGGAGGAGGAGGACGAAGAGGAGGACGATGAAGCCAAGGACGCTCCCGACGCCAGCACCGAGGACGCCAATGCCATGGTCATCGACGGCAACAAAAAGAAGCGGAAGCAGCTCAAGAAGAAGATGAAGAAACAAGAGGCCGAGGCCAAGAAGAAGAAGGCGGCGGAGATGGACCCGGCGTTTGCATTTGAGGAGGCAGATGATGGGTTTGGAAATAAGACCTCGTGGGATTTTAGGGAGGCCTTGGTGAAGCTGGGCTTGGACGTGGCGAGGGAGGGAGGGAAGGAGGAGGGGGCAGGCGAGAAGAAGAAGAGGGCTAAGGCTGAAGCAGCGGAGGAGGACGAGGAGGACGAGGACGAGGGGGAGGAGGAGGACGGGATGGAGGTGGATGATGGGTTGGACGCAGATGCTGTCAAGGACTTGAATACGGAGGAGGCTCTGGTGAAGGCTGCCCGGCGGAAGCAGCGTTTGGAGGAGAAGGAGGAGAAGGTGGCCCAAAAAAAGCAACAGCAACAAGAGAAGAAGAAGAAGGAAGCGGCCAATTTTGGGGATGCTGCAGGACTGCAGCTCCCTAACGACACGGATAATGATCCCAAGGCCAAGGAGTTCTTCCAAGAGCTCAGCGATGACTTGCGAATCAAGGCTTCTGCCCCCGGGCGTGCCATCCTCTTTAACCAATTAAACCTCTCCCGGCCCCTCCTCCGCGCGATCGAAGCATTGGGCTACGTCACCCCTACTCCTGTTCAAACCGCGGTTATTCCCGTGGTGTTGGCGGGGAAGGATGTGTGTGCTTCGGCCGTGACGGGCTCGGGGAAGACGGCTGCCTTTGGGTTACCCATTCTAGAGAGGCTGCTTTTTCGGCCTAAGAGGCTAGCGGCGACCAGGGTGTTGATCTTGTCGCCGACGCGTGAGCTGGCGGTGCAGACGCATGTGATGCTGACGAAGTTGAGTCAGTTTACGGATATGGTGTGTTGTCTCGTGGTGGGGGGGGCGAAGAATATGAAGGCTCAAGAGGCCGAGTTGAGAGCACGACCTGATGTTGTTGTGTGTACCCCTGGAAGAATGCTCGATCATTTGATGAACACACAGAGTGTTGCCCTTGATGACTTAGAAATTTTAGTGATGGATGAAGTGGACCAGTTGGTCGATTTGGGGTTTGCGGCGGAGGTGGAGCAGCTCGTGAAGGAGTGTCCGAGGCAGAGGCAGACCCTCTTGTTCTCCGCGACGATGACAGCGAAAGTGGATGCTTTAGCGCTGCTGGCCCTGAATAAGCCTGTGCGTGTCCGTGTGGATACTTCGTTTGAAGTGGCCCCGCGGCTGGATCAGGAGTTCGTGAGGGTGAGGGGGGGAGGGAGCGAGGAGCACAGGCACGCGATTTTGTTGGCGTTGGTCGCGCGAACGTTCAAGCACCGGACGCTGGTGTTTTGTAATACCAAGGTGGATGCTCATAGGGTACGATTAATTTTTGAGCTAAGCGGGGTGAAAGCGGTGGAGTTGCATGGAAATTTAACGCAGAGTGAACGGTTGGAGAGTCTGTCGAAGTTTAAGGAGGGAGGGGCGGAGGTGCTGGTGGCGACGGATTTGGCGGCGCGTGGGTTAGATATCACGGGGATCCAGACGGTGATCAATGCAGAGATGCCGAGGACGAGGGCGACGTATGTCCATAGGGTGGGGCGAACGGCCAGGGCGGGGTGTGGAGGGAGGGCGGTGAGCTTGGTCCCGGATTCGTTGCGGTTGTTTATGAAGCAGATTGTGCAGGACGTGGAGGATAAGTCGACCGTCAAGAGTCGGGTGGTTCCTCCCCCGGTCCTTGCCCACTACGAGGCCAAGGTCTCTGGATTACAGGCTGCAATTGAAGGGAGGTTGAAGGAGGAGGAGGCGGAGAGGCAGGCCCGCTGGGCGCAGATGGAGGTGGAGCGGGCGCAGAATTTTGTGGAGCACAGGGAGGAGATTATGCAGAGGCCGGCTAGGCAGTGGTTTCAGAGCGAGGCAGAGAAGGAGGCCGTGAGAGCCGTGGCAGCTGAGGCGGGCAAGGCGGCGGCACAGGGGAATGGAGGGGGGAAGTTGAGTGCGTATGCGACGTATAACGCGGCGGTTGCCCCGACGACGGTGTTGACGAAGAAGGAGAAGAGGGCGTTGGAAGAAGCGGCGAAGAATAAGAAACCTCATAGGTTGAATCGTGCCAAGCGTCGTAGGATGGAAATGATGAAGGAGGAGGAGGAGGAACGGAAGGAGATGGCGGAGAAGGAGCAGGAGGAGCGGGAAGCGGGCGGAGGGGACGAGGACGAGGAGCCCTCGAAAAAGAAGAAGAAGAAGGCAGCGTCCGCGACGATGGTCTCGCAGAAAAGCGTGGCCAGGGAGGCGAAGCGCGCGGCGCAACCAGGCAGGGTGCGAGCAGAAGGCAAGGCGGCAGGTGCGGTCAAGGTGAAGCCAGCGCGTGCGAGTGGAAGCGCAGGGACTTATCAGCTCTCGTCGGGTTTTGACGAAGACATTGATACCTTGTACCAGAAGAAGGGTAAGGCGGGGGAGGAAGGGGAGGGAGGGATAAAGGGGGAGAAGGACGGGGCGGGCGGGAGGGAGAGCGCGTACAAGTTCCGTGGGTTGTCGGCGGCGGCGGCGGCGGGAGGGGCGGCGGGTAATGGGCTGCGCAAGGGTGGCAAGCCTAGCCACCACGCGTTTAAGAGTAAGAGCAAGCATCGCCGCCGGTAGATTAAGTAGAAGGGTTAGGATTTTGTTTGGCAAAGGAAGGAAGGAAGGCAGCAAGAAAGAAAAAGTACGGGAGAGAAAAAAATGAAAAGGAAGCAAATGCGACGGCAGTATTTGATTGAGAAGGGAGGGTGGGGAGGTTAGAATACCTGTATTGGTGATCAGGCAGACAGGCATGATTTCATTCTAGTATTACTTTCCTAGCCTCTTGGCCTCTTCTTTTGTTTCTTGTACTGCTCTAAACAAGCAAAAAAACGTTTCTGAAGCATGCAAATGGGCCGCCCCTGCAGGGGGAGGGTGGAGGGTGGAGGGTGGGGAGATCGAGGCAAGGAGACAAGGGTGCTTGACCTTTCATTCACCACAACGCACAACTTACACACATCAGCCTTCCACAAAGTCAGGCCCTTGCCGAAATCTCCACAAAAGCCCACGGCCCATCCCTGCCTGCGGTTTGTGTGTGCTTTCCCGCGTTCCTTTCATCCTTTTTTCCGCTGCCACAGGCCTGCGCCAAGCGGTGTGATCGAAGTTTCAGCGTCTTCGTCGTTCGTCGTTCCCGGCGACCCGAAGAAAGACCCAACGCAGGCCTTTCCGCGATGCAAGAAACTGCTCACAGGTGCTTCCGTGAGCAAACATTCCACTGGCTTCACATACCACGCACCAGGGGCCTCAGCGCTGGCTCTGCAAGCCTCTTTTGTTGGCTGCTGTCGGTGGCTAGCTAAATCGAAACGAGGAAACTTCCTCGCCGCCTCCTCGTTTGAAAATCGCTGCTTGTTTTTTGCATACCACCGGTCAGGTGCACGGCGAGTGAGGCGGGTGCGCCGCGATTCGCCTCGTTCATGTGTGCGGTGCAGTGTGCAGTGGCTCCACCTTGGCATGTGTGGTTTGGTCTACAGTGCGAGTCTGGCAAACTGATGATGACAACAGCACACCGAACAATGATGAAGCCAAGCGAGACACCCCTTTCCACACAACACCTCAGCAGACGCCGGCGCGCCCGCTTCACCGCCAGACGCTGGGGTTTCCTCACGAAGCACAAGGATGCACACACGCGCGGTGAAGCGGGCCCCCAAGACTGCGGTGGCCTTGCGAGGGCAGTGTGGGCTCGGAGGAGGTGGGGGTCTGGCCGCCCGAGAGCTCTGCCTCCTCCCCGTCCTCCTTTTTCTTGGCTTGTGCGGTGGCTGTTCGATGCGCTGGGTCTATGCGCCTCTCCGTCATGCTCACCCGCACATTAACCAACCCGTCCACCACATCCCGCCACAGGAACCTTGGCCGCTTTTCGGGCTTGGTCACATCTCTCCTCGTCTTCTTCCTCCTCTGACGAGCAGCAGCAGCAGCAAGCCGCTTCATCAAAGGAGCACTCCTTTTTCGTAGCAGCAACCACAACTTGTGCAGCGTCCCGCGCGCCCGCACTTGTGTGTGCTTGACCTACTCCTCCTCTTTCAGTAGAGTGATTCTTCCCCCCCTAGGCGGCTTCCGACGACGGTTGCCGCATTGACCGGGAAAGACGGCGACTACTAGCCACCCCAGCGCCAGCAGCGCCCCCAGCCTTAGCCTGGGCAAGATGAGCGATGAGCCATCAGTAGCAACTGCCTCGGGCAGCTCTCCGCCGGGCAACCGTGGAGGTGCTGCCAGCGGTGGTAGTGATGCCCCCTCCCCTTCCTCCTCCTCCTCCACTGTCCGTCAGGTACGTCATTTACACACACAGACAAAGACATTAGGGGCGGGTCGGAGGTCATGCATGTGTATCTGCTGGTCTTGGTTGTATTGTAGCATTGCTGAAAGTGTTGTGGAATGGGGATGGCACGATTGTTGCTGTGCTTGACATTCAAATCACTCAACCTCCCCTCCCTCTTTCCCTCCCTCCTTCCCTCCCCCCCTCCCTCCACCCACACAGAACGGCGGCGGTGGCAGCCACCCCTCCCCCTCCACGACCTCCTCCACCTCCTCCCGTAGCTCCAGCAACCACACAAGCCCTTCAGAAGAAGAAAACCTGGTTGACAAGGCCCCGCTTGTGTATTACCCCCCCTCTGGCGATGCTGCTACTAATGGAACCGGCGCCCCGGGTGGTCCTCGAAAGAAGCGACCGGAGACAGCCATGAAGAAGGTTTACAACACGATGAAGAAATTCACACTGGCCTTTGTGGTGGCGGCGTTGGGCATCTTCTCTTACATGTATAAAG
>Ga0209491_10007251_pt1 | contig 14746 bp, 14 predicted proteins | sample BON02_FD_187213 | JGI IMG/M metagenome (GOLD analysis project Ga0209491, IMG submission 187213) | Freshwater microbial communities from Lake Bonney liftoff mats and glacier meltwater in Antarctica - BON-02 (SPAdes) (version 2) | ecosystem: Environmental > Aquatic > Freshwater > Ice > Glacier...
AAGCCCAAATGCGCATTGCCAGAAGAGCATCTCGTTTCGCAACCGTGACGTGCACTGCTTGAAGGACACTAAGGTGACTTGGTACCTTTCCTACCCGAACCAACTGTTTATGGGTAACATTTTCCAAACAAAACGACGTCCTGTGGGTAGCTTCAAACTGTGCGTTTTTGTGTGGGTTGACCGACGTATCGGATCATTGTAACAAGTGACTATCAAGGAGATGTCGTTTGTCTTCGCGTGACCCGACACGGTGCCGTGACGTTTGTCACGGTCATTGTAACGGTACACAAATGACCTCTCCTTGATACTTGTTACAATGAGATCGCATGCAATGAACTACGGCTGCGGTGGCAATGCTCCGGGCCGTGTGGGGCAAGAAAAATGCCAGTGTGTAGTGGCAATTCTTCATTCTCATTTCTGTCGCATTCAGATTTACTCATTGTGTGTACTGCCAGTGTAACCACGAATAACAGTCCATACATAGAGAAATGGGGTGTACAATCCCGCCCTCCACACCGTATTGTGTGTTTGTTTGAATGTTACCCACGGAAGGACGTAAATGTTTAATGTTACCCACAGCGGGTTGTTATTGTTTGAGGGTTACCCACACAAAATCACTTTGTTTGAGTACTACCCACAGAAAGTTAAATAGTTGAGGAAAATGTGTGCATCACTCTGCAACAAAGCTGTGATGTTCTTGATTGAAAGTCGACAAAATCTTTGAAAAGATCGATGAGAGGTCGCGAGCGTGGCGCGGCGATGCACAACTTGACGTGGTAAGCCCTATTCGCGACGTGCTATAGAAAACCCTGTTCACCACACGTCTGTTAGCGTCTATGCTCAGTCACGTGGTGATCAGATTACTATCCAGCGAGTAGGGTTTCTTTCTCCTCTCTTCTGGGCGCTCTTTCACTGCGCTGGTGGGTGGTGATCTCAGTACATGCTAGGTAGGGGCTTGGAACGAGGTGCAGGCTGCCTTCCCAACCTGGATCCGCGTCAGAAAGTACCATCGTGGTGCATGCGGGGTACTAGCACATCGCACATACCACCGTACGACAAATTAATCCTCGAACACTGCACACCAAAATTGCAACAACCTGAAGCAGAACGATTGAGGGGCTTGTCATGGCACACAAGTATAAATATATGGATTTACATATATAAACAAACAGGACAGGGCATCACAGGGCGACGAAGGGCGTGGCTTTTGGTATACTTGTAGGCCTCCTTTTCTTCGAAGGAAATGGGTAACTCTCTTTCTCTGTCTCTCTCTCTCACACATACACAAACACTTTTATCCCACAGGACTTTTACTACACAGCAAAAGAAAAACTGAACTAACATTTTTTCAACAGTCGCTACGTAGGCCGCAGGATGTGTCTTCAACAATGTTTTGTGTAGGTGACAACACTGACACATTTTCAACTCACGATGCAACCCAGCGACGCAACATAGACAGGGGCAAGCATTTCGACCACACAACCGTCATGATGAATTCTTTCTACCCTCTCAACGTGTCGGCGAACTTGCTGCGGTTTGCCGTGAACGTGTCGTCGTCGGCGCGGCTGGCAGGCGCTCTTCTGTGGGTAGAGCTGCTTCATGCCAGGTCATGAGCACTGGGTTGTCTAGTGTTGTGTCGAGCACCCTCGTCGAAGGTGCCCCTGGTGCAACAAACCTCACTAGACCTGCTTTAGTGCCTTCCCCACTCCACTTTCACACCCCAGCACACTAGGCATCTGGGGAGGTTGACAGCTGCGAACTCGGTGTCTTTCTATCTCATTGTTTCTTGCTCCTCTTGCTGAGGTTAATCTTTAATAAACACCCTCAAATTAAAAAAAAACTTGGCGTTGATATATTCTATCGTTCAGAGTCAAAGATCATCTCCGCAGTATGAGTAGCAACTGGTAGAACATCACGTAGTCGTATTTGCGAACTGTGACATAAAAGGAGTCAAGGCTGGAAGTGTTTGAACACCGTGACTGGCTGTACGTTTGCCGTATATGGTAAATTAGATTTGGATTATAATTGAACGATTGATCCGTTTGCACACAAAAAATCGATCAACTGCTTTGTAAACTGAATCCCAGAACGAACTTTCATAATCCATGTTCGTTCGAACAATACCACACCTCACCTTGACACCCTCCTCAGAATTGAATATGATTCCTGCCAAAATTCGCTGTTCCTTTATTCCTGAGGAAATTTGTAGGAATTTCAGCTTGCATAGCCATTTAAGAATAAATTTCCCAAATCTCCCCTTGATATTTAATTTTGGAATTTTTTCGTGTCCCTGTGATGATTTTCTTCAAATTTTCACATGTCAACAAAGCATCCGTCACTTTCCCACGAACCTCCCACGTTCTGTCCTTGGAATCAACGGATTCATCCCCGGGCCCTCCAGAACAAACTGCTTTAGACAATCATATCACAAGCCAACCATGGTCTGACGAAATTTGACCCCTTACAACCCCTTCTACTGGTTACTTTCACTTTGTCACGCTCTTTTCTGTACATTTTGGTCCAACAAGTCAAGACAAAGTACAAAAAGGGGTGGTGCGGGGGCAAGTTGCGTCAGACCATGGTTGACCTGTGATATTGTCTAGACCCAGTTGTTCCAAAGGTGATGAGACAGGTTTCGAGGCGATCAGAGGTCGGGAACCATCAACGGCGCGCCCTCAACACCTGGCTATCTTCTGGGACTTCTGCGGGAACTTTCGCATGTCTCGCAGGCCCTTACAGAAATTGCCGAGGCGAATCAGGTACCAAAAACGAACCGAACAGATATTTTGTACCAGATCAAAAAAAAGGCACTGGAAATCAGTCCTCACATTTCGAACCCAACATGTCCTTGATTCCGTTTTCGAGGTGTTCAGGTCCACCCTTAACTACAGTACATCTACGATTCGTGTGGTTAGCCGAGTCGTATGATAGACTATTAGCATCAAATGCCGGCATATATTCAAACAGGCAAATAACATGCGGTTGAAAGTATTTTATTGAAAAAACATGTTGAACTAATCAAACTTCGTGAAAATGGCCTTGGTATGACAGTCGTCTTTCACAGGGGTGAGGCCCTTTAGTAAAAATAGTAAAATTCTAGTAAAACTAGCAAATTTTACTAGTAAAATTTTACTAGTACAAATATACGACGACACTCCTACTGGTGACGTTATCGCCATCCAAATTACATTACAGAGGAGGTTCGTCAAAGGAAAGACCGTTTGCTCACAGCATACTTGTTGTTAGGGGCTGCGTGATGTTTAATCATTGCACCCAAAACTGCGGTGTATGGCCCACCAGCAACAGTTGATGTTGCTACTGACCTACCCGAGTGGGCGCGAGCTTCGCCGCCGCGCGCCCCACAAATGCTGGCTTCCTCGAATGGATTAGTCAGCTCTTCAGGCGGAATTGCAAACTTGCTAGCAAGTTGGTGATCGAGACTTGACAGCCCGGGATGTAACCCAGCCCACAGACTTGTGGACCCTTGAAAGGCTCCCTGGCTCCAGCACATGCAGGAGGTCACGATCCGCGACAGTTGCTGGGATTTCAATCAACTAAGTCGGGTCATCATACATCCAAGGTTGAGAAAGCAAGGATCTAAGCAACTACATTTCAGAAATGAAGTAAGAAAGGGGAAAGGCCGCTCGATATATCCGACTGAGGCGCAAAGCAACACAAGGAGACGAAACACACTAATCACAACGAAAAGGGGCGAGTTGACACAGGGCTATGGCCGGATTCAATTCAACGCTCTTGTATTCTACACTACCAACCACGTTGCTCAATGGCATTGCCTGCCCACACATGTCTATTCTACCTGTGTGGTTGCTACTCCCAGTCGTAGCTCCTCTTCCCCCCCACAATTTGTACCGTCACATCTAAATGCACACGCACGCTGGAGCTCCCGCACGACAAGCTTCTTGGAATCCAGCAAGTGTCGAACCCATCCGCTGGTTTCAACCCATCCACTGGAAACCAGCGGATGTCGACCCCGCTCACTCATTAGGTGTACCAATCGGAAAGTATGTTCATTCCGAATAAGTGGTACGAATCAAACAAAAGGGTGTAAACGGGGTCAAAATCCCACCACTAAGAGGCTTCCTGGGCAGTTTGGAAACAAAAGGGTGTAAACGGGGTCAAAATCCCACCACTAAGAGGCTTCCTGGGCGGTTTGGACCCATTCATCAGGTCAACACTCTATTCGCGTGTTTCTACAAATGTACACGTATATCTATACATGTACATATTCATTATACATATGAGCTGTATGTGCGTAAATATAAATATATAATCCAGCTGGTTCCGAATGGCGCGCGGCGGTCATCGCCACGCGCCCCAGCCCAAAAAACCTGGCGGCCCCAACATCACCTCACAACCTCAAAACCGTCTCAAAAAATACTCGACAAGAGTTACGATGGTTACGATGGAACTCTTACCGAGTGATTTTGGTGTAGCAGGGCGTGTTTGACGTTTTGAGAGTTTGCGGGGTGTTTTGGCAATGTTTTTGGATGATTCCACATTCGGCAGTTGCACACATCTCTGTCCGCAGGTCGGGGTCAGTGTGAACCCAATACATCACGAAAATTGACGTGATTTGAGCACAACAGGAGCTACCATGGACCAACCAAAGGCAAGGGCTAGGATCCAGCTATCCACGATTTTGATCCACATACTCGCAACGCCCTTATCCAACTCTGTGGGGCTGAACTCCTGATTCCAATTCGTCATCTGCATGGCAATATAGCACATGGAAAATGCAATGGCAGCATGAAAGGCCGCCACGTTGTAGCCGATGGGCCCTGACAAGGGCTCCTCCCCATTGCTACTCCCGCCCTCAACATCCAAGTGCATGTGGTTGGGCGCTACACCATCCACGTCCACCAAAGGCATGTCGCGGTCAGCACCCGCCGAGGGGGCGGCGGCAGAAGAAGGGCCCCAGAAGCGGCCATCAGTATCGAATCCTTGCCCTATTGTTATGCTGCTGTAGGCCGACAAGATAACAGCTATGATAATGTTGATGGCACCCACAAGCTCAGGCGGCGCGGTATAGTTAAGGCTGTCGTTGGCCAGTTTGTTGCAGCGCACCTGCGAGTAGAGTGCTGAGAGCGTCTTGAAGGACAGGAAGGCCGCCACGAGCCCACTTGGCAGCAGCCCAGTGGCAGGCATCCACTCCGTGGCGCGGAAGGAAAAGATGGTCAAGAACACGAACAGGATCAAGTTGAACGAGGCAAAAAACTGCGCAATTCACATGTTAGCCTTGCGCTCTCTTGCCTCTAACCACTCCTCGCACCCCCTTCTGGTTAGGTTTCGAGAGCAACCCAAGCGCCCGGCCATGGAAGAATGGGACGCGCGGCGTCGAAGCTCCAGTTACCTCAGCCGTAGTACGGACGCGATTTTGCAAGATAGTGTAACAAATGATACTGTAACGCAGTAATCGTACACGCTACCTCATAGTTAGTTACATTACTTCACAATTCAAGCACCGCTGCGTGCCCAGCGCCGCTTCCCACCCCACTCTGGTCGTATGGGTCGAAGACAAAGCGGTGCTTAAAAAGAAACTCGCACATAGAGACGGAGGGAGGAGGGCCTCAGACCTGGTAGAGTTCGCAGCCGTCCGTCTCGCCCGTCTGGTTGTTGGTGCCAAAGAACATGAACATGACCACTGTCTGGCCAATGGCCAAGCCAAAGCACAGAACAGAAATAGCCAGGATGGCCATGTGCCAGGGACCTTGCACATTGTCGGCACCATCTTTTTCGATCCAAGCCTCGTTGAGCTCGAAAGTAAACTCGACGAAAATCACTATTTGAACAATCAAGAAGAGGATGCCCAGAACAAACGCCACCCACCCGAAACCCAAGAAAAATTGCGAGGGAATAAAAAACACTATTAAGTGCAAGACGACCCAGAGCAGCATCTTGATTGGCCACAAGGCTGTGTGAACCATGATTCGCGGGTTGGAGTAGTCCGACGCGCCAATGGTGAAAATGGAGAGAACCACGTGGAAGATGGCAGTTGCAAAGGCCACGCGCAGCACGAAAGCACGCGCCATACAGGTAGGCGACTGCTGGTCGGCAGGGCAGCGCAAATTTTCGCTGTGGGGTTCCAAAGTGAAGTTGTTGTTGCGTCATGCGATGTCAGTTTTTACAGCATAACTCAAGTTTGCAGCAGGTGCGTAAACATACATCAAAACACTCGAGGACCTGAGCATCAGCAAACATTGTCTGCTGCTACTGCTGCTTGCGAGTGCTGCTCACCAGAAAATGTCGCTTGCGGCAGAACAGAGCGCAGGCGAGGCTCGGTCGCGGAATACCCACGCGCCTATGACTGTGATAAGGAAGAGCCCAAAGTAGGACATGCGCGAGGTGCGCGAAACAATGGTCTCCTTAGACGAGCCTCCACCGCACATTTTCCTGCTCGGTATGTATGGTCAGCTGCGGCACACGTAGAAGAGTGCAAACGAGAGCAAACTGGACGAATTAAACGTAACAGCACATTTTGCTGGCCAACACAGGGACGCGCGGCGGCGAGGGCTTCAGCCCGAAGCTGCCACCCGCCCGCCTGAAGAGGACCATTGACATATGGGTTTTCTGGGTAGTGTATTGAAATGTGTGGTTTTGGTATTCTGGAAACACACTACCCCGATTTCAGTATACTACCCCTTACAAATAATTGCACACACGCAACAAATAGCAGCTACACAATGCTGGTGGTAGCAGCAGCAGTGGCAGCAGAGGTGGCAGCAGCGGCAGCGGCTGCAGCAACTCATGCGCAGCCTTGCAACGCTTCACTGCACAACGTGGAGGATGTGCACCCACCCACACAAGTAGCTGCAAGCAACCGAAGACACGCATGAGCAGGCCTGGCATGCAACGCAGCTCATCATCGAGGCCGACATGCCGCCGACCGACGTGCCAACCCCCGCGAGCGTGGCTAGCAGGGCGCCCATTGCAGCTTCAAGCTTCTTGTTAATGTTCGAAGAACGCCTTCTATAATACTCAACTAGAATAGGTCCCGCACTGTTGCGAACAGCCTTTGAGAGTTTCAAGTTGCCTTGCGACGTTGTTGATGCTTTGAGAACGGAGTTGAAGTGAGGGTCCTGTCTCCTACTTGGGACCTCGACCCAGCCGACTTGGGACCTCGGGGGAACTTGGGACCTCGACCCAGCCGACTTGGGACCTCGACCCAGCCGACTTTAGTACAGAGCTTGAGCGCGTTATCTTATTGAACACAAGGACATGCCTGTGCGGATAAGTCGCACTGAACAATGCCCTGGTGGTCAGGGGTGCATGCGAATCTCGTGCGCGCATGATGGCCGCAGCTTCGCCTTGTCCCCTCTGCTGGTGTTATCAATTCTGTGCGCATTGTCCCACTGCACAGCCCGGGACCCCGACGACATGGGCGCAGCATTTGCGGCAGGGGTGGTGAGCATGGAAAGCTTCATGGGCGCCTATGACACGAAAGAAACGGAGCAGCTCGAGGCAGTGGTCTCAGACTGGAAGCTATTCTCGCGTTCCCACCCCAACGCTCCCCGCGGCGAGCATCAGTCCCTCAGACAGCGGCTACAGGGTAAGACGAACGCTGTGCATTTTGGCACGGTGCGTTTGAGGGAGTCAAACTGCAGGCAGCGGGGGTGACGGGAGATTGAAATGGTGTGAATTGAAAAGGGGATGAAAGGGATTTGTCCAAAAGTCAGTGCTGTGTTTGTCAACACGTGGAAAAAATTTTCCCCTCGCTCTTTCTCTCGCCCTTTCCTTCTCGCTTGCTCTTTCTCTCTCTCTGTTCTCTCGCTCTCTCTCTCTTTCTCTCTCTCTTTCGTTCTCTCTCTTTCTCTTTCTTTCTCTTTGTCTCGCTCTTTCTCGCCCTCTCTGTCTCTCTCTATTTCGCATTCTCTCTCTCTGTTTTCTCGCTCGCTCTCTCTCTTGCTCTTTCTCTCGCTCTTTCTCTCATCCCGGGGACTCTCTATCTGGTGCCGCTAAAATGGAATGTGCTTCCTCAGGAATTGTAGGTGTGCCCTCAACAGAACAAGAGGACATGGATGAATGCGACGGCACAGCTCCCTGTACTTGTGCGTGCTTTTGCAAGGGCACGTGTCTGCAGTCACAGAGTGTTCCTGTAGAGCTGGCTCTTTTCCGTCGAGAACGGAGTGCCCATTTACAAGGTGCGCGTGTGTGCATGTGCCTACGGGATAATTTTTAATTTGGGAGGAGAGTGTTTCCAAACCCGCGCTTTCGACTCTGGGCTAAATCCTGGAGAGGCTTCAATTTGCACCTCGAGGCTTCAATTTGCACTGATCCGTTTTGGCAGACTGTTTTGTCGTCGTTTGCTGAGATTTTACGACGCCGCGGCGGGAAAACACAACATTCGGCCGGAAAGAGATTTTTTTCTGGAAAAGTCCGAGTGCCTGTCTGAGCCTCTTTGGGCCCAGCTCGCATTGTTGCGGAAAAATTGATTTTTGGAGTGCTTTCCCGCTTTCCTCCTCGCAACTTACATCCAGTTCGACTGCTTTCTGGACTTGGAGTATTGGTGCAACGCGCCAAAAAGCGAAGAAAACACCTTTTCGGCCTATCCTGTCGATCTTTTTGGCAGGGAAATTTTGCAGTGGTTGCCGAGTGTTTTTTGCAAACGTGCCAAAACACGAAATTCGTCCAAAAAACACTGTTTTTGTAAATACACTATTTTTTGAACAGTGTTTGCGGGCAGGCTCCTCGGCCGAGTGCACTGCTCCCATTCTACTTTGCTAGCAGGTTCAAGTGGTACATCGGAAAAACACTTTGTTTGGGGGATTTCCCACTTTTTGTCGCAGCATCCTGAACACTCGGCAAACAGTCGACTTGGAGGTTTCCCGCGACATATCTGGACTGCGGCAGATTTCGAGTGGCGCGCGGCAGCGTCGGCCCCTCGCCGCCACGCACCCTGAGAACATTTGGCCCCCAATGATTGCCGGCAAATCTCAGGAGAGGTTTTCGTCACGTTTTGACAGAGTGTTTACTTGAAATCTCCAGGTGATGAAAACTTGGAGAACGATGCTGCAAGTGTTTTCCTGGTGCTACGCGAAATAGCTCTTCCTCTTCTTTGTCGTGACGAGCCGGTGCATGTTTCTATTCCTCTACCAAAAAAAATCGCATGCAGTAAGAGCAAGCAAGACAAAGAAAAGGGAATGCATCGTGGGCAAGAGAGAGAGAGCAAGTGGGCGAGAGAGACAGCGCGCGCGCCAACGAGAGCGACATTTACGAGAGAAAGAGCCAGAGAGAGCAAGAGAGAGAGCCAGAAAGGGACAGAGAAAGCCAGAGAGAGAGATCGAGAGTGTGTGTGAGAGAGAGAGGAAGTGAGTGAGAGAGAGAGAGAGACAAAAAAAGAGGGGAAAAGTATGTGCGAGAGAGAAAGTGAGTGAGAGAGACAGCGATAGAGAGAGAGACACTCATAGAGCGCCCTCAGGAGAAAGATAGGGAGAGACAGCATGAGGAAGAAAGTTACTTTTGGTCGCTGACAAGCTTTGGCTGATACTTTGGGATTTCACTCAATTGTTGCTGTGGCTTTTCAGACGTGGCGTCCGTGCTCGAAAGAAAATCGAATGACCAACACCACCACCTTTCAACAGATGCATTTGCACTTTAGCGGTACCTTTTGTCTGCCTCGCCAAGCGATATCTTTTGTCTGTGGTACCTTTTGGCTGCCTCGCTATTCTGAATCAGAGCTCATTTCCCGTTACGAACAGGGTACTTATTCTTTTCTTTGTCGGCACGTGAAAGGCGCTTTCAATTTTACCCACCATCTTTTGCAATTCAAGTGTTGGATCTCGCTCGCAGGCACTCTGGCAGTGATTAGGCTCTTTGGCTGCCTTGAGGCCCTGGAGCCTACCGCCTCGGCTGTCTGAGGGCCCTCATATACTTACCGCCTCCACACTGCAACACACATGTAACGTGCTGCGCATACATTACAAGACACACAGGTGATATGGTGGACATACATTCATACAAGACACACACCGACACACATGCATACTGTGACGCATAGGAAAGTGGGGACCATATGCTGGGTGTCTCAATGGCACATGCGTTTTGGCCGACTGCCATGCATCAGAGCTAAACACCTGCCACCAAACCTGTGAGCCTAAAGATCGAATCCCGGGACGACGCTTCTTGTCTGAGCACTATTCGAGACCCCTGGGCACTCGATGTAAAAGGACCTCAAGTTTTTTTGCAGATTGCCAAAGGCCTTGGGAACTGTGGCCCTATCTCTTGGCCCAACTCCTTCCGGTCTAATCTCCTCTCTCTCTTACCCCCCACTCTCGCATGCATACATACGCATGCACATACACAAATGTGCACACATTGGCACATACTCGCAAATGTCGGCAAATACTCGCAAACACCAAGCACTCCGCCCTCCGTCACACACTAAATTGATATGTGCGTGTGTACATGCGTGCGAGCGGAAGAAGGCACAAATGGTAAAAGAGAGGCGCAGATTGGCTTGGGCGAGGCAAGATTCGAAGAGGCAAGGGCTCGCAAGATTCGAAGAGTCAATCGAGAGCACTCACTCCCGATACGAAGAGTGCCAACACACCCGCACACTCGGCACCCTCGCAAAGCCGAGACACACATATGCATGCATTTAGCGGGCAGACACGTATGAATGTATCTAGCAGCCACACGCTTGTGAATACATGTAGAGACCAAACATAACGAAACAATTATCGGGGGGTCAGGCGGCATCGATGGTGAATGTGCCCAGCGGCGGGCGATGCAAGGCTTCAGAACATGACACCTTGCTTCCACACGGTAAAGATGACATGGGAAGATGACATGATGCATGACATGATGACATCACACCTTTGCTTTCACACGCTTTCTCGCCCCACCTTTTCTTCGGTAATATATTCAAGCCCCGAATATATTACCCAAAAATAATTGAATGTATCATCCGGTATTGTGTTGGAAATAAAGCCAACAATAGGGTGTACCCTATTTCTGGCTGTTTTTCAATTTACTAGCCTCGAATTTTTTTCCTGGCATTTTTCAATAATCCTGTTCGGGTGGGCGCACGCGCGGCAGCTTCTAAAGCCCCTTGCCGCTGCGCGCCTTGGGTTAGCATCATCGGTACCTGTGATTTGTCTACAAAGTGGTGTAGTGTGTCGCACCCATTTGATCGTTCTTACACCTTTTCGGACGAAAGAAAGAGATAAAGAGAAAGATGGTGCGCGCTGGCACGTGGTGTGCTGCATGATGTGCAACATTGTGTGCTGGATGATGGTGTGTCTAACAACTTGTGCTGCAACACATGCATAGAAAGCACACCCTGATACTCATTTCTCATGGAATACGCACTCTGATACGCACATCTCAAATACACAGCGTCATCCAACTGTTCCTGGCACCTCATCACGTCGGGTAACCCCCCCCACCGCACTCACACACACATTCTCACTGTCTGGGGGCGCGCGGTGACGATGGGCTTTAGCTACCACGCACCCAACCGAATCGGACCATCACCCTGTGGGCTCGTTTGAGGCTATTGTAATGTCTACATATCACAATTGTGGTTTCGTCATGCCGAATTCGGGGGAAGATAATGTCCCACGATCTCCTAAATAGGAGCAGTGTGGTAGTGTGACTTACTGGTGTGTTTACTGGTGTGTTTTCAATCTGTACAATGTGTGTTCGCGACGTCTTGTGTTCAAGACCTGTACAAAGTGCCATTGCGACGTCTTGATGGGAAACCTCTCGTTTCGTTGCAGGAAAGAGAATTGGGGCTGATTGTGTGAAAGCAAGACTGGTTTCAGCGGTTCAAGCCCACAACCCCCTCTGCTTTTCTGGGTGCTCTTCAGCAGGTCTCGCCTTGCCTGGTCACCCTTGCTATATCCGGTCTGTTTCTCTTCCCCTTCTTTCTCTTTCATCCGCCCTCTCTCTCTTTCTCTCTACATATCCACGTGCGATTGTGTGCGTGCGAGTGAATGTCAGCGTGTCTGTGGGTGCGTTGTGTCTGTGCAGGTGTGAGTGAGAGGGTGTTTGTTTGCTGCAAGTCTACGCACTAGTCTATACAGATACCTGATGTGGCCGTAGCGTGTTTATTTGGAGACCTAGTGCAACGGAGACGCAACAATCTGCAAAGGAGACGCGATGCGGTCTGGAAATCCGGTCCAATCTCAGTGTCGATACCGAGTCGTGCAGTCGAATCTGAGTGTCGATGCCGTGTCATCTTTTCTAGAACCGTTTCTGCCCGTCTCTTTCCGGAGCGTGATATTGTGTGTGCTTGTTTTTGAAACGGATCCATGTGTGTGTATGACACATGTGTGGCAGGTGTGTGTATGACACGCTTTTCGGCAATGGCACAGCAACAGAGCCGATGCAGCAAGAAAACTTGATGCAGGTATGGCGCGCGGCCTTCGAGAATCCCAGCCGCGGCGGGTGCCCAGGCGTTGAGCCCTAACCAACTGCCTAGTACCGTGACATCGCTGTGTCTTGGAGACTGGCTAGGGCATAGACTGACAGCGTCTCTAGGGCATAGACTGACAGCGTCTCTGCCTCGGAGACTGCCTAGCCCATCCACTGGCGCAATATGCTGAGGACATGTGTCTTGTGCCTCGCACACACCCACATTCGGAAGCGGGCGGCCCAAGGAAGAGCGACAGTCTCCACGCACCTCGACGCTGCCAAAAGGACAATGTCTTGGATACAGACAGAAAGGGTCCTGGGAGACTTGGTTCCTGAGAGACTTGCTTCTTGGAAACTTGCGTATTCGTGCGCGTCACCATGATGCGATGATATTGCGTAGTGGTGAAGGTGACCAAACAAGTCTGAGGGTGACCAAACATGTCTGTTCTACCTCGCCAAATTGTCTAATCCCCATTCAAGTGTGCAAAGGAAAGATTCTATTATTAAAATCAATGTTAATTAGGGGGATTCGTGTTCATCGAACCAATGGTGGTTTTTGCTGAAGAAGTCAACTTTTGGGTCAAGGTGGGGTGGGATATTTCTCGAACGAACGTACATTCTCAGTGAAATCCAGTTGACAAAGCATTTCATCGGGTTCGATTTTGGTGGAAACGGACCATTGGCAATTGGTCGGCAGTGATCCAAATGTGATCTTGATGCGGCAAACTTGCGGCCAGTGCTGGAGCAGGGCTGCGGAAAGCAAACGTCAAGCGCTGGCGTTTTATTTTCCCATGCAAATTTGGTACATGTTTCCAACCAACATGTACAGAACAGTGACATCTAGGTCTGTGCACTTTCACGGAATTTGCCAAATGCGGCTGCGCAGTGTCGACTTCAGATTTAAAAACTTTTTGGCACAAAATTCGTTCGAATTACTGCCAGCCAATTGGTTCGTTTCCACAACAACGAATTCGAAGAAAAGCCTTGTAATCTGGATTCCACTGAGAATCTGCGTCCGTTCGAGAATTACCCAACCCCAACTTAAGAGCACGCATTGGTTTGGGAGGTCTCTGCAGGACAAAAAATGATCGGGTCCAAGAAAATATTAAAAGAATTCAACACCTCAAATTCTTGGCCTCTTTCTTCAGGGTCGGGGTATTCTGGAGACTCGTTGCGGGAATTTTGGGGCTATTTTCCTGGATGTTCAGGTCTGACAAGAATCAATGTTTTCACTGGCAGATGGAGATGTAACGATGAACTACCCCTACCCCACAACGTCAATCTGTCTCTCTGTCAAGGAAAAAAAAATAGCAACTAGAGGTGAAATACAGCGGCAACTAGAGGCGGTGATGAAGTCCATCCACTCTAGGAGATGGGGGGATTGGTACTTTGAGAGTAGAGTTTTTATTGAAAACTGATAGTGGGTATCCCAGGGATGCGGAAGTTACTTTATTCACCCTGGCAAACCCTGAGAGTTCCCTTCGCTTTAACACCCATTGGTCAGCTCCACCAGTCTCCACCCTCGCCCGTTCCGGGGGACCTAGGAAGATGTCCCAGTCACCAGTATCACGTAACTCGAACATAGAGAGACGTATGGACAGGCCCAAGTCCGTAGTGGAGGTCATCAGGGGAGTAGCGTAAACCGTCGATATCAGCTTTCGTTTGTGGGCAGGCTCTGGCATCTACGGAGTCCGCTACCTCAGGGCAATCGGCTACTTCTCAATGTCTCAGTGCGCTACCGGTCCGGCTAGGGAGAGTAAAGTTTGTCCTAGACGTTCTTGGATGGAAGGATAAGAACCAGCGCACCTATTACTCCTATACGACGACTGCCTGGTGACTCAGCACCCTTAGGTGTAATTAACACAGCAGTAACTAGAGGCAGAAAGGAATTCCACTCTAGGGGAGGGGGGGGACCGATCCGCAAGGACCAATCCCCATTAAAAAAAATCCAGGAAAACCCCCGAAGGAGAAAATCGTCTGGGTCGAGGTCCCAAGTTCCCCCACGGCGAGCTGCGCTCGAGCTATGTACTAAACTTGGGTTTAAACTCTGACCCCTCATGAATAGGCGTGCATATGGGTGTGGTGTGTCCGGATTTTGTATGGGAGGGTTTGGAAGAACATTTTTTTTTTTAGGTAAATGGTAATGGGTAGTCCGGAAACACAGATTAGTGACAGCGAGTCATTTTTTGTAATATTTTAATCAGAGTCGAAATCGAGAATGGGGGAAGGAAGGCAAAGGTGGAGTTTGCTGTCTGGGCTAGGAGGTGGCGCGGGAGGCATAGGGGACATTTCCAGATTCCATGTGGGATAGTAGTAAGGGGTGGGAAAAGGCAGTCCATATGCAATCCTGCGATACATATGTCACAGAGGA
>Ga0209491_10007254_pt1 | contig 14743 bp, 17 predicted proteins | sample BON02_FD_187213 | JGI IMG/M metagenome (GOLD analysis project Ga0209491, IMG submission 187213) | Freshwater microbial communities from Lake Bonney liftoff mats and glacier meltwater in Antarctica - BON-02 (SPAdes) (version 2) | ecosystem: Environmental > Aquatic > Freshwater > Ice > Glacier...
CCATCAGTCCGTGACGCTTTGGACTGCTTATAGCCGAGCTTAGGTTGATGTAGCCATTTGTTTAGAGCAGACGGGGAAATTGTGGGGTCAACAGTGTTATGGAGCGCTTCTTTAGAAGTTTAAAATCAGAGTGACTAAACCATCCCAATTTTATCAATCATGCTGCTGCAAAAAGTACGGTAGAAAGTTACCTTTATTTTTATAACTATAAGCGATTATGTTCTTCGCTTGGCTGTATGATAACGGCCCAGAAAATGGCAGAAATGAAAAAAGCGACTTAAAGTTATTGCAATAAAACTTGACCACTTGTATATTGAAGCGTGAATCCAAAGTCAGTATTAAACCTTCATCCAAGGAGATGGCAACACAATAGGTCATACGGGTTCTAGGCTAAGGCAATGTTATTTCGTAATAATGCTGTATAACTATAACGGTCGGTTCATAACAAAAGTATGGTCGCGTATCTGCTCATGGTAAAAAAAGAGCAAGACTAATTCTTGACTAAATTACTCAGTCTTGGATAATAGGTGATCAATTCTTTAAGTTTGGAGACTCTCATGAGTGAAATGCCTAGTCCAGTTAATTTTACCGATGCCGCTGCCAGTAAAGTTAGCGCATTAATTGCCGAAGAAGGTAATGATCAACTTAAACTACGCGTATTTATTACGGGTGGCGGTTGCTCTGGCTTTCAATATGGCTTTACCTTTGAAGAAGAGATCAGTGAAGGCGATACGCAAGTCGAAAAAGACGGCGTTACGTTGTTGATTGATCCCACTAGTTATCAATATCTAGCTGGTTCTGATATTGACTACAGTGATGGTGTTGAAGGTTCACAGTTTGTTATTCGTAACCCAAATGCTACATCAACCTGTGGTTGTGGTTCATCATTCTCGGCTTAATTAAAAGCCAGCACCTGCGCTAAAGATATATCCGGATTATTTTCCGATACAGAAACTACTAAAAAGATTAAAATCAAGTGGTTACGGGAACGTTATTGTAAATATGGTGTAAAAACCGCTTAATAATAGCTTTATACTTCTCTCATGGCTCTGTTCTAGCGCAAAGATTACTTTAATATCATTTCCGCATCAGGCTATTTGTATTATCATGCTTGATTTATTTGTTAGCCATTTTTTATTTTTATTAGCCTGTCTTGAAGCCAACCATAATGTTTTTCATTAGTTACTGGTATGTTATTCAGCGCTTCCTCAAGAATTCTAATTTCTTCATTCTTGTTTTTGCCTTTTCGATATAAAATAGCAAGACGTTGATATGTGAATGGTGTGTCTACTTTCCTGCTAGCTAACTTTTCATACTCAATGATGGCTTCTTCAATTTTGCCTTCTTTTTCTAGAGCCTTAGCTGTCATATTTCCACTGGCTATTTCTTTGTAGCCAGCAATTAAAAATTCGCTTTCTAGCTCAGCTATGCTGGACTCAACATCTTCTAGCGAAGTTAATGTTAAAAATGAATATTTTTTTGATAACTTCTTAATATCTGATAGCTTGTCTTTAGCAACGCCTAGTCTTGATACTTTTGTTTCAGGATTATTTGATTCGTTTGAGATAGTTAAGGATTCATTAATGACTTCGACTAATCGGTTAGCAGAAATAGTAACCGCATTTATGTCATTATTAGAATAGCCATTTGCGGGCTTACTTTTGAAAAGATTGCTAAAAAATCCCATGTAATCTCCTTTTATGCCTAACAAGTGATTATTTGACTGTCACTAATATTGTGATATGCGACTGTTTATTATCAATATTCTTCCATCAATTCACTGCTTTGGTCAATCTTGTTACTGGTATCTGCAATAACATTTCTATGGTAGCATAATTTCTTGAACCCCTTCTTTAATGTGTTCTACTGAATCTTTACGGGTTTAACTATGTATGAAATTACATTACTGGAGGGTAAAAGTGAAAATAATAATAATCTTATTATTGCTAGCATCAGCATCAGCTAATGCCGCATCTTTAAAAGGCGGTTATTGGGCATGTGTATCAGATGATTTATTCGAGCAAATCACCACGGCGGGCTCTAAGAAAGACACAAGGGCTATTGAGTATTTACTAAAAAACGGTTGCATCGTAGCAAAAGCCGGTATTAAAGTGACAGTTCTTGATAGAGATTGGGGCACGGCAAAAGTAAGGGCATATGTCGGCGATACTGCCTTCGTGTTGTGGACAAACACTGAAAATATTAGAAGGTAAGTGTGTAAGCTGCTCGATACTCTCGAATCAGGCCATTTACTTTACCACTCCATCAATTCATAGTTTAGGGTCGATAATTACTCGCTCAATCCGGTAGCCTATTCGCTAAGCTAATCATCGCATCAGCTACGGACGTTTGATTGTTCTGCTGAATGTTTGAAGGCTGTGCGTGTCGGGCGTTAATCTTGGTTAATATGCTTAATCTATCCACGCCTTCAATGATTGCTTTGAAGTTACTCCCTGATTCGGTGCTGTTCATTAGCTGGCCTGCTTTCTTCATTGTCTGGTGACTGAATAGCTCGATGTCTTTAACTAGCCCTAGCTGAAACTCTACCGCCTGTTCGTGATAACTAAGCTCATGCTGATTGAATGTTGATTTATTAAGGGCAAGTCTTACATCATCGGCGATAAGCTGTTGATTGATACCTTTGCTCCAGCCCTCTGTTTTAGCTTTCTTGGAGATGGTGCTTCGTTCTATATCTGTCTTGCCTGCTATCTCTGAAAGGCTGCTACCGCCTTCAAACATTGCTTTGGCCTGCTGCCATGTTTCGTTATTTATTGCCATGTAATTAAGTCCTTTCTCGCGTACTGCTCGATAACTAATCTCTTTAGGGTGTCCGAAAACCCTTTTTATAACCACGCAAAACTAATCCCTTTAGGGACTAAAAAAACTAAATGGCTTTCATGCGTGAAGGTTGAAAGTCTTTAGTCTGTGGTGACCTGTAACCCTTGCCGTAATCTTACCGCTTAGTTCATCATCATTCATTGCTTATTGGTTGGTTAATTAAATGCGTATGTAGTGGTTATGTAGGTGTGAGGGAAATATCACTGTTCAGGGTGTTTTGTAAGTCATTGTTTTTATTGAGCCAACGGGGGATATATCACCCCTGTGAATATCAACCTAACCACCACAACAGTGATATTTCCCTCTGTGGAGTAGTTAGAGCAGTGATATTTCCCTCGGTAGGTTTAATTTTAAACAGTCCAGTTTTCCCATGTGTTCAATGGTTGCCTGTCATTAAATGGAAGCCATTCAAGCCGCCATGTTCGTGATTTAGATTGTGTTCTGCTACTGAAAAAAGATAACTCCATACAGGTGATAAAGCCTCGTTCTTGTAATTGATCAAACGCCTTTCTTGCCGTCTTAGGATCACAAGGTATCTTAGCCGCTGCTTCTCTAACACCATAGTCCACCAGCTTGTCAGGCCTCCAGTGTTCATGTAACAGCAACATCAAAACTTTAGATTGTGGCATTAAAGATAAATACGGTTTTTGCTTTATCAAATAAGTACTAGTGATTAATACACCGCCTCGTTTATCGAATGGTTGCTTGAAGCGTTTGCGGCTCCCCATATATCAGGCTACCTTTTCAGCATAGAACCGCTTTAGATAGGCTAATGTCCCCACCAAATCATCAAGTGGTAACAATGCTAGTCTATCTGGGTTTAAACCTATCTCAGGCAATCTAGCTGCTAATGATTGAGCCTGCTCCAGTATCTGTTGCCATACAACCATGACGGGGGTAATATCATCATTCATTGTATTGCCTTGTTCGGTTGGTAGCTGATCTTGGTTTTATCAATGAAGTTTGTTGAAGGCCCGTTAGCCTGGTCGCTACGGGTTTTCTCTTTTCCATCCTTAATCATGGCTAATACATCTTCTCGGATTTGTTCTGGTGCTACGCCTCCACGCCTTAGCTGTTCAATCTCTGTTTGCACTTGCTGTTCAAGCTGTCCGACTTGGTACAACTGGCAAGCGGTCATTACTTCACGTTTCGTATTTGCTGAACCCGTAGCCGCTTTAGTGATTGCTTGCTGTATGTGAACAAATAACATTGTGCAACGCTTTGAGTTCGGTATCACTTCGGCTAAATCATTCTGTAATAGATAAACCTGATCATTAGCTTGTTTCGTCGTGTCGGTTGTCAGTAAGGCTTGCTCCCTCCATTCTGCATTTTCTTTTTTCATGCTTACAAATGCTTGAGCTAGTTCTTTGTGTAGGAGTTCAGCTTTAGAACCTGACAATGACATGATAACTTGCAGGGCTTCTACTTCTTTTAGATGGTAGTAGTTATATGATTTACCTCTATCAGATAAATAATCTGACACCGCAACGCTGCGTTGTGAGATTGCACCGCTTTTAATTAATCTTTTGATATTTCGGGTTACGTCGCTGTGTTGAACATCGAGACTTTTAGCTATCTTAAGCGAGTTGGTTTCAACCTCTTTGTGATTCGTTGTAATGTCTACGAGATCGCCATGCAGTAATTCTGCTTTGGTGCGTAAGGTTGGTGCGTTCATTTTGAACCCCTCACCAAGTGATCAACCGCTTGCTGCTCTAATTCATCACTTGAATAAACTTTATTTCTTAAAAGCCATTCATCGAGCTCTGAACGCTTAAAATAAATCTTCTTACCGTTTGGCTTATAGTGGGGAATTAAGCCCTGTGAAGTAAGCTTATACAGGTAGGATCTGCTTTGATTGGTATATTGAGCCGTTTCATTAAAGTCTAACGTCTCTTTATTAAATATAAGCGCCTGACTAATAGATGAACTTAAATTGACAAGCTCTTGATGAAGTGATTCTAAGGTGATTGGTGTCATTACTACTTCCTTTCCTAATTAAAGAAAGTAAAGTATAAACAATAAGATAGCGTAAAAACATGATATGAAAGGGTAAAAACTAAGGGGTAAAAAAACACCCTTTATAATCCTTTGATGGGTTTAACTTCCTGCTTAAATGGGTAAAAAATAATTACCCTTTATCTACCACGCTTGAACGTGATTTGATTCTGTTGCAAGAAAAACTTCTTTATAGTCTCATCTCTTTTATCTCTAGGAGGGAACCGATCTGTATTTTCTTTAGTTAGTTCTTGCCATACACCTAAGTGACCTAAAGGTCTCAAATACCCAAGACCACGTTTCTTTATCAATCTGGTCAATACTTCTTCACGTTTACCTTGCACCCCTTTAGATGGTAGTTTGGCTTGTTGCTCCTGCTCAACTTTAAAAAGACCGCCCTCACCACTGACAATCATTTTATTTTCTTGATTTTCAGGGTAAAAGAAGTGAGGTTTAAGTCCTTTAATTTTGAACCATTTTCTAAAACATTCAACTTTAAAGGTAGATGCTTCTGATAGTGTGCTTATATCGTAAAAAATTAATTCAGGGCAAGGATAGCTTCTCCACGGTGTTTTTTCAGTGACATTCCCTTGTGAATCATTCCATGATCTATATTGTGCTATGTCAGAATTAATAGATTCTGCAAGTGCGGTAAAAAGTCCACTCCACCCTTTAGGTAATGGCTCACCTTCAGGCCAATCAGATGGAGCAAAACCAAAAGCAAGACAAGTTGCTTCTCGCACAGTTAGTCTTTTTCGAAACCGCCAAAACTCTAAAGCATCTTTCATGCGTTCGTTCCTCGCATCGTTCCATAAAATACCAAGCCAACCGGTGAACGTTTCCGGCTTTCGGGTTCGATGCCCTAGACTTGGTTAAACTGGTTTATTTGTTAGCGTGGCTTCTTCATTACTCTCCATAATTAAAGCCCTATATCTGGTATTTTATTCATGGCTAACTGTCTATTTTTATCAATAATATCTGCATAAATTTGGGTCGTTTTAAGTTCACTATGGCCTAATAATTTGGACACGGTATAAATATCAGTTCCCATTGTCAGCTGTAGCACTGCAAAAGTATGTCTTGCACAATGAAAGGTAATATTTTTTGTAATGCCTGCTTTCATACACCACTTGGTAATCGCTAAATTATGATAAGCATCATATCTAAGCCCGTGAAATACTTTCTCTTCTGGCTCACCTTTCAAGCCCATCAATTTATGAGCCTGTGTCGATATATCAAGATATTGTAAGGTGTCTGTTTTTTGCTGGTGGAATGTGATCCTATACCCCCCATCAAAAGGCTGGCACTCAGACCATGTAAGCTTGTGAATATCAGACCACCTTAACCCTGTAAGGCAACTAAATATAAAGGCTCTTTTCAATACCTCATATCTGCACTCAGCTTGGCCTAATGCTTTTAGTTCTTCTAGCGTTAAATGCTCCCTCTTGTTTTGCACAAGCTGAATTGATGAAACGCTGGTAACTGGATTACTTCTAATAATTTCATCTTTAAAAGCTTGGTTTAAAGCGGCTCTGAATTTATTAAAATAGGTGCTTGCAGTGTTTTGGCTTAATTTCTTGCCACCTTTAGTGATCGGCTCTGTTTGCAGATAGTCCCTAAAGCCCGTTACAAATTCTTTGGTCACCTGCTCAAAAGTGAGCTTATCTTTTCCATGAAATGATTTAAGGTGTTTGAAGGCGCTTATCCATATTGAGTAATTGGATCGGCTTCCCTCTTTTTCTTTTTTATCACATAGCCTTTGAAAGTAATCAAGGAAGCTAGCCTTCACTTTACTATTAGTCTTAAAGCCATGTTGACCATTTTGAGCTTCAACAACTCTTTTAGCTCTGATTGCCTCAGCTAACTGTAATGATTGCTTGTTGTGGTTTTTTTCAGCCGGTGTTTGTGGCTTGGCATAAAGAAACCCATTCAAGTTTTCATACTCTCTTTGGTGTTTAATCTTGCCTTCTGTGGTCTTGGTATAGCCGTGATAGAACTCAAGCCATAGGTTTAATCTGTCAGCCTTACCCTTTCTTTTGCTAATAGTAATCTTCATAATTTTTACAATCTTTTACAATAAGCTTATGATTATTGTAAATTTATTGTAAAGAATAGTAAAGAAAGGGCTAACTAAAGGAAGGAAAAAAGAAGGGATATAATACAAGCTACTGTTTTTACTTTCTTATTTTAGCTTATTGTTGGATGTTATTTTGTGGGTTACTTTCCGATACAAAAACTAGAAAATATCTTATCTAGTAAGTCTTCATTGCTAAAAGTACCGGTAATTTCGCCAAGCGCATATTGTGCTTGGCGAAGCTCTTCCGCAAGCAACTCACCTGCACCCATTCCTGTCAAGCAATCATAGCCTGCCTCAATGGCTATTCGAGCACGAGCAATAGCATCTAAATGACGACGACGAGCAATAAAGACTCCTTCGTCGTGCGGGTGATACCCTACCGCTGCGCATAGATAACTTTCTAATAAATCCATGCCCTCACCGGTTTTAGCTGACATATAGATAACGTGCTGACCATTTTCAGTGGCTAATTCGACCTTATGACCTGTTTTATCAACTTTATTTCGAATCAGTGTTAAGGGGATATGTGTTGGCAGTGACGCTAAAATAGCCTGATCTTCGGCGTTTTGACCTTTACTATCATCCATCACCATTAAAATATGATCGGCTTGAGCAATTTCAGATTGTGTACGACGTATCCCTTCACGCTCAACTTCATCCGGTGAGTCATGCAAACCAGCAGTATCAGAAATACGCAATGGCAAACCACCTAAATGAATTTGTTCACGTAAAACATCACGCGTGGTGCCTGCTATTTCAGTGACAATAGCGGCATCATGTCCTGCAAGTTGGTTGTGTAAACTCGATTTACCGGCATTGGGTTGGCCAGCAAGCACAATGCTGATGCCATCTCGTAATAAACGGCCTTGTTGTGCACTGGCTTGAATACCGTCCAACACGGCGAGTAAATTTTGTAATTGTTTATCAACGGCTGCTTCCGCTAAGAAGTCGATTTCTTCGTCACTAAAATCGATCGAGGCTTCGACAAACATGCGTAATTCCGTCAATTTCTGTAACAAGCTATCGATACGGTCAGAAAAGACACCTTGTAATGATCGCATTGCACTGCGTGCAGCTTGTTCCGTAGAGCTATCGATTAGATCGGCAACCGCTTCTGCTTGTGCCAGATCCATTTTATTATTTAAAAAGGCACGTTCGGAGAATTCACCGGGCCTAGCCATGCGAGCGCCAAGATTGATTGCACGTTGGCATAAGCGGTCCAACACAATTGGACTACCATGACCTTGTAACTCTATAACATCTTCACCGGTAAACGAAGCAGGATTAGCGAAATACAACGCAATCCCACTGTCGATGATTTCACCATCGTGATCACGAAAATGGCTAAATTGAGCATATCGTGGTGACGGCAGTTTGCCACAGATCAATTTAGCGATATCAGCACTTTTATCACCTGACAGTCTAACTACACCGACACCTGCTCGTCCCAGTGCAGTAGCAATCGCTACTATTGTTTCCATGTAATACCCTGCGAACTAGTTAAAGTGCGCCCAGCTTACGAGTGATGTTCCACTGCTGTGCAATAGACAAGGTATTGTTCACCACCCAGTACAGCACAAGGCCTGATGGGAAGAATGCAAAAAACACGGTGAAAATAATCGGAAATGCTTTCATCACCATTGCTTGAGCCGGATCTTGCGGTGCCGGATTCAACTTCTGTTGGAAGAACATACTTAAACCAAATAATACTGGTAGAACAAAATACGGATCCATTGCAGTTAGATCTTGTAGCCAAAAGATAAACGGTGCTTGGCGTAATTCAATACTTTCGACCAATACCCAATAGAAGGATAAAAATACTGGCATTTGCACCAAAATAGGCAAACAACCACCTAATGGATTAATTTTCTCGGTACGATACAAATCCATCATCGCTTTATTAAATGCTGGTTTATCGTCACCATGACGTTCTTTTAATGTTGCTAATTTTGGTGTCAACTTACGCATAGAAGCCATTGATTTATAACTTTTAGCTGATAGCTTATAAAATACTAGCTTAATGAGAATGGTTAAAAAGACAATTGACCAGCCCCAGTTATTTGTAAGCTTATGGATCCACTCCATAATCGTAAATAACGGTTGGGAAATGATCGTTAGAATTCCATAATCAACCGTTAAATCTAGATTTTTAACCACAGATTCTAGTCGTTTATGCTCTTTTGGTCCTAGATACATTGAATATTTTGACGTTGCCACATCACCACTAGCAACATTAATATCGGACATTTTAACGCCAGCGGTGTAATTATTCTCATTTAGCGACTTGCCATAAAAACCATTTTCTTGATCATTTTGATCAGGAATTAATGCAGCCACAAAATAGTGTTGAATCATTGCAGTCCAGCCATTAACCGCTTTACGGCTAAATGCTGCTTTATCTAAATCATCGAACTTAACCTTGTCATATTCATTACCTTCACTGGAAAATACAGCACCCGTGTAGGTATATACAAAGCCAGAAGCTTTTGGCGGACGGACACGATTAAATTGTGAATATGGATAAGCTGTAAACTGCTCGCCCGAATTATTTTCAATCAAATAATCGACGTCAACAAGGTAGCTATTACGATGAAAATGATAGGTTTTAGTGACTTTTAATCCGTTAGCAGATTGCCAGTGCAATGGCACGACTATTGAATCCTGTCCATCGCTTAGTTCATATTGCATCTTATCTGCAACATATTGATCGTAATGTGTTGGTGCAGTAACATTAGATCGTAAACCAGACTGCACAACAAAAAACTCTGAAGGCATATCAGAAAGTAATTGAACAGGTACACCGGGCTTACTTGATTCTACGGGATAGTTAAGTAAGGCTAAATTATGAATATCAGCACCTTGTGTACTAATATACAAATCGATTACGTCCGTTTTGATATGTACTTTATTGGCACTACTGGTAGCAGAAGCCTGTTCCATTGCCGGCAGGCTACTAGGTGATGTTGGCAAATCGGGTAGATCTTGTTGATGTTCACCTTGTCGTTTCACGCTTTCAGAACTCGGTAAATCAACCACTAAATCATTACTAGTTTGAGCAACGTTTTTTGGTTGAACATAATCCGTTTGCCATGCCTGCCATAATAATAAGGAGACAATCAATAAGCCAAAGATGAGATATGTTTTTAAGTTATCCATTGTGTTTTTTAGTCTTTAATTGAGGAACGGGATCTAATCCACCTTCGTGCCAAGGGTGGCAGCGTGAAAGTCTTCGCAAACCAAGCCAAGAACCACGTATTACGCCAAAACGTGTAACGGCTTCTATCATATATTGGGAACAGGTGGGGTGAAAACGACAATTTGCGCCCAGCAGAGGGCTGATGATTAATTGGTAGCCTCGAATGAGACCAATCAAGATTTTTGCCATTGCGCTATCACCGTTAACCAATGTTGCTCCAATGCTGACCAAATTTGCACTGATTCTCGCTGTTTCACATCAGGACGAGATAACACCACAATATCTATACTGGCTAAGTCAGTTTGATGCTGTCGAAATGACTCACGAATAATTCGCTTCAATCGATTACGTTGGTGTGCGAACTTAAGATGTTTTTTTGCTATGGCCAGACCTAAACGCGGATGACCTACGGTATTTTCAGCCGTTAAAATTGTCAAACCACCACCACCTGCGCGTTTTGCTTGACGAAATACCCGAGAAAAGTCTCTCGGGCTATTCATTTTCATGGCTTGGCCAAAGCGCACCAAGTCATGTTCTCCTTAAAAAATTAAGCAGAATTATACAGTTAGGCTTGCGCGACCTTTAGCACGACGGGCATTAATTATGCGACGACCACCAACAGTTCTCATACGAGCACGAAAACCATGTGTACGGTTACGCTTTAAATTACTAGGCTGAAAAGTTCTTTTCATTTCATCAACTCCAATCAAAAATTCGGGTTTTGCTCCAAGCAGCATGAACAGCCTGAACAAAAGGGCTGAAATTATAGTGTTTTCTATTGGGTCAAGTCAAATGATTGTTCAATACCAACTTAAAATAAAACCTTTTAAAAGCCCTTGCTAAAAATAAACATTGGGGATAACTTTAACGGTTGTGCTTAAAGCACTATACTTGCTTCCGTAAGTTGGTAATAAACTTACTGGTTATTCAATATCACTCAACACTACTTAAGGAGCCGCTGTGTCATCACCCCTTTGGGAAAAATGTCTGTCCCATCTTGAAGGTGAGCTGTCAGCACAGCAACTCAATACTTGGTTACGTCCGTTACAGGCCATTCAAACCCCTACCAGCCTACAATTACTGGCTCCCAACCCCTATGTGCAAGCATGGGTGCAAGAACAGCTTGAAACAAAAATAAACCAGATCATTCAAGCGTTAAGTCAAGGGGCGATTACCTCAGTAACAATTAATGTGGGCACCAACAAACCGCAAGTAGCTGAAACAAACGCCATACCTAAATTATCTCCAGAAGCCCCTAAGTCGATGGCACCAGCGGCAGGGTCCCCACTCAACCCTGCCTTTACTTTTGAATCTTATGTCGAAGGTAAATCTAATCAAATTGCGCGAGCGGCCTCATTACACGTTGCCGAATCCCCGGGTACTAGCGGATACAATCCATTGTTTCTATATGGTGGAACAGGGCTAGGCAAAACGCATTTGATGTTGGCTATAGGCAATCAAATAAAGAAAGATAATCCAAAAGCCAAAGTCATGTATTTATCTTCAGAGCGCTTTGTGCAAGATATGATTACCGCATTGCGCAATAACGTCATTGATCAATTTAAAACGCATTATCGAAGTGCTGATGCTTTATTGATCGACGATATACAATTCTTTGCAAAAAAAGAACGCTCCCAGGAAGAGTTTTTCTATACTTTTAATAGTTTACTCGAAGGTCAAAAACAAATTATTTTAACCTGTGATCGTTTCCCTAAAGAAGTTGAAAATCTTGATGAACGTCTACAATCTCGTCTTGGCTGGGGCCTTACCATTGCGATTGAGCCGCCAGAGTTAGAAACACGGGTCGCGATCTTGATTAAAAAAGCCCAACAAAATCTGGTTATACTGCCTGAAGACGTAGCTTTTTTTATCGCCCAACGTATCAAATCTAATGTGCGCGATTTAGAAGGTGCATTACAACGCGTACTCGCATTTTCACGCTTTACCAATCAACCTTTTTCGATCCAAACGGCGCAGGAAGCATTAAAAGATTTACTCGCCTTGCACCAAAAGTTAGTCACCCTTGATAGTATTCAAAAAACGGTAGGCGAATATTTCAAAACACGCGTATCAGAATTACTGTCTAAAAAACGTACTCGCTCAATTGCCCGTCCGCGCCAAATAGCAATGGCACTGGCAAAAGAACTCACCAATCACAGTTTGCCTGAAATTGGTGAAGCCTTTGGTGGTCGCGACCATACCACGGTGTTACACGCCTGCCGTAAAATAGCCGAATTAAAAGAATCTGATGCGCGTATTGCTGAAGATTACCGCAACTTACTTCGAACCCTGTCGAGTTAAACCGAGAGAATCATCATGCAATTTACCGTGAGCCAAGAAACGATCACCCGACCACTGCAATTGGTTTGTAGCATTGTAGAACGTCGCGCTACCCTGCCCATTTTATCGACGATTTTATTACGCACTCATGGCAATCAACTATCCATGACCAGTACCGATATGGAATTGGAAATGATAGCGACATTACCTGTTTCAGTGGAACAGGAAGGCAAAACAACCATCTCTGCACGAAAATTTCTCGATATTTGTCGTGCATTGCCGAGTAACGCTACGATTAGTTTCAATGCCCAAGATGGCAAAGCCATAGTCCGAGCAGGTAAGAGCCGATTTTCGCTGGCGACCCTACCCAGTGAAGACTTTCCAGATAGCGAAGGAGCAAATTATGTCGATGAAATTAGCCTTCCACAATCAGCGTTAAAATCACTACTCGATGAAACTAGCTTCGCCATGGCAAGCCAAGACGTGCGTTATTATTTGAATGGTTTATTACTTGAGCGTGAAGAAAACATCTTACGTACCGTAGCAACTGATGGCCACCGTCTCGCCTTAGGCAGTTTAACTACCGCTAACTCAATCGCAGAAAAAAGCAGTATTATCATTCCCCGCAAAGCCATTATGGAGCTAGGTCGCTTACTCAATGACAGTGATGACAATGTCACTATCGCTTTTAGTAATCAACAGATAAAAGTGGAGTTGCCCGATTTGCATTTCACTTCCAAACTTATTGATGGCCAATTCCCAAACTATGAACGCGTGCTGCCTTTAGGTGGCAATAAAGAAGTCATTGCCGATCGTGACCAGCTTAAACAAGCCTTATCACGCGCGGCTATTTTATCCAGTGATAAACATCGTAGCGTGCGCATCAATCTTGAGTCAGGCTTGCTTAAAGCGACCGTGATAAATCAAGAGCAAGAATCTGCAGAAGAAGAAATCAGCGTCGAATATACTGGTTCGCCATTAGAGATAGCCTTCAATAATGCCTATTTGTTGGATCTATTAAATGCCATACCCGATGACAAAGTAAAAATGGTATTTAGTGATGAAAACAGCAGTGCATTAATTACGCCTGCTGATGACAAACTACAACGGCAATATGTTGTCATGCCAATGCGCTTGTAAGATTTAGGAGTTATTTCAATATGGCAGGTGGTTGGTCAAAAGATGGCGCAGTGCAAGATCAAATTGATGCAAGTGTAGAAGATGCAATCAATTTAGCTCGCAGCCAATTACCACGAGGTAAGAGCTTATCGCGCTGCGAAGAATGTGATGCGATAATCCCAAAAGCCCGCCAAAAAGCTATTGTAGGTGTAAAGCTCTGCGTAAACTGTCAGTCCGCATTAGATAGACAGCGAGTCAAACAAAGTGGTTATAATCGTCGAGGCAGTAAAGACAGCCAATTAAGATAAAAATGAATGTTGATTAAGGGGCTGTTGATCTTTGGGGGATATTTCTATTTTTGAGGTATTTTTTCATCTATCAAGGCAGAAAAGAGGAGGTTTAGTTATTCTAAATCCCTTTTTTCTAACGCAGATACAGGGAAAAAGGGCCACGCAATAATTTATGCATCAAAGATCAACAGCCCCTAGTGTCTCAACTCACCCATAACCACTTTATTTTCACTCATTTTCTTCACAATATCTAAATAATAATCATCACGAAACTCAGTGATAACCCGCGTAACCTCAGCAGGATCTACACCGTTGCCGAGCAATGTTTCCTCTGTCAGTCGTAAGCTTATCTCTAATGTTTCAGACACCGTTGTGGTCGCACCTTGGCTGATTAAATCGGCACAATGCTGTCGATCTCGCGCCCGTGCATGAATAAGCATATTGGGATAAGCCTGCCTCGTTAAAACAACTAAACGATCAACCTTCTCTGGTTCCTCCAATGCTATCACCAGCATCCTAGCACGCTCAGCCCCTGCAGCTTGTAATACCTTAACTTGACTTGCATCACCAAAAAAAACAGGAAATCCTTGTGCCCGAGCTACTTTAACGCGTTCCTGCTTCATATCTAATGCAATGTAGGAAACGCCTGCCTCGCTTAATAACGCACCAATCCTAGCACCAACACGACCAAAACCAGCTAAAATAACATGTGCTTCAGAATCATCCATAAACACAGGGTACTCGCCGTCATCTGACGGTTTAGGAACATAATATTTGAGCAGCAAGATGTTAGCCCCTTTCACCACAAAAGGTGTGAACACCATTGTCAATGCGATAATCAGCGTTAAGGTTTGACTCAACTCTAAATCTAAAAGGCCTAATGTTCCTGCTACGCCAAACAGCACAAAGCCAAACTCACCACTTTGTGAGAGCAGAGCTCCAGACTGA
>Ga0209491_10007256_pt1 | contig 14734 bp, 8 predicted proteins | sample BON02_FD_187213 | JGI IMG/M metagenome (GOLD analysis project Ga0209491, IMG submission 187213) | Freshwater microbial communities from Lake Bonney liftoff mats and glacier meltwater in Antarctica - BON-02 (SPAdes) (version 2) | ecosystem: Environmental > Aquatic > Freshwater > Ice > Glacier...
TATATGTATATATATATATATATGTATATATATATATATATATATATATATATATAGATATATAGAGAGATAGATATATATAGATATATGTATATGTATATATATGTATATATGTATATGTATATGTATGTATGTACATATATATATATATATATATATATATATATATTTGTGTATACAAGTATATAAAAATATATATATATATATATATATTTGTGTATACAAGTATACAAAAATATGTATACATATATATGTATACATATATACATATATATATTTACAGCTCACAGCTCACGATATGTATATATATGTATACATACTCTCACAGCTCACAGCTCACAGTTCTCTTGGCCCCAATCTCGACCACAAGACAAAAAAACTCACTGCAACACGCTGCAACACGCTACAACACGCTGTAATATATATTGCCACACACTGCAACATACTGCGAAGACACTGCAACACTCTGCAATACACACAAAACAGGCCAGAGATCTGACACCCAATTCGCAAGATTCAAGGCTCTCCATACCACCCGCAACAACACACTTCAGCACACTGCAACGCACTCCCACACAATGCCACACAATGCCACACAAAGCAACACACTACAAAACACTGCAAAACACTGCAACAAACTGCAACAAACTGCAACACACACACTGTAACATACACTGCAACGCACACTGCAACATACCGCAACACACAATCTGCAGCATCGACCCACCATTCTCGGAGATTGGTCATGCTCACTCAACCTTCTCGTCGCACACTCACCTCGTCGCACACACACGTGTGCGATCGATGAGTCAGTGACCGATATGTATGCAACAAGGTGAGTGCACCGCACGCTCACCACCAGAAAGAGATCTTTCCCATCGCACACTTACCTCCATACATGAATATCGACCTTGTCACTCCGTCATCTTCCTCGTCTCTGCATACGTGTGGTCTCTCTGTGTCGGGGGTGGTGGAATAGAGAGCAGGTGGTTCGAGTGGGTGGGAAAAAAATAACAATTAAAAAAATGCAGAAATCAGACCTTTATGATGAAAGGAACGTGCTCCACAAAGGCGTGCAAGTTGTCAACGGGCGCGTGGTGGAAGAAACCCTGGATCTGGCCGCAATGGAGATCGACCGACAACATCCTGTCTACACCAGCAGCCTCGAGCAACATCGCCACGTCCGAGGCTGATATGGGCACTCGTGCTGTCGTCTTACGGTCCTGTCGCGCATACCCGTAGTAGGGCACTATCGCCGTGACTGTGCGCGCTGATGCCCTTCGAAAGCAACGCACCTGTGTGTATATGTACACCCGGGTTACACTCGTGCACCACTATGACATGCGCTGTGATTCTCTGTCATCGCTTTTCGTTTCTCATTTGTCCTGCAATCGCGCCGTGCACTTCTTTCTGCCATTTGTGTATGTCGAGCGTGTTCGGGTGTGTTTGCGCGTGCGCCTGTTTGTGTGTGCAATCTTGTGCGAGTGTACGTGTATGGGAAACTCACCAGGAGGAAGAGTTCCATAAGCGAATCGTTGACAGGTGGCGAGGTAGATTGCACCAGAAAGACGTGTGTGTTGCGCACGTTCTCGCCCAGCTGTTTTTAAGTTCAGGCAGCAAGCCATTTCCCGAACATATGGTTGAGGTAGGAGTGAGATAGAGCGACAGAAGGAGAGAGGAGAACAGGAGCGCAGGAGCGAGGGAGGACAAGAGGAACAGCGAGGGATTGGAGGAGCATTGCAAATACGGACATCTGGTCACAATCTGATGCACTCAGATGCAAAACAAACAATATTTGTTGTCAGTCAGAAGCCGCACGATCTCTCATTTTATGTTTTTTCACCGTCTATTTTGCAGGTGTGTGTGCACATACCACAACGCGATACAAGTGTTTATGATGCAGTGGTCGATATATGCATACACACTCGGATTTGTGGCCAACTGTATGTCTGTAAATGATTGATGTGAATTTTGGCAGACTCACGTGAATTTCTGCCAAAATTGATTTAGAACACCGCAGAGGGAGAACAAGACGAGCTGATACCTGAATGTTGCATTCGCCATCATTGAAGCGCCCAATGGTAGCTTTGCCAAGAGGCATACCAAGAATGTCTGAAATGCCTTTTGCCAACTCCGGCGCCGCACTGCAGGCAACCACACCATTAGTACTTCTCTGCTAGACGATGCCCTAGACAAATTGGCAAACATCTCGCATGCAAGCTGCCATGAATGAGTTGGCCATTGGTGACACAAAAGATGGTCATCTGTACGACGCCTCGGTTGGTAAGAGTTCTAAAGAAGCATATATATGGTTGCCATCCGACAACCTGTGTCGATATAGTTTCGAAATGCGAGTGTGCTACACGTGTCCTCTGATACATGCATCGAACATTGAATTGCAAAGAGCTGGGCCGGGCAAATCGCTCTGCATCCCATCTCCTGTAACCTACTGTCGCCAAACGTGCAGCTGCCGACAACCAGAAAGTGTTTGTCGCATGTGTGGTTCGACGGGCTAACCCCCCAAAAAGGAAGGCAATACACTAGCGGCGCGCAGCCCCTGGGTTAACAGTGCCGAGACCAGCATAGCTCAACAATATTTTTCTTGAAGGTTACTATCAGTCCAAGTGGGGCTCGACCAAGGGGCCGGGCAAAGAGAGGCACGGTCTCGTTGCGCATGAAAGAGACGTCGCTACAGACAAAGAAAAGGCGAACGCAACGCGCACGGCAAACTTGTACAGAAACGGGTGGCATCACATACTTTCCCGCGAAGAGTTTGAAGTTGGTCGCGCCGGAATCGGCCAATAATGCTGATAGCTTGTCGTCCTTTGCCGCCGCCATGTGCAAGAGGATGTGTTAGGGATAAAAGATAATTTCCGAAGTAAAAAATATTGTTTTGCAAGTTTCTCGAACGAACGAATTAACAGTGGATTGCAGTTTACAACGCATGTCATCGAAATGTTGGTTGTGGAAACGAAACGTTTCGTCGGTAGTTTTGTAAACGTGATCTTGACGCGGCAAACCTGCGGCCAGCGCCCAAGCAGGTCTGCGGAAAGCAAATGCCAAGCGCTAGGAAATTATTTTTCCGAGCGAATTCAATTTGCTATCTTCATAAAATCCAAATGTACAGGAGACCGAGACCTAGGTGTGTGCGCAACTTTGATACACGCTTGTGGAGAACCGCAGCGAAATGGCAAAATCCGATTTTTCCTGCGTCGAAACACGTTTTTTTTTCCGGAAGTCGCCACTGCGCATCGGTTCTGCAAACGCAAGTACAGCCAATCCCACTTGGGGTGACATTTTCGAAAGCTCAGAGCTCAAACTTGCAGCTCGAACGTCTCTTTTGCCACGTTTCAGTGAAAAGAGACGTTCGAGCTTTGAGCTTTGAGCTTCGCAACAGCATACGCAAATGTCACTGCAAGTGGGATTGGCTGTACGAAGTTGTGCACAACCCCAGATCTCAGTCTCCTCTACATTTTGATATGAGGAACATATAGCAAATTCGCTCGGAAAAATAATTTCCTAGCGCTAGGCGTTTGCTTTCCGTAGCCCTGCTCGAGCGCTGGCCGCAGGTTTGCCGCGTCAAGATGACGTTGACAGAACTACCGACGAAACGTTTCGTTTCCACAACAAAAATTTCGATGTCATGCGTTGTAAACTAGATTCCACTGAGAATTCGCCTTCGTTCGAGAAATACCCAAAACCCCACTTTAGGAAATAAAAGTAGCCAAGCTAAAAAAAAATTACACCCCCGCACTAGGCATGTGGGGAGCTTGACAGCTGCGAACTTGGTGTCTTTCGATCTCATTGTTTCTTGCTCCTCTTGCTGAGGTTAATCTTTAATTAACACCCTCAAATGAAAAAAAATTAGTTCAGTTAGCAGACGAGAAATATTTCTAGAGAAATATTTCTCTTTTGCCTGTCTACATGTGCAGGTGTGTGTTGTTCATGCATGATCGTTGTTTCTTGATGTGTATGTTGTGCTACTTCTCTTTTATTTTGACTACATGTATTTGCGTTTGTCTTCAAGTCCATGGTTCATTGCGGGAGTGCCTTCGAGCCAGGCGCTTCCGGGCTTCCTTATTACTGCACACCACCTGTAATCGCTCCTGATGTAATTGGCGCGAAAGCTGTGTGGCGACAAAAAAAAGTAAAAAAGGAAAGACAAGGTCTATTGCGGAGCCAGGCGCTTCTGGGCTTCCTTATTACTGCACCCCACCTGTGTGCGTTCCTGCTGTAATTGGTGCGCTAGTTGTGTGGTGACAAAACAACAACCAAAAAAAAAAAAGGCATGCAAACAGTTTGTACTGGTTAAGGTACCTCTATTCACCTCATGATGATGTTAATAGCCTCTTGATCGCTTCAGTAGAGTGCCCGCCCAAGATCTGGACCGCAAGAAGAGCTACGCGGCCCGAGTGGATACACTCCCAGGTATATATCGAGGTGTAGCCAAACCATACCGAGTTCCTTTGTACCAAGCTGGCCATCGACTAACTTCTTGTGGTATCCTTGTAAACCTACTCCTTCCTTTTCCTCAGTGTTGACAGCCCCAAGGAGTAGCTTGAAAAAGATACTATCAGAGTTTAGTCCACGTACCAGCTTGGTACATAGAATCTCGGTATGGTTTAGCTACACCTTGATATATACCGAGGTCCTGTCTCACTGCAGGAGCTCGGTATAACAAACCCCATTCTCATGGACCGGACTCCGCCAGAATCGCTCCCTTGAGAATGGGGGCTAGACACACAGCTCTATGTAGCTAGGTCCTCTCAGATTTTCAAGTAATATGCTGTGTTTGAAACGCAGCCTCTGCGGGGAAACGCAGCCTACATGTTGCTCTTTTTCAGGGAAGAGACCAAGAGATGTTCCTCTTCGAATCTTGTTCCAACTAGATTTTGCTGTTTCGGGAGTTTTTGCTGTTTCCCAGAGATTTTGCTGCTTCGATTTCGAACAGAAAATATCTGTGTCTCTTTCGTGAAAAAAAGGCCCATATAGGCTGTGTTTCCCCGCAGATGCTGTGTTTACAAAACAAATTAGTCCTCAGCACTCCATTAATCCCCCCTGGGTCACCAAAACAAGGCCAAAGTACAAATTCGTTTGTAGGGAGTTACCGGCGGTCCGTGACCATGCCGCTTCAAGCAATTGAGTTGGGCTTACAAAAAGAAGATGCATCGGTTTGACAAAAAGAAAGCTTGAAAAAGAATCGAGAGGGTTGTGTCAATATGGCCCGGGAGTTTACAAAGTAACAATCCCCCCATTCTCTCTTTGCTTTGGGCGCGCAGCAAGTGGAGGGGCTTTAGCCCCAGAGCCACTGCACAGTACAGTGATGGGACCACTTGCCCGGGGCGCGCGGCGACGGAGCGCTTTAGGACGCAGTTGCCTTTTCAGGTCCCATAACTCTGGTAGTCATGGATCACTCGCAAAAAATTATGAAAGTGTTTCCGAGTCAATCATTGTCCACAAAATCAGATTTCTTTCGTGATCAATTGTCAACAAAAAACAATTTCTTTTTTTTATTCGTAGGTCAGAATTATCCGACACTGTGCGTTTGAGTGAATACCGTTGTCGAAAAAAAGATCATAGTATTTTGAAAAAAAAACTCTTTTTTTTTGACTTTGGTATTCGTTGTCCCTCGGCAGAATGATGAGAAACTGAAGGATTGGCCATTTTCCACATCCAAAATCTTTCAGTGAGGAACCGTGACGGACGGAAGAGCCCACGAGCAGGGTTCAGGCTGAATATGCATATATATGGTCGTGTTCTTGTAATCTATCCTTGGCAACATTTATGACGTTTGCAAATCCCCATTCGGGGCAGCTGGAGAACCTAAGAATAAACGCTTCTGTGTTCCTACGCACTTTCAAACTAACAGCTCTATTTTTGGAAAAATACACTCCCACCCATGATTGGATGGCTATGTGGTTGGGTTTTATTCTTCCTCTTGTATAGGTGTGTGTTTGTAGAGTGTGTGTTCGTAGGGTGTGTTCAAGTTGTAGGGGTGCGTTTCCAAGGTTTGTGTTTGTAGAGGGTGTGGCAGTGGCCACGCGCCCACTGGATCAGACCAGAGCAATGAGGTTTAGTTTATAGGGGAGTGTATTCAAATAGGGGTTCCCCTATCAAATTGAATACACTCTCCTATTATCCGCACACCTTGTTCCAATCCAGTGGGCGCGCGGCAACTGAGCGCTTTAGGCAACTGAGGCGCTCCGTTGCCGCACGCCCCCAAGTTGTAGTGAGCCTGCTTTCCCCCTATTTGTTCTACTTTTCTTTGAAATCGGACATCTTCCAGTTTTGAAATCGGACTCAAATTCGGATCGGACATGTCATTTCGGGGCACGTCGGATCTCAAATCGGAGACGTCGAATCTCAAATCGGACATCTGAATGAGATGTCTGTGTGTGTAGATATCTGATTTCAGATCGGACGGGGAACTTTCGGTTTAAAAAAAAACCCTGGGTCAGTGTTGCGCATCGATACTACCCAATGACTGAGACCACTGGCAAGGGGTTTTGATGTACGCGGGCTTACGGATCCCTCAACCAACAACTTGCACCTACAAAACCTTCGACTTTCGTTCATCATGATGTCGGTTCAGGGCGTTGCCAATTGGAAAGAAAGAAGAGAAAGTTCGGCTTAGGAAAAATTAGAAACAAACAAATAATAGACTCGGAGAAAGCCTCGGGCTTCATAGTAAGACGACCTGGGGTATTCTTCTGTAGGCGCGTGCTGGGGCTTGCGTAAAGTTTCATTCCCTCACGCACAATAGCAGGAGTACTGAAACAAAGTTGAATTTTCCAGGAGTACTGAAAAGGCGCTGAACTCTACAAATGCCCAGGGAATGCATGAGTGTGAAACGGTGGCAAGGCACAAGTATTTGCGTGTGCATCCTCTTGCTCTGCGCCAGAGCAAAGATGCGTGCTTACATGGGCGAGCGCGCGGCGGTGAAGATCCCTTTGCCGCCGCGCGCCCATCTACATGATCTTATGTTATGGTATCAACAGTAGTGGTTTGTGTATAGGTTTCATACGTGTGACCTAAAGGTGAATGCGGCGATGGTGTGTGATCACTAATACACCGTGACTATTTGTAAAGTTTGATTCACAATATGGCCGCACAATATGGCTTGAAACACTACCCTATCCAGATGGCTACTCCACTCACGGAGGAGATCATAGTTCAAGCTTGACAATCAGCAACGAACTTACCGGAATTTTTTTTGTACCTATCAGTCTTATGTGTACTTAGTTTTTAAAATATTCTTATGCCTATGTCTGAATTGCTGATTTTTGGAACTTGAATCATGTGGCTTTGGTCTATTTGGGCTTGGAGCGCGGCCGCCCAGGTCCGCCAGCAGGTGCTGGAGGGCCCATTGGCGGGGGGGGGCGTTGACTGCTTGGCGCGTCAGCAGGCGCATTAGGTAGAGGAATCATTGTGGCCAGAGATGGTGTGTGTCTTGGTGCTGATTCTGCCTCCGCACCTGGTGGAGGGGGGGCCCCTAAAGACACTTGGGAGGCGCTGGAAGATGCTCGGCCGCGTCCACGTCCACGTCCCATGCCCGCACTTGCGCTCGACCCAATCTGCCAAGAACCCAACAAACAAACAAACAAACAAAACACCCCTACTTGTCAGTCTTCATGTGTACGCGCACTACCCAAAGACCTGGGGTGACATGAGCAGGGGGCAGACAGAGGCACGATGGAGGGAAAGCTGACCGACGAAACAGAGGCAATAGACATGGCGTCATCGTCGCTGGAGGCACGGCTGGAGGCTCGACTGTCGTCGTACTGGCTCTTCAGCAGAGAGCCCCAGCCAGCACTTGACAAGGGAGGCCCTCCACGTGGGGTACCAGGCGCCGGTGGATTGCCCAGACCACTACTGGGAAGCTTTTTGGGACGTCCATTCGGAGTTGCCCGCGACGACGAGCGCTCCGCACTATCTAATTGTGTTTCCACTGGAGCGTTGGGCGGGTTGCCCAACGCTAGAGTACTAGTCTTGCTGGGCCTACCATTGCGCACAGACTGTCTGCCACCCTTCAGCGCTGAATCACTTGTTTGCATGGCTTCTTCTGCCGGGCCCAAAGAGTGAATGGGCGAGGGCGGTGCCAGAGCTGCCCCTTGGCGCACATTTTCTTTGAGCACGAATTTACGTCCTTCTTGCGGCAATTTGTCCAACTGGATGGCAAATCCGTCGGGCACTGCGCGAGGCGCTGCCGGCGAGGCTCCTGCCCCTCTGGCAGTCGGTGGTGCTGATGGCGGCGGGGGGGCACGACTGGCTGAACGCACGTGTGTCATGCCACTCGCTTCCGAGGCCATGCTCATCTGAATGCTATGCTCATAGCTTCTATCACGCGCGTCGGGGGTATGCGAAGGAGAAGCGCCAGAAATGCGTGGCGTGCCGGGAGAGCGCCACAGATGGCTCACGCCCGACACGTCAATCTGAACCGAGGCTGCAGAAGCAACTGACCCTGACCTGCTCAAGTCGCGGCTGCGGCGCGGGTCCATCTGTGCCATTGTTTTGCCTGGCGCATCTGAAAACTGCGAATTGGGACGCATGGGCGCTGCACCAGAATTTGTGTAGTCGAAGGCTTGCGTGTGGTGTTGAGGGTTGAGCACAGAGTTGCGCAGTGCAGAAAGGTCGGCGCGGCGCTGTTCTAGCGACAGGGATGCTCCAGTGTTGCTCGTGTGACTCTGCACAGACCCTGCCCCCAACGCCGATCTCGAGAAGCTTTGAGCGTCGGGTGAGTACATGCGATTGAGCTCAGCGTACATGTCGGGATTCTGGCCTGTCATGAGCTCTTTCAGGCGCCCAGCATCCTGGCGAGCCCTGTTGACTTCATAAAGCGTCTCGAACCCCTTGGGCACGCGGTGTTTCTCGCGCACCTTGTCCAACTGTTCACGCAGTGTCTCGGCATCGCCCACGCCCTGCAGGTCGGCCAGCTCCTCGTCCTCCACCCACTCAATGGTGCTGGGAATGACCCAGATGCAGAGGCACAACAACATGCACCCTACAACATCAGCTAGCATGTCACGCAGTACGACCATGAGGACCGAAGGCACAAAAAGCATGAGGCACGAGAGCCCGAGGTGCATCAAGACCAGAAAGGCTGGCACCAGCAGCAGTCGAACGTCCTGGAAGCAGCGGAACAGCTTAATCGCCAAAAGGGCAGCAAGCGGCGCCTGCAAAATGTAGGCCACCCATCTTAGGTCATAGGAGGCGCGGAGATAGACAAGGGCAGTTGCCGGCACAATGATGAGAGAGATCAGGTCCCACCACGAGCGCTTCAGACCAAAACACAGCACAGCAATGCCGGCGGAATGGCAGGTATAGTAGATGCAGTCAAAGGTGTCGTGCGCTACAACATACTTCCAGCGCAGGCCGTAGCGCAAGTGCGCAAAGAGCGCTCCATTGCCCACTGCAATCAGCAGCATGCCTACCTGCATCAACAAGGGCGACGAGACCAACTGTCGATAGTAGCGCTGCCGCTCCCAGCACACCCACATGGCAAATATAGCCACCACGCCCACGAGCTGCCGTGCAAGCAAGAGGGGAAGAATCCAGTTGCTTTCAGGCACTATCACCCGCGACTGCCTGCCATCAAAACTAGTGGAAGTCTGTGAGCGAGTGTCGAAGGTGCATGTGTAAAGATCATCTCGGCTGAGCACCACCATTGCCAGTGCCTGCGCGATGGCGAGGAGCGGATAAATGTTGCGCAATCGCACCAGCTTCTCGCGCACCGCGCTGTAGCATGGTGCAATTTGCCCAAACGCTAAAGCACACGGGAAACACACTTTGGCGAGCAAGCCGGACGGCGGCAAGGGGAGTCCATTGTCATCCAGTCCTGCACCCCACCCCTTGCTCTTTGCAGTCTGCCCTGCATCTTGCTTCTTGCCAAAGCAGCGACAACATGACTGCGGCCTACCTGCCTGCGCCGCTGCGCGCTCCTGCTGCAAGACAGTATCAAGATCGTCATCATCGGCATCGGCCGTGCTGCAGCCGCAGCAATAGCACATGCCGTGGGCAATTCGTGTCGTGAGAGGTAGAGGACGATGGCGCTTCTCGCGCCCTTTGCGCACGTACTCTGCGAATGGCACAAGGTTCTCTTCAATGTCATCGGTCGCCATCGACCGCGCAAAAGCCAGCTCGTTCGACAGGTCGGGCCGCACCGCAACAACTCTGTCGCCAATGTCCCAAAGGCCCGAACGAATGGCCATCTGCAGCGCCTCCTTGTGGTAGCCTGCGTTGAGACACAGCTCAGCCGCGGTGCGTTGCCGCCCAAGTTTGATCAGCCTGTCTGTCACCTCTGTCACTACTTCGGCCTTGCGACGCGGCACATGATCCATGGCGATGGTGGCTGCTCGCAACCACAGATCTTCCAAGTAGTCGGGGGTCTTGGTCGGGCCCATCATTACTGACAGGCAAGAGTCAATAGTTTTATCATACTCTGACTTAATCATGCCAGCACCCTCCTCGTCAGTACGTGCTGATAAGATACTATTGTCGTCAGCAGCTTCCTCCATCAACTCTGGTGCTGCTCGTTTCCGTTGTTTATAGGCCTTCACCTTATCTTTGAGGTCATCGAATTCGCATGGCTGGTCTGTGTCGCCGCGCGAGGTGCCGTCGTCATCGTCCAGACCTTGGTTCAGAAGTTTCTGCAGATGGCCCTTGGCTGAGCCCGCCACACTACCAGGGCCAGCATCATTGAAAACACTTCCCTCGCTACCGCTTCGCGCACTAGCACCACCCCAGCCAGCCTGTGCTGCATCAGCAGACACATGGATGTTGTGCACGTCGAGCTTAGATTTCAAAATCAATTCCAACTCCCGTTTAGCTGTCGAGGGGCGCACAGACACCTCTCCAGACATCGAACGATTGTCAAAGGCACTCAAATCTGAGGACGACCTGGCGCTCGGAGCTCCACTGGATGGAAGTAAAGATATGAACTTGCCGTCAATATACGGGTCGTTGGTCACAGGTGAGTTCTCGTGCATCTCGTGCATCTCGTCTACACAAGGCACATGTGTAGACGTAGCCTGTACAGGAACCCCCGCATCCACACTGAGCGCTGTGTTTTCGGGCCAGCCTGCCTCCAATGCCTGTTGTTTGGGCGCTTTTGGGGGCGAGGCAACAAGATTGCGGACAGCTCCGACCTGCAGCGTCGTCAGGCCCTGTGATTCCCAACTCAGCCCTGCGCTTTCGCCCGATATCCGGTCAGCGGAAAGCGGTCCGGCATGATCGCGGCTGGATTCTACCCATGCTCTAGCTTGGCCACCCTTGTGTCTATTGGCAACAGCTGCGGCCTTGTCCCACTGGCCCAGAAGGCCATGAAGCTGTGCTGCAGCAAGGTGCCGATTTGCGCGAACAAAAAGATCAGAAGCTTCATCAAACTTTCCCGCTCGAATCATGGCGTCGCCATGCGCGAATCGGATTTCAGGCACCATGTGCATGGCCGAGTGGTTCCGTGTGGCTACCCCCAGCGCCACTGCAAAGACACCGCGCTCCAAGGCCAGCCTCACCGCATGCTCTCCCCCGCAGTATTGCTCCAACATTTGCGCCGCTTTTTCTGTGTTGTGTTCGGACTTAACAGCCTTCTGAATCAACTCATACACTAGTCCCTCTGCCTCCAGCCTACCCGACGCACTGGCTCTCGTCACCCGTACTGCCTCCTCGATCATTTTGTGGCGAATGTACATATCAGCTGCCATTGCTACACCATCATCGCCGGAGGCTAGATACATGGTTTCGGCTGTTCCCAAGTCGCCTGCCTCCTCGTGCAATTTGGCACCCCCACTTCCATCCCAACCACCCCCTACCTCCATTCGCCGCTCCACACTAGGGCTGCGCAGACCAGCGAGACCGATGGAAAGAGGAGTTGCCACGTCTGCGCCGCCTATCTCAATTACTTTTGGGCCACAAGGCCTTCCGCGCTCGTCCAAAGGAGTGGAGGGAGCGTCTCCACACATGACCGACTCCGCACGTGACGTAGCTGTCGATATAGTCATGGACGCGACAGTTTTGCCCATGTTCGACAGCACGGGGAAAGCGCTGCTATCGGCGCCGGGCTGCATCTCGCCTGCAGCGATGTCACGCGCGTCCTTTTCCACCTGGTCCCACCAACGCCCCTCCTTGGAAATTTGCGTAGCGTCCTTCTCTGCAGCCGACTTGGAGAGCGATAGCAAGCGGTTCTTTTGGACCTGTGTGCTCTGCATAGGCTGCTTGGCAACACTATCATCCTTGAACTCCTTTTCTTTCGTGGCGGCAGCCGCCACCAGATTAAATATATCCAGCTCGTTTTTGGCGTCCTCTGCCTTTTTCATGTACGCTGCCTTCCTCTTCTCATCCTCCTCCTGCTTGCGCTGCTCGTCCTCGTGTTTCAAACGCGCATCCTCTTTCTTGCGCTCGTCCTCCAGCATCATAGGCGGAGAGTTAGAGTTCAGTTTGTCGTCCAAGCTCTGCAGCAGGCCCTCTAGTTTTTGGGTGGAGGCATTCGCGTCATCATTAGGTCCGATGCCAGGCTTTGTCCAGCGAGTCTCATTGCTGTCTTTGTGATGCCAGTATGGCCTACCTGTCGAGCGGCTGACATACACCTTCCATCCCAGTGGCAGCGGCTCCTTGCGCAGCTCCTTCTCCTGAGTGCGCACCTCCTTCTCCTGTGCTCTACTTGCTGGGTCGCCGCTGGCACTGCCAGAAACTGAAGGCGCTCTGGACCCTGCAGGCGATGGCGGCGCCACTGATGATGCTGTCGAGTACGTGGACATGGCAATATCGGCACGCCTGGCGTCCGCCAGAGCCAGCCCTGGAGCTGGAGAGCGTCCTGTCTGAATGACCTTCACATCGGGTGTCGCTCCTCGCCCTCTCCCGCGTCCTCCTGTCGAAGGAGCACGCAACGGCAGTGCCAGCGGCGGCGGGACATCAGCCATCCCGATATGGCCTCAGTCGCCGTTGACTACTTGATGTGCAGAGATAGCATTGAACGGTAGTTGACAGAACTCTCTTCACGCTGGTGACGTGAAGAGATCACCAGACAAGAACTTGGGACGAGATCATTGAGAACCGCCGCACCTCGTTGAAAACCGCCGGAGACGGTTAGCTTTTGAATTTGCTTGTGCTCTCAGTTTTCTTTGTATATGTGTACGTGTATGTGTGTGTGCGTGAGTGCATCTGTATGTTTCGGTTTGTATGTTTGGTGTTCTTGTGCGTGTGTGTGTTATGCGTGAGTGAGTGAGTGTAAGTGGGTGATTGTGTGCGTGTGCTGTGTGTGATTGTATGTATGTGTGGTTGTCTGTGATTGTGTGTGCGTGTGCTGTGTGTGATTGTATGTATGTGTGGTTGTCTGTGATTGTGTGCGCGTGCACGTGCATGTGCGTTTTCGTTTGTGTTTGCGTGTGCATGTACGTGTGCATGAGTGCGTGCGTGTGTGTGTGTGTGTGTGTGTGTGCTTGCGTACGCGCGTGTACATGTGTGTATGCGTGTGCATGCTCTCGGTCTCGCCGTCGCTCTCACACACATGGAGCGTGCTAGAGGTGAAGAGTTTGTGTACTTGTGTGTAATTTTTTGAGTGAGAAAAGGGGTCTGCGCATGCAAAAAAAGAGGAGATTGCCGACTGATCTTTCTCGCTTTTCCATGCGCGCCCTCTCTCTCTCTCTCTCAGGGAGGGCGGGTCCTCCGGCAGCTAGACACGGTAACAAAAGCGCAAAGACCAGGCCGCGGCGCTGCAAATATGCGTCGCTGATTCGGCAGGTGTTGCAACTGTGGCGTGTCACATATATCGCACGTGGGGTGGCATCGATTGGTCCCATTCTGCAAAAAAGACATGATAGTTGTAGGAGCCTACACATGGTAGCCATCTCATAGACGGGGACAGTATCAATTGCCAGAGCAAAACTCCCAGAGTCTTTTGTGCAGAATAGGACCAATGTTTATGGGGTGGTGTCAAGGCTGTAACGTGTTGAGGGAAGTTATGGCGGATTTTGGTCATCCGCGACTCCACATGATTGAAGACACGTCGGGTGTCACAACAAAAGAGAACAATACTCCTCACTTTAGCCTGCGCTGCAATGTGCTGCAGTGTCCTGCAGTGTGCTGTAATGTGTTGCAGTGTGTTGAAAGATCGTGTGTCAAAGCACAAGAAGTCAATACCCTCCACTTCAGCCTGTGTTGTAGTGTTCTGCAGTGTATTTGGAGACAAGCTCTTGTGAAAGACACGCAGTGTCATTGAAAAGCCTTGCCAAATTGCACAATTTTTGGTTTTGTTGCACACTTTTTTGGGTTCAGCACCGTCGCACTGGCAATATAAAAAGACACACACAAAAACACACACACCGACATAGTCAACTTTTTACTTATGTGCATATTCATACAAGCATAAAACATGTACAGAATGTAAGTATACATGAATATGTGTATATATATATATACATATGTGTAAAAATATTTTAAAAAAACATATTATATATAGACATATATATATGTATATAGGTATATATATATATATATATATATATATATATACATATATATACATATGCATGAAATTTGTGTAAATATTTATGTAAATATGCATGTGTCCCCGTATTTGCATATACATATATATATGTATGAATACATATAAATGTATGTATAAATGTATATATATATAAATATATACATATACATATTTATACATATACACAAAAATATATATACATACATTCTTATACATATATATAAATTGTGATACACACATACATACATATATATG
>Ga0209491_10007260_pt1 | contig 14733 bp, 6 predicted proteins | sample BON02_FD_187213 | JGI IMG/M metagenome (GOLD analysis project Ga0209491, IMG submission 187213) | Freshwater microbial communities from Lake Bonney liftoff mats and glacier meltwater in Antarctica - BON-02 (SPAdes) (version 2) | ecosystem: Environmental > Aquatic > Freshwater > Ice > Glacier...
TGCAGATGTAGGTGGGGCAGGTGGGGCAAGAGATGGTGACGTCAAGGATGGTCTTGGGCTCGTCGACGTACGGGTTGGAGACGTAGGCGTCGCCTGCCTTTTTGCCGTCGTCGTCGAGGATGGTGTCCTCGGTGTTGAAGTTGTAGCCTTGCTTGGTGAGGTTGGCGGCGATCGGGCCCTTGAGAACGGAGTTGTGGCGCTTGAGCGTGCCACAGGAAGAGCATTTTTTGTTATTTAGTGGTCGGATTTTGGATGTGTGGCGGAGGTGTCTGAAAAAAAATCGTTTTCTCGACACGGAAAGGGGGGCATTATTGCACATTATTGTGCTATACCCCCCTCCCAGCCCCCCTTTATTGCCTACAATATTGCGCAATATATTTTTCCCAGGACCCCCTTTATCTTTATTGCAATAAAATATTATTGGCAATATCTTGTAAGGGTAAGGGTAAGGGCCAAACAAACCCTTCCCTAAGGTTAAATCTGAGACTCGAGACTACCCCAGCGCGAAAATTAGTCTCAGCACCAAGGCTCTGAGATAGAGCTACGGTACCCCTGCATGGTGGATCCGCGATCCGACGACGGTAAACTTGTATATTTAATAGTAGTACGAGTATCCGTAGTAGCAGAAAAAAAGGGAGGGGGGAAGGCTTGTGAAATGAAACTATAGGCACTCCCCTGCGTAGCGTCTGTGAACGCTCCCCTTTCTCTTTTAAAATCGGCGCGTGCTTCGCCAAGTTGGCGCAAACAACTAGCGCGTTGCTGCGGGCACGGGCTGACAGTGACGCGGCGATGGGCGAGCTCGTCGCTGCCAGCATTGCAGGCGATGTGGAGCAAATGCTCGATCTCCTGCAGGCGGGCATCGAACCGGATGCCAAAGACGCCTATGACGCGCTGACCTACGCGCTGATTTGCGTCGCCAAGAACAGACACGAGGGTAAGATGCAAGCGTTGCTGGAGGCTGGGGCAGCGGTGGATTCGAGAAGCAACGACGCGATGACGGCATTAATGGTTGCAGCCACGTGCGGGCAGGTCGGAGCGATGCGAGTGCTGCTGCGGGCCGGGGCAGCGGTGGATTTGATAAATGATTACTGGCAGACGGCATTGATGATGGCCAGCCGTAGCGGGCACACGGGGGCGGTGCAAGTGCTGTTGGAGGCCGGGGCAGCGGTGGATTCTAAAGACAACAACTCGGAGACGTCATTGATGTGGGCAAGCGAGCACGGGCACGCGGGGGCGGTGCGAGTGCTGCTGGAGGCCGGGGCTGAAGTCGGTTGCAAAGAAGTAGATGGCTGGACGGCGTTCATGTGCGCCGCCAAAAACGGGCATGAGGGTGTGATGCAAGCGTTGCTGGGGGCCGGGGCAGCGGTGGATTCGAAAAACAACAACGCGATGACGGCATTGATGGCGGCCAGCTTCAACGGGCACACGGGGGCGGTGCAAGTGCTGCTGGCGGCCGGGGCTGAAATCGGTTGCAAAGAAAAACAAGGCGGTACGGCGTTGATGTGCGCCGCCAAGAACGGGCACGCGGGTGTGATGCAAGTGTTGCTGGAGGCCGGGGCGGAGGTGGATTTGAAAGACACCACGGGGGAAACGGCATTGATGATAGCTTGCCATAACGGACACGAGGGAGCGGTGCGACTCCTGCTGGGGGCCGGGGCAGCGGTGGATTCGAAAAGCAATGACGGGCAGGCGTCATTAATTGTTGCCGCCCAGTACGGGCAGGTTGGAGCGATGCGAGTGCTGCTGGAGGCCGGGGCACGGGTGGATTCGATAGATGACCAATGGCAGACGGCATTGATGGCGGCCAGCTTCAACGGGCACACGGGGGCAGTGCAAGTGCTGCTGGCGGCCGGGGCTGAAACCGGTTGCAAAGAAAAGAATGGCTGTACGGCGTTCATGTGCGCCGCCAAGAACGGGCACGAGGGTGCGATGCAAGCGTTGCTGGGGGCCGGGGCAGCGGTGGATTCGATAACGGATGACCGGAAGACGGCATTGATGATGGCCAGCTACAGCGGGCACACGGGGGCGGTGCAAGTGCTGTTGGAGGCCGGGGCAGCGGTGGATTCTAAAGGCAACAACTCGGAGACGTCATTGATGTGCGCCGCCGAGAATGGGCATGAGGGTGTGATGCAAGCGTTGCTGGAGGCCGGGGCGGAGGTGGATTTGAAAGACAACGAGGCGATGACGGCATTAATGGTTGCCGCCGAGTACGGGCAGGTCGGAGCGATGCGAATGCTGCTGGCGGCCGGGGCGGAGGTGGATTTGAATGACACCACGGGGGAGACGGCATTGACGATAGCTTGCAATGATGGACACGAGGGAGCGGTGCGAGTCCTGCTGGGGGCCGGGGCGGCAGTGAACGCGCCTGGCCAGAGCGGTGTAACTGCACTGGCAGCCGCCATCGGTTGCGGGAGTCTGGATGTGGCGCGCGTACTGCTGGAGGCGGGCGCCGAGTTGCCGCTCCCTGGGCAGTCCCTTAGCCCCGACGAAGTTCCGATGCGGCAGCTGCTGGCCCTTCATCGGGCAGCGCGGGTGGCGGAAGCTGGGCGGGCAGATAGGGAGGCGGTGGCGGCGGCGGCTGTGCTTATGGCGGCGGCGGAGGCGGCTGCGGCGGAGGCGGCGGATGCGCTTTTGGCGGAGGAAGAGGCTGACAAGTCGTCGGCAGCGTCGCGGCAGGCCAAGGCGAAGCGAAAGAAGCAGGTCAGAAGACCAAGCGCGCAGAGGCGGCGCCTGCGCCGGCACATGCGGAGGGAGGCGCACGCAGCGGGCCGGCTCCCTCGGGCGCCGACCCACCGTGCCAATGCTCCGGAAACCAGGCGTCTTGTGCTAGGTCTGTTGCGACGGGCCTCGAGGAGGGGCAGATAACCGACGCGGAGGAAGGCCCGGAGGGGTCCTCGCGTGATGGCAAGGGCGACATCCCTGCCGGTGCTTTGCAAGCGTCCGACGGCGCGGACGAGCTGGGCGGTGGGGAGGAGGAGGAGCGAGGTGCGGCTAACCCCGACCCTCCGCCGGTCGTGACCATCCTCGCCGAGGAGGTGCTTTGCGCGCTCGAGGCGGCTGGCTCAGACAGCGAGGTGGGCGAGGGCGGCTTTGGCAAAGTCGTCGCCGCGGAGCTGCCGTCGCTGGTGGCGCGCTGGGGCCGCGTGGCGGTCAAGAGCGCGAGCGGCCTTCAGGCGGCCGACATCCTGCTGGAGGTGGCGACGCTAGGGCTGTGCAGCCACCGCAACGTGCTGCGCCTTCTCGGCTACTGCGACGACGCGCGGGCTCCGTGCATGATCACGCCGCTGATGCACGGCGGCTCGCTCGACGACCGCCTGCTGCTCTCGGGCGGCGCGCTCGAGCGCCTGCGCCGGCTCGGCTTCGAGGGCGACGCACGCCTCGACTGGCAGCGGCGGCTGTCGGCGCTGTGCGACGCGGCCCGTGGCCTCGCGCACCTGCACGGCGAGCACATCTTGCACCGCGACGTCAAGACGGCCAACATTCTTCTCGAGGGCGCGCTCCGGCCGCTGCTGCTGGTGCACGGCCCGCCCCTGCTGGTGTACCGCGCCGTCTTGAGCGACGTCAGCTTGGCCAAGGTGCGCGAGCCGATGCTCGGCGGGACGGCGCACGCGACGACGCGCAACCTCGCCTTCTCGACGGGCTTCGGCGACCCCGCGCTCCTCAACTCGAACCAGCACTCGGAGAGGACCGACGCATTTGGTATTGGCATCTGCATTCTGATGGGCCTGGTGAGCGAGCCCGCGGCCGGACTGATGAACGACCACGAGGACGATGTCTTTGAGGCAATAGAGGATGGGTCTGGCCCGCTGTTTGGGACGACGCACGCGGCCGCCGGCTGGCCGTCGGACGCGACCCGCGCGCTGGCGGCGATGGTGCACGGGCTGTCGATTGCTCCCAAGAGGAGGCGGCAGCCGCTGCCAGAAGCGCTTGTGCGGATGGAGGCCCTGCTGGGGGCGGTGGGCGAGGCGGCTGGTGGCGAGGGGGCGAGGGCGCAGCCGGCACCTGCGGTGGTTGATGCAGCCTTCGCCTTGCCGCGCCCGGGCGGCGCGTTGATGCCACCCGTGCGAGAGGACGAGCCGGGCGCTCGTGCCGCGGCTTCAGCACAGCCGGAGGGGTGGTCCGGCGGCGAGCTGACGCGGATGGTGCGACGGCTTGAGCTGGGTGATGCCGACGCGCCGCTCGCTCGGAAGCGCGAGCGCGTGACCAAGGCGTACGACTCGATGATGGTGCGGCTCGAGCGCGTCTACGCGCGGCAGGGCCACGCGCCGGTGCCGGCGGACGAGCAGGAGCTGCGCAAGATCGACCTCCTGGCGCCACGCCACCTCGGCCGGCTCAACGGACTGGCGCACACGCTGCGCAAGTGGTGGAACGCGGCCAAGCACGAGCGCGACCAGTGGGCGCACCCGCCGAGCGACAAGGAGGTGCAGCGGCTGGTGAGGGATGTGATTGCGGAGCTAGATGGGTTGGGCTGGTGACGGGGGCGGGGGGGGGTAGATGGGGCGCAGGCGAGGTGGCGCGGGGCCATTGGGTGCCACTGTGGGAAGGAATAGGTTGTGTGTTGTGTACAGGTTAAAGGGCGCGGCGAGCTGCGGGCACTACTTCTACTTCGCTGCGCGCTTTTTCTCTAGCTATAGCTCTATGCTCTATATCGATATGAGTGATTCTAAGATCAGAGGTGTGCGCCGAGGAAAAGGGAAACTGCAGCGCAACTACGGGATTCTCTGAGCTACTTGGAGCCTCAGCCCGCACGCGGTGATTCTGCATTTCCATGGGCTTTTCGATCGGGAAGTCGCCACTGCCACTGGAGGCCGGCATGATGGCGCCGTGTCGCCGCGCGGCCATCGTGCCGGCCGATGAAGCACCCATCTCCCACACTGCCTCGCGTGTGCACGCGGTTGCACCGTGTTGAGCAGCCAGCATGATGTCAGCAGCATGCGGCGGACGACATCGACCACCTGGACCAGGGATGACGAGCAGCCAGTGTCACAGCTTCTGGCAGCGCTCGACGTGGCACGGAGGAGTGGCTGGCGCGTGGAGTGAGCAGCAACAAGCTACCCAGGCGGCGTCACCGCGGTGGCGAGCTTCAGGTCGTTTCTTCGAAGTTTAGGCTATTTTCTATTTTTACGGCTATTTTTGAGCACTTCGAGATGGTGCTTTTGACCCACAGCACTTCTCGAGATGTGGCTGCAGCGGGATGTGTGCGAGTTTTCTTGTAAAACTGCCATTTGCCATTTCCTCCACAGCTGTATGTATCTGATCTTAGAACCACTCATATCTTCAAGGGGATGTCTTTGCCCCTTAACATCTTCTATATCATCGACACAGCGAGCTATGAGCAGTACTACTCTGTACTGCGCCCTCCCAGTACCTGGTATCATCATCATCATGTATTTGCACAAGCGAGACACGCGCACGATGCTTGGTTGTTCTGTAGCATACTATATAGCATGCTACAATGCTATATAATAGCCTCCATCAGATGCTACGCACAGTACTACATAGCATAGCTCCACTTTTTCTGATATTTGAACAATTTCGAGTTGACCCAATTACTGGTGCTGCTGCTGGCTGCTAGCCCACGCCCCGGCCGGGCCAAAATGCTAAAGACTATGTGTTCAAATACCAAAATTTGCATCTACATCTAGGGCAGAGTGTAGTACTATAGTAGTGTAGTATACTATATAGCATGTATTATAGCGTCCCCCGATGCTGTAGATGCTACATGCTACAGAACATCCAAGGCACGATGAAATGAATGTGCTATATACATAGTATACAGCTACTAACACTGTATTAATATACCATCACTGCCTATCGTCGTATGAAGATGCTTGCGCTGGCTATAGGGGCACAGGCGTTACCCGCGCCGGATTTTTCCGCACTTGGTGTCATATTATAATTATTGGCTAAAAACCAGTTGTATCTTGCGTATGCGTGGCGGATGGAGTGTTGTGCGTTATTGTGCGCGTGTGTGTCCGTCATATAATCCGTGTACGCGCGTGTGCTGCTAGTGCTGGTACTGGTATACCATCGGAGAAACACGTACGTACACATACATATACAAGTATAATTATAATACGTTTTCCAGCCCGCGGATATGCATTCACCCCGGTGTGGATCGGCACGCGAGCGAGTAGGCGCCGCGCTCTGGCGCTCTTACCTCCTAGCCCTAGCTCTTACCATCACTACTATCACCACGCACATGCACGCTGCCACGCACATGTCTCGTATGTCGCCGTAAACCTCCTCTCACACTCTCATGTCTCACGACATGTGGTACACGGTCCCCAGGCGCTGCTCAGGGCTCATGGCATAATATCTGTGTTTGGGCCAAAAGCGCGATGACGAATGACGAGATAAATCCTTCATTTGTTTTGGCGCAACACCAACACTAGACACTCGCACCCGTCCATTCACAGCACAAACCGAATCACCTCCTCCCGACTAAAGCTGAGCTTGCCTTGTCGCAGCGCAGCGCGGTACTACCAGCTTCGAAACCGGACGCACCGCCCTCGCTAGATGCTAGATCCGCAGCCCGTGCTGTTGAGCAGACTACTCTTATTACTCTACTCTTTCTTTCACACAGCACAAACCAAATCACCTCCTCCCAACCACAAAGCACAAAGCTGAGCTTGCCTTGCTACAGCGCGGTACACTTTGTATCTGTATCGGAAACGGACGACAGACGACGCATCGCCCTCGCTAGACCCGCCGCCTGTCTTGTTGCGCAAACTACTCTTTACTTTTTTTTTCGTCACAGCACAAACGCACAAACCGAATCACCCCCTCCCGCCTGACCAAAGCTGAGCTTGCCTTGCCGCAGCGCCGCACTGCCAGGTGCCAGGTCCGGAACCGGACGCGCCGCCGCTCGCTATCATCAAACCCGCCGCGCCCGTGCTGATGCGCTGTGCTGCTTGCTGCCGCCGCCGCCGCCGCGGAGCCAACCACCGGTACCTGTACCTGCCTGAGGGGCGGGAGGCAGGGTGTAAGTGTGGACCCTACTGTTGTACATGTGGAATACGCGGAGAACGACAAAACAAACATGTATATGTAGCATGGTACATGGACATAGTGTTCTATTCATGTGCAGCCTGCCTGCTGCCTATTTTTTTAATACGAATATACATTAACTTAATCATTAACCTTGGATATGTACGTGTTTGTGCATCATTATGTTATATAATACACGGTTGACTAGGCGGAATATGTTAAGTAAAACATTTATATATAATCCGGTTTCCATGTCACAGGACTGTTTCCCCTCCGACCGTGGGGGGGGCGGGGGGGGCGTGGGATCACCCCACGCGGGTTGACCCGATATATATATTATTACAATTACATATATATATTATTATATATATATAATTATAAAATTACATATATAACTATATCCATTATATATAACCACAGCCAATAAACCACGTACAACGTACAACCACAACCACAACCACAACCACAACCACAAAATACCACACATACCACATAATGTGTCCTTGTCATTTATTTGTCTGCTCCTTGCTCTCGCTCAAACAAACTCACACGACACGCGCATACACATGATGTCACATGTGCAGCATGGAGCACGCATTATAAAAATTAAAATGATATAATAAATTATAAATTATATAATATATATATTACTATAAAATATTTTGTTATAGATATATTATATAGCAGAGTGCAGAGTGCACAGAGTACGAGGTATATATAATGAGTACCACAGGTGTGTGGTGTGTTTCGTATGTCGCCGTTATAATGTACTGATAATAATGGGGTTAATGATGGTAGTACATACTAGCAGTAGTAAGTGAATAAATTATAACAGTTATATTATTACGTACTAGAGACTGAAGCTAGAGTAGTAGTGTATGAGCACAGTAACAGTAACAGTACAGCACACAGTACCACACAGGGAGCAGGGAGCGCGCAGCGCTATGATTAGCGTATAGCAGGAGGTATAGCAATTTCACTCTCACTCTATATTTTATCCATATAGGTTACAGCTACCAGCTACAGCACACCGTTGCACACCGGTGTATATGTATAGTATGCTATATTATATTATAATATTTAATATTTAATATAATAATAATAAATGTTTATATAATTATAATATATATATATGAATATATGATATATAATATGGGCTGCTATTTAATCTTCGTACGCCATACGCCATCACCATCACCACCACGGCGGTGTTCGCGTCTCGCCGCCGTCGTCTCTTTCCCCCTGCGCCCCGCCTCGACGAGATACAAGATATACGAGAAACAAGATCGAGAGAGATCAAGCAACGCGCGCACGCACGCCGCTCGCATTATTCGTCATGTCACGCGAGCAGCGCTGCTAGAGCTACTAGAGCAGCGCGGACACCCTGGAAATCCAGAGGCGCTGGTTCACGCTGAAGCCGTCGCTGAGCTCCGAGACTGCGACTAGCACGCACGCGTCGCCACACCGCGCGAGCACCGCACTGCCCGCGGTGGGCGGCAGACGCAGAGCCTCGGCTCCGTCAACCTCAAGGAGGTAGCGCAAGTCCCCTCCGCCAGCAGCGAGCTGCTCGAGCAGCGCACTGCTGGTCGGACTGACCGCCGACGCGGGCAGCCGCCCGCTGCGCAGCAGCGGCGTCGCATCGCCCGTCGGAGCGGCGACGGAGTACAGGGCGATGATGCTGGCAGGGGTGAGGCGCAATAGCGTGGCAGCGGCCCACTGCACGCGGCTCGAGCGGTCAGCTGACAGTGCCGGGTCGAGCTCAAGGCGTTCGGCATTGCGCGCCGAGGCAAAGGCGCGCGCCCCCTCGCGCTCGATCGCGCGCTCCGCCTCGATCTCCGCGCCCACCTGGACCAGCAGCAGCGTGCAGGAGAGCACGCTCAACACCTCCGACACCAGCTGTGAGCTCGCCGGCGTGCCCGGGCTCAAGACGCGGTTGGCTGCGATTGCGACGATGAGCATCACGGATGCAAGCAGCTTGATCCTGAAGCCTTCCAGCCCCGGCACAAAGAATTGCCCGCCCTTCTCAACCGCTGAGGACGGACGCGCGTAGAACCCAGCGTTGCTGTCGCGCGGCGGCCGGTCGGCCATCACAGGAGGCGCAACTCCGGAACGTGGCGCGCATCGGGCTCGGCCGACTGCCGGTGCAACGCGGAGGCCTGCCGGTGCAACGCGGAGGCCTGCCGCAGAGCTCACCAAGAGGAGGGTGAGCGCGGCGCGAAATAACATGATCGTGGTGAAAATCGCGCGCGGTGCAGCGGGACACCTCGGTCTGTGAATGAACCGTCTGTGAAGGTAAATTCTCTGCGGGTTAACCCTTAAAAAAAAAATCTTATATACGATATACGGTATGATCATAATCATCATCTTATAGTAGTCATTGTCGGGTATTGCATATTACAGTACTTATATTATAGAGCTACAGTACGAGTTTCGTGTGCGATATATATAAACTGTCTGTTTATTTATTATATAATATATAATAAGATATTTAATATAAGACTTAAAATTATTATAAATTTAAGAAGAAACTGAAACTGTCTGCTGTCTGTTTGTCTGCTGTCTCTGTCTGTCTGCTGTATGTGTATGTATGTATGTGCGTGTGTGTGCTCAAGCGTAAGTGCTCGTGCGCGTGATCTTTAATCTTTATAGAATCTGATCTAAAAAATAAATACACCACATCTGCCATCTGTGACAGAAAGAAACCACGAGCGAGTCGTCGCTGTACCTCTAGGCTTGGTCTGTTATTACGTTATTATATCACTACCACTACCACTAACTACCACAAGCACAAGATTTTGTTCCATTTTTTGAATTTGCATTTTGCATTTTGAGACTTTTTATTGTGAACAACAACATTCTTTCTTTGCACCCCCCCCCTTTATCGAGTGTGAGTGTGCAATATATTCGCATTACATAATATATTGCACACAATACACAATACACAATACATACACACACACAAACAACACACAATCACAATACAAAATGTTCATATTCAGTATAATACGACACAGTATTATTTTGCCATGTATATATATATATATATATATATATGTAGAGTATTGAATAGTATTGCGTATTGCACTCTCCCCGACCTGCCTGGCTGGGCTGCTACTCTCTCGGGCTCGGGCGGGCGCCTGCTTCTCTCCCTCTGATACAACACTGATACACGATACACGATACACTACTGGCTACTGGTTCGGGGCGTGGTTCGGTGGTTTACTCTAAATCTATATAACCCGAAACCATAGCTAGGGTAGGCTAGGGTCTAGCGTCTAACTGTTATAGCATTATATAGCAATACTCTACGAGTATAGCTACGTTTCCCCCCCCCCACTTTTTTTTGAGCTCATGCGATCTCCTTACATTTACATGGGGTGGGGTTGGGGTTGGGGTGTGGGGTGGCTGCTCTTAGGCTAGCCCTCCCCTGGAGTGTATTTTTGGCCATATCCCGTTTTCAAGGCGGTGGGATATGGGATACGGCGAGATACAGCGGGATAGCGGGATACAGCTGGATACAGCTAGATACGTACGGATACAGCTGGATACAGTGAGATACAGCGGGATACAGTGGATCTGCTGCAAAATTGCTAGATGTAGATAGATACAGGGATACAACGGGATACCACGGATACGGTGAGACACAGGCAGAATACAGGTTGAATACAGGCGGGACATCCCCAAAATACACGCCTTAGCCTTAGTGGTATTAGACGAGGGGCTACGGCAACGGCGAACTCGATATCTAGCGTTACTGTAGTGCAAAAAAAGAGCTATTATTAGTGATGTGGTGGCCTAACTTGTCCGAAGAGAAACTTCATTCAGGTCACCGTCGCACCGCCAGAGTACTGACAAGGCGAGCCACCTCTACGCATTCACGCTTTTCTGACTATAACAAATTTGCCGCAACAACACATACGAGGTCCCCGGCGCACAGCCAGTGTTCTAACAAGGCGAGCCACACAAACATTCACGCTGATACTATACCGGAAGAGTGGCAACAACACACAGAGCACTCCTACAGTAGGTAGGTTGATTGAGAATAACAATAAGGCTCTAAACGGGCGGGTTGCTACAACCCCCCCACTGACCCTCCCCTCTCCCCGCACGGCCCGGCCTCGGACCCCATTCGGAGTGTCCTGTCATACCGGCTGGTGCGTGAAGACGACGCTCTTCGACTTGGCGGTCCTCGGCGGCGAGACGGGGTGCGACGGCTGGGTCGCGGGGCCGCCGACGACGAGCGTAAGCTTCAGGGCCGCGGCCGAGGCTGCCGGAGCGGAGGCAGCAGGTGAGTACATCGGCCGGCCCGTGTGCGGGTCCAGCGTCCACATCCGCTTATCGCACGGGGTCGGTGGCAGCGGCGGGGCCTTTGGTACCGAGGTTGCCGGCCAGCCGCCGCCCCGATCGGCGCTGCCAGCCGTCCATAGCCACGGCATCCAGCTGCGAAGCGTCGCCCGGATGGATCTGCGGTCGTTGCTGTTTCCATACGTCGTGTCTCTCCTCAGCTGCACCTCTCCCCCAGCGGCGTCGAGCCGCGTCAGGTCGACCTGCCCGGTGCCGCCGTTGCCCAGCACGCGCATGTCGCCGTGGATGAGATAATACGACCTGTTGAGCTGCGACCTGAGCCGGTGCAACGCGCGGGCGGTCGCGGCCAGCATGACGACAAAAACCATCGTGGAGACCATGGCAAACGGTGGGTCCATCTTGATCCAAGCAATTGAGGTGGCCGCGATGATGACACAGATCATCGCGCTCGACGACGTGACGAAGAGTGGGTTGTGCTGCTTGAGCATCACGGCGACCGCCTTGTCGAGCGACCTGGCGTGCGAGCCGAGCAGCGCCAGCTGGTGGCCGTAGACCACCGTGAAGCTGGCGACGGCCACGACGTAGAGCGAGAGCGCGAGCGAGAGCGAGCACGACAGGTAAAAGACGGGCTTGAGCGCGTGCAGGATGTGGTTGTCGGGCAGCGTCCCGTCCTCGTACATCTCGGGGAACTCCAGCTCCACGATCGCGTCAAAGCTGAAGCCCGCCATGATGGAGCACAGGGCCGCCAGGTTGTTGTAGCGCGACACGATCATCTCGAGCTCCTGCTTGCGCAGGGACAGCGCCTTTTGCTTGATCTCATAGACCAGCCGGTCCTTGTCGGCCGCCAGCATTTCCGAGAAGGTCGGTCTGGACAAACGAGCGAGCGAGCGAGCGGACGACCGACCGGGAGTGTCGAGTAGCTTGAAGCTTGACCGACCGACCGGAGCGAGCGAGCGAGCTAGCGAGGAGGTTGAAGCTGCCAAGGAACTTGGTCCGTCCAGCCTTCGGCACAAATAGATTGAAACAAAAATAGATTTACATAAACGCTATTTTGAGGCCTGAAAACGGCGCCAAAAATTTGAAAACAAAGCTCACCCGTCGTGTCCGGGACTCGCGGCGGTCGCGGTTGGCAAAGCCCACAAACAGCCTCCGTCCGCCTACCAAGTACATGCTGCTGGCCCTGCTCGCATCGCTCGCGGGGACAAGCGCGCTGCGGGTGACCGAAACTGACGTGGAGCGTTTTTTGGAGTCGGCGCTCAACGTGACCCGTGGACACGGCGGCGAGTGCGCGGTCGGCGTTGGGTGCGGCCTGGTTGCTGGCTGGTTGGTTCACAAGCTGCAGGGCGCGGTGATGACCGCAGCCGTGCTCGGCGGCATCAGCACGGGCATTGCGCTGCACCAGGGCTGGGTCACGCCCGAGGGCGTGCAGACCAGGGCGCAGGCGACGGTGCGTTTGCTGCAGGACCAGGCTACGAATCACGCTCGGAAACTCGATCTGGACGAGGACGGGAGGTGCGCGCGGAGAGCCTCGCCGCGTGTGGCATTTCCACCCACGGCAGCGCGCGCCGACGCCACCCGCACGTTGCCTTGGTCTCACCGCCTTGTGCTTTCCCGAACAGCGTCTCGATGGAGGACGTGAAACTGGCCGCTTCAAAAGTCGCGCCCTTCGTGCGGAGACACCCGGGGGTCACGGGAGGGTTCGCCGGCGGGATCATCGCTGGCTACCGGCTCCTCTAGGCGCCGGTATGTATCAAATGGCGGACGGGTGTCGAGCAGCACGAGCACATGGGGCAGGACACGGAGCTGCAGGCACGGAGCTTGCATATTTTCCCGGCTTTCACGCAGGTTGATGTCTGTGGTGCCCCCCCTCAAATTGCACCCGTGCGATGCAGGGGGGGAGCTCCGAGGCTCCTTTTTGCTTATATTGCATAATGCATCTTAATTGCTCGATTGCTTATATTATGTGTAGGTATTATTTGTAGATTGTAGGTAGGGGTAGAGAGTAGAGGAACGATGCGGCGAGGCGCAGTACCGCAGTTTCCACTCCCTCAGGGCTGAGGCGGTGCCCCGCACAGATTGAAGTAGTGCGGCCGCGAGGTCGTCCGTGAGCCACAGGAGCCGGGGCCGGGGGGCCGGGCATCAGGCATTATCACAGCATCAGAGTGTGTCTATGCTGTATGTACGTGTGGCATGTGCGCGTGTGGCGTGTGCGCGTGTGCGTGTGCGCGTGTGTGTGTGCGCCTTCCATTTTTTTTTCATCACTATCAATACGATGTATAATTATGATAGATTTATATTATATATATGTATTATATATATTATAATATATATACAATATACATGTAATTATAATTATATCATCATGCATCTCATGCGGCATTTCGCATTTCATGCGCGAGCTACACAATGCACAATACGCTCACGGTTAACACCTCGGGTTAACTCGAAATTCAAACTGCATATGTGTGCAAGCAATTTCACATTTCACCATTCACAATAATTTTAACAAACCGAATTATACCCACTATAGCTCACGGTAGGCCTGCTCTATAAACAGAGAAAAGAAAACGAGCTAGAGCTAACACGAGAGATTTATATTATATAACATGGATACAGCCATTCTACGGTCCAGCCCCACGGCCCACGGTACGGTATCCAAGTTACATTAACCATCATCGCGGCGTGATCAGCGGTGACGCGGGGCACGTCACCACGCTCTTCCTCCGCCACCCAAACTGACGCAGCGGCACAACCTGCTGCAGGTCCTGCACTTGAATCTCCGCCTTATCCCCGTTGGCCCCGGCCTCCTGCGCCGCCGCGCCGCTCGGAACGCCAAAACCAAAGCGCTGCGTCCGCGGCTGGTGCGCAGCCGGCGACTGGAAGCGCGGCGAGGGTGGTGCGAGTTGGCTCGGCGTGCTGGGCCTGCTCATCCCGGCGGCGGCGGCACGCGCACCACCGCCCACGCCGCCCCCACCAACGCCGCCACCGCCCATGCCGTCGCCCACGCCACCGCCGGCGTGAGAGGCGCCGGCGGTGAAGGGGGCGGCTGAGACGGAGGCGGCGGCGACGGAGGCGCCGCCGTGGCTGCCGCCCCCTCCGTTACCACCGGCGTCGCCGCCTCTAACCCCACTGACACCACTGACATCACTACCTCCTCCGCCGCCGCTCTTGCCGCCACTGCCCTCGCCCCCTCGCCTCCCACCATCTGCGCCTGGCTTGGCCCCAAAGCCGCCCCCTCGAGCTCCGCCCACCGCGCCGCCGACGGCGCCGGGGCGCGGGATGCTAGACGGCGTGGACGGAGCCGCGCGCGGTGCAGCGGGTGCGGACCTGTACACGAATAGGGACGGGGTTAGGGTTAACCCGATATACACACATATATATATATAAATAATTAAATAAATAAGTATATATATATATATATATATGCATATATATATA
>Ga0209491_10007262_pt1 | contig 14727 bp, 7 predicted proteins | sample BON02_FD_187213 | JGI IMG/M metagenome (GOLD analysis project Ga0209491, IMG submission 187213) | Freshwater microbial communities from Lake Bonney liftoff mats and glacier meltwater in Antarctica - BON-02 (SPAdes) (version 2) | ecosystem: Environmental > Aquatic > Freshwater > Ice > Glacier...
AAAACGCGTATTAGCCACATCTGACGTAGTGGAATCATTGAACGGAAAATGGAAAACGTTGATAGAAGGATCTCGCACACCAGCACTCGGAAGCAATGCATTGCTAATGGCAGCCCTGATGGGAGGGGATCGAGCTGATGAAATTAAGCTAGCGCTAGAAACGGTCAAAGTGCGGGACGTCGAAACATGGACCAGAAAGACAATCGGGATAACTTTTCATAAGGAAAAATCAGCAAAACCAAACCCCGGACTGCCTGAGAATCCGCAGGAACTTACCCCGGCGTTTTAAACACCCCAGGTCCAGATTCTCAAGTCCGGGGAGCGTTGGAGGGTGATTTCATGTCCGGCCGGAGCAGACCAATGAAGAAAGGTGCCGGTGGAATCGGTGGTGGTGAAGAAACTCTTCGCGAGTGTTTCGGCCGGGGTTTCGTCTGGAGCTTGGGCTCGTAGAATGACTGGGGTGAGGAGGAGAAAGAGCAGAAGGAGGGGGGAGGAAGGCATGGTTTTAGAAAGGAGGATGGGAAGTTAACATAAATGAAAGAGATTCCAATTTTAAATGGAGCTGATTTGGGAGGGAGTCTGGCGACTGAGAGAATCGTGTTCGCCAACAGATGAGAGTTTGCGGGAATGCTGAATGGGAGTAGTCTCGGCCTACTGCTAGGAATTTGCTTTTGGCGGGAGGGCCTTGAAGCCGCCCTTGGACCGGAGTGGAGGGGGGTGAAAGGGGGGTGAAAGGGGGGTGAAAGGGGGTTGCGTTCACGACGAGACTCTCCGCCCCGGTCGCTGGACCGTCGTCCTTGATGGGCAAAAATTGGATATCATGCCAGGAAGCTTAATCCTGAACGATCAAACTACAATTGCGCCCTCGAAAGCACCCAACGCCAACTGAAGATAAGGCAACACCTCTTTGATGATGGACTGCCCCTCGGGAGGCGCTTGCGGGAGGAATTGCGTTGTCAAAACTTCCGTGGGACGGAAAACATCTCCCGACACATACGCCAGCGAACTCACATTCTTGGGAAAGCGAATGGTGGCATTCTTGAAGGAATCGGTGGCAGTAAGCTTGGGACCATCGCCCCGACAAACCAAAGTCCTCACCGGGTCGAAACATTCCCTCCCTTCCAATGACAAAACTGCTAGGAATTTGCTTTTGGCGGGAGGGCCTTGTTTTTCGACGGTGGTTTCGGTGAGGGCGAGGAGGGTGGGGTAAATATCGGTCGATGAAGTGGGGGCGGCGATGCGGGTTGGTTTGAACTTCGAGGGATATTCGATGAGGGATGAGACACACAGTCCGCCTTCGTAGACGGAGCCTTTTTTTTCGCGACCGCCGGAGTGTTCTTTGACGAGGCCGCCATTGTCGGAGGTGTACCAGAGAAGGGTTTGATCGGCGATTTTCAGGTCGCGGAGTGTTTGGCGAAGACGGCCCATTTGCTCATCGATGAGGGTGATTTCCTGATAGTAGGGGGCGTGGGGTTTGTCCTTGTAAAGCGAGGGCTTGGAGGATGTTTCGCGGTGTGGGTCGTGGGGTGAGGGGAACCAGATGACAGTGAAGGTGGGGTGTTTGGCGGCGTGTGATTTGAGGTGGGCGAGGGCGTGGTCCATCGAGATCACGGTGCCTTGCCCTTTGAATTGGTCAAATTTTCCGTTCAGGGAGAGGTAGGGGTTGCGGTCGAAGAAATTGAGTCCGGTGAGCCAATGGTCGAAGCCTTGCCCGCCTGGCGAGGTGGGGCTTTCTTTTTGGACGGAGCCGATGTGCCATTTTCCAAAATGAGCGGTGAGGTAACCCTTTGATTTGAGTGCTTCCGCGATGGTGGTTTCTTTGGGGCGGAGGTAATGCCCATGGTTGGGGACGTTGACTCGGACGGGGTTGCGACCGGTCATGACGCTGGCGCGGGTGGGAGAGCAGACGGGGGTTCCGGCGTAGAAGCGGTCGAAGATGACGGAGTGTTTCGCCATGGCATCGAGGTTGGGTGTTTTGAGGTAGGGATGTCCGGTGTATCCGCAATCGCCGTAGCCTTGGTCATCGGCCATGACGAGAATGATGTGCGGGTGGTCAGCGGCCTGGAGAGAGGCGGCGGTGTAGAGGAGGAAGAGGAGAAAGTGTTTCACTCGGGGGAGTGTTTCTGATTTGGGGAGAGATGGAATCAAAAAGCCCGGGCCTGTTTGAGGCACCGAGCTATGCGGGGAAACGAGTGGTTTGGTTTGCGGATCAAGATCACCAGCTTTGTTTAGAAGCTGTAGCCGGCGGACAGGCCTACCGCAAATCCACGGGGCTGGAATTCGTAGACCGAATCGCCCACGCTCATGTCGATAGATCCGGCGGTCTCGGCTTGGAAAAAGCTTTTGATCAGCCAAGCGTCATTGATTTGGCGAATGACCTCGCCTTTGGCATAGACTCCGACGCGGAAGTCGGTTCCGGAGTTTGAGTCTCGCCATTGGCGAAATTGGGTCGCATGACCCCCATTGACCGAGTAGCTGAGGGTTTCGGTCTCAGAGGAACTCCAGCGGAAGACGTTCAGTGTGAGACCAGCGGAAGCCTGCCAGCTCCAGTTCGAGCGGATTTTCCCACTCCATGTCGGACCGAGGGCTAAGGAGTATCCATCAAGATCGAGGGAGGTCGAAACAGAGTTGGAGATGCTTGCGGAATCGCCTCCAATCAAAACGTCGGTCTCGCTTCGGTTGGCAGGGAGGTTCGAAATGAGCGGTCCGGGGCCTCCGGAACTTCCGGCGTAGGGAGCGGTGATCAAAGGGGTAATGGCAGAGATGTCATAGGTATCCACGAAGTCGAGCCGGTAGTCCTCACGGGTCTGGGTGCCGGAGAAGTTTGAAAACTGATTGTTGGTATCGGTTGAGAAGCCCCAGAAGGAAACGAGAACGCCATCAAAGGGGAGGTTTAGATGGGCAGGGCGGTTCAGCAGAAGATCAATTTGCGGGGTCAAGGCATCCAGGTTTTCATTGCGACTGAATTCTCCGCTGAAGGTGTTGCTTTGCGAAAAGTCTGAGCGGTTGCCGGTGGCGTTGAAAATGAGACTGTCTCCTTGCTCTTGGTCGCTCGTTTGGTAGCCCCAAAACAAGGTGTCTCCTCCGACCGAGCCTGTGCCATCGACGTTTACGAAACCGTTGTCGTAGATTCGATTCCCGATGGTGTCGGATGCGCCAATGGCAGGGGTATTTAAGACGGAGCCACCGACAAAGGAGGGAATCATGAGGTTTTGGGATCTGGATGCCCCCCGGTAGTCGAGTGAACCCAGACTACGCCAGGCCGGGCCTGCCGAGACCGAACGAATGCTCCAACCACTGGTGGGCTCCCCCAGCGATGAAATGACGGCCTTGGCTCCGTCACCCGCGAAGGTCGGGGTGATGAGCGGAGCGATTAAAAGTAATGGATATGATTTCATGGTAGTGTTGGGCCGAAGCTGGTTATTCGTTTTCGCTGATTTCGACAATTCGGTAGGCTCTCATCCGGCAGTCTGCTGGGTGGCAGTTTGTTTTTGGTAATCCACGGTCGAGCCAGATGGTTCGATTGGTAGTGGCGGCAACAGGGATGAGAGCATTTTGCCAAGTGATGAGATCGTTGCTGTATTGGACTTGGTATTTTTTCCCGGGAGTGGTTTCAAATTCCAGCATCATTGCGCCATCTTCCATGCGGTGCAGTTTGTCCGGGATGACTTGACCTGCGACTACGGCGGGATCTTCGGCCGGGAGGATATTGGTGGCTGTGAGTTCGGGAGTGGGAGTGCTTCGAGAAGTTGGGGAATGATACTCGAGAGTCAGAGTGACTACACCTCCAACGGCTACGGGCGTGGAGTAGGGAATGGTGTTTTCGATTCCGTTGTAGAGACGATAGCCGTTTTGGAGACCATTTACCGCAAGGTTGAAGCCACCGATTGCGCGAACAGCCTGGTTGCTCAAGGTGATGGTCTGTTCGAAAATTCCGGTTCGGCGATTGAGAATGATTGCGCCCGTGGTCGTGACGGTAGGCACCGGAAGGTCGGGCAGAGTCATGGTGAAGGTCTGACTGACATCAAGACCAGTAAGGTCTGTTGCGGTGACGGTCAGGTTTGATGTTCCCTCGCGATAGTCTGCAAATCGGACGGTCATGAGGGAGCCATTGATGATGAGGTCGCTAAAAATGGCGGGGCGATCGTTTTCAGTGAGAGTGAAAGTGAGTTCGGTGTCGTAGGGATCCCGGTCGGAAAAGAAGGGGGCCAAGTCAAGAACAAGGTCCCGTCCGTCATCCTGGGTGACTTGCGCGGGAATGATTTGAGCGATCTCCGGGCGGTCGGGAACATCAGAAATATTGATGGTGAGTTCATGAAGGGTGGTTGCGCCCCCCTGGTCCGTTGCTTGCAGTGAAAGGATGACGTTTCCGAAGCGATCAGGGAGCGGGGTGATGTTGAGTCCGTTGCCATCGAAGGTCACTTCGACTGGAGGGTCTTGCAGAGGAGTTTTCTCGATCGGGTCCAAAAGGGTAAAGACCATTTCCAACTCTGGGGATGGTGTCTCTTCATCAGTGACGAGGTTAGCGAAAGAAATTGAGAGAGTGGGGCTGTCCTCCGTCATTTCCAGAAGAGTGGGGATAAAGACTGGTAGGTCATTTGTGGCCACGAGTGGAAGTAATACAGTCTGGATGACGGGGTCGTTGACGCCGTCTGAAAGTCGGACTTGGAGCTCGGCTGAAGGGGTCGCGGGGTCGGTGTCGATACTGCCGGAAATTACTCCTTGATCGTTCATGGTAACAAATGACGGAGCGCTGAGGAGTTCGATGGTGACCGTTTCATTGATGTCGAAATGTGCGACTTCAAGACGGGATTCGTAGGGAGTGTCCTCGATCAGGGGCGGCAGGGTCAGGTTGGTAATATCCGGGATGTCGTTCGCGAAATAGACGCTCAACTCTCCATCGATCCCGGCAACGTTGAGGTAGCCGTTGGAGTAGCTCAAAAGTCCTCCCACGGGAAGGGTTTGCACGAGTTCCTGTGTTTTCAGATTGAAAATGTAGGTCTTGTTTTCCGAGGCTGCGATGATGAAGTCGTTAACGATCAGTGGTTGATCTGAAATGAGGCGTTGATCGGTTTCCATCGCAAACTTTTCCGAGCCTGTTTCGAGGTCCAGGGCGATGATTTCTGATTCCGAACTCGTTGATTGGGCTATGGCATAGACCGTCTGCCCAAAGACGGCTGGAGTGGAACCAAAGCGGTCGTTTTCCATGGTCTGAAAATCATAGGCCGGGGTCTTCCATCGCATTTCCCGGGTTTCCAGGTCAATGCAGATGAGAGTGAGATCGGAGTTTCGCAGGATGGCTTCGTTTGCGGTGACAATGGGGACACCGGTGCTGGTGCGGGGGTTGGGGACATCGGGTGTCGGAGCAAGCGACCAAATCGCGACTCCGTTCTCGGGATCATGAGCGGTGAAAACTCCGTAAACCCAAGAGAAGGCGAGATCGTTTTGCAATGCGGGGGTCCATTCATCTTCCTGGGGAAGGCGTTGAAAGAATTTTTGGCTGCCATCCAAATTGAATCCGTAGAGGCCGCCATAACGCCCACCGTTCACCCAAATGCCGTCATGGTTGACCGCTGGAGCTTCGTATCTTTCCCACTGCGCCGCGAAGGGAGCTTGCCAGACCACCGAACCATCACCGGCGTCGAGAGCCCAAAGTTGGCTATCGTTGCTGTGGTTGCCTCGTTGAAAATAAATTCTTCCGTCATGATAGGAGGGGGGATTCATGGAGTTGGCTTCGCTGAAACTTTGGGACCAAATTTCGGTCCCTTGGGCCAGGTCGTAGGCCTTGACCAGGGGTGGTCCTGAGAATCTGATCTGAGGAATCACAAAGACTTTGCCTTCGGCAATAACGGTCCTTTGAAGCGACCGATTCGGGTGGGCCTGCACGTTCCATACAGGCAGGAAGCGATGGGTGCCGAGAGTGGCGGGGTGGTGGCCGAGACGACGGTTGCTGTTGCCAAAGGTGGTCCAATCACCGGCAAAGCGATTGGATGGTCGCACCGACATTTCGATTGCCGGGGTTGGAACGGTCCCCACCGCGTTGGTCACTTGTAGAAGGTAAGTTCCGCCTTCGTCAAGACTCACGGAGTCGTTGGTCAGGGATGGGCGGGTCTCTCCGGGAATCGGGTCACCATTGAGAAACCACTGATACGAGAAAGGACCAGTGCCAGTGATCACGGGCCGCAGGTTGAGTGATTGACCGGCGGAAAGGTCCTGATCTTCTGGGATTCCGGAGAGTTCCGGTAGTTCTGTGGGGCTTAGGAGATCCAAGTCAATTGTCTGCCAGGCGGATGTTCCCGCTTCGTCGGTGGCTCTGAGCCGAATGACATTTTCGGAGCCATCAAAGTTTGGAACCCCGGTGAGGATTGTTTCACCGTTACTCGTTTCCAGTGTAAGCCAGGCGGGAAGCTGCTCGGCACTGATGGTGACTGGTCCGGAATCGTCGCGTGCGGTGATCACCTGGGAGTAGATCCGTCCAGCGACCGCCTGGAAAGAAGGTCGGCTGGTAAAGCGTGGTTTCCGATTATAAGGCCCCGTGAGATCGAAGCGACTAACCCCTTGGTCCGACTGAGCAAAGACCGAGGCATCGTCGATATCCAGATCGTTCCCGATTTCGTAGTTTGGATCGGTGAGGGCCGGCATTTCCTGCCATGATGAACCATCGTGTCCGAGAATAAAGAGGGCGCCGGAGTGGTCGAGGCGAGCCGTCGAAAAGGGACTGGCGAGTCCGATGAGATTTTGGTCCAAAGCGATTTCAAAGACCTCCCGGAAAACGGGGAATTCCATTTCAGAAGTCATGATCCTTTCTTCGAGAATGAAGCTTCCCGCAGAATTTCTTTGGTAAATACTCAGAATTTGCCCTTCTTCCCGGTCTTCACTCAAAATGACGATTCGATGGCCATCGGTATCCAGATCATGAGGCCGTGATCTTATATTGGGAACTTCGATGGATTGACTCAGCGACCATGAGCTAGTTCCGGGATCTCGTTCGTAAATGAAGATTGGGACAACCAAATCGCTGGAGGTCGATCTTCCTGAGACCACAAGGAGATTGCCATGCGCGGCAATCTTGAAACCAAATTCCGGGGCTGAGTTGTCGGGTGGGGTGATGGTGGCTTCAAGGGAAGGGCGTGGGAAGGTGCGGTAGATGTCCAATACCCCTCCATCCAATTCGTTGTTGGTATTTCCGGAAATAAAGAGAAGATCGCCGGAGCCTTCAAGATCATAGATTCTCAAGGGTGCACTGGCGGGCTGAAAAGATGCCCCTTTTTGCCAGCGGTTCTCTCCCCGCCGTTCGATGGCATAAACTTCACCGTTACGGGCGGTGAAAATTTGATCTCCGGCTTTCGCTAAATGGGTTCCCAACCCAGGGTTGTTGAACTCACCAAATACCCTGTCATACGAGACTGCCACCGGAAGGCGATCCATTTCCGGATCAGTCAGAGGAATTTCGTAAATTGCAGTCTGGTTGAAAATAGCGGAGGTCGCGATCAGGCTTCCTTCACGTGCGACCACGGTGCTGACGGAGTTGTCGGTTTCAAGATGAAGCGGCTTCGGGACGATGGTAAAGTCGTAGACTTGTCCGGTGACCGTGTCGGTGGGAAGAATGGCGTCGATCCGCCAAAAGGTTTTGCCAAATCCTGTGACCTCGCCGTCAAACGTGAATGAGTTTTGCGTCCCGGAAGATTGGAAAACGAGATTTGTGGGAGAGGCTCCGGTGAAGAGGCGATATGACGTCGCTCCTGGTCTCGTCGGAATTCTCAAATGATCGGGCTCGTGTGGGAGCTCCTGACCTGGTTGGGGGGTGGGGAAATCGGTCGGGAAGGCGAAAGACCAGAAGTCGGAGTTCGCTGGATTGTAGCGGATGAGAAAGCGGCCGTCGCTGGTGAAAGCGGCCTGACGGGTCGGGAAGGGAAGAGAGACGATTTCTTTTCCGGAGAGGGCCCAGTGCATGGCGTCCGGGGTAATGGCCACGAGGCCGGATGGATTGGTAGCGACGACGACATCCGGAAGAAAGGTCACGAGGTTGAGCTCAGAGTCGAAGACGTTATGGGAGACAAAAATTCGTTCGCCGTTTTCGGAAACAAGCAAGGTGGGGATTGAAGAGGCCGGAGGCGGCGTATTGATCCTCTCGGTCTCAAGCCTTTCCATCGTATTGTTCTCCAAAGAAAAAGTCCTCAGGTCATTGTAGGAGCGTGAGGTGTAGTAGAAACCGTTGTCACCGGAGAAGGCCCCGAGGGAATATTGAGAGCCACCATTTTGGCTGAGTCCGATTCCGGTGGTGGAGTTTGGTGGGAAGAGGATTTTTTCGTTGGTGCCCCCGTCGTGTTCGACGATCAGGGTGCCGTCAGGAGCGGCGGTGATTCCGTTGGCAGAGATTCCCAGCGGGAGGGTGCCTGCCTGACTCCAGTTTTCGAGGTCGATGACAGTCGAAGTGGTTTCGCCTCTGTTGATGAGGTAGAGCCGGGACAGATCTTCGGCGATATCGAAGTCAGCCCCATTTTGGCCCGCTTCAATGAAGCGTATGATTTCGCCGCTATTTCCACTAACCTCGATGAGGAAGCTGGGACCTTCAGCAATGGGGGTTTGGCTCAACGCGAAAATATTGGCGGGATCAAGGGCGGCGTGAAGCTTGACAATATTGAGGGCGTAAACGGTGTAGGAGATCGGGAGTTCGAACGATTGCCCGCGGGCGGTGAGGGTAATTGAGGCCTGATAGTCCCCGTTGGCGAGAGCCGAAGTATCGAGAGTGAGGGTCAGGGTGTCTCCGCTGTTTCCGCCGTTCTTATTCAGGGAAAGGTGAGGCCCGGAGGCTGAGGCGGTCCAATCGTTCTCCTCTCCGGCTTCTCCGATGGTAATGGTCTGCGGGGGTAGTGCACCTCCGGCCGGAATGTCGAATTGGAACGCGGGAGTCGAAACCAGAATGGGGGCAATTTGAAATGACCAAGAGTCACCCTGCGTGGTCTGGCCGATGCCGCGTGTATCGACCCTCCAATAATAAGTGATCCCTTTTTCAAGATCAGAAACGCCCCCGTCAAAAAAAGGAGTGGTGGTGTTTCCCAGGAAGAGGTCGCTATCCCGGTCTGCATTTGCGACCGCTGTGGCATCGGTTCCCAAGTATACGTCGTAACCGAGAGCCGAGGGAACGAGAGACCAGGAAAGCTCATGATCAGGGCCAATGACGATGGTCTCATCAGGAATTGAAGGGGTCAGGGAAATCGCAGAAAGGTCGGTGACTTCGGCCAGATCGACAATTTCGAATGACGAGCCTTCGAAGAGGTAAAGTTTCGTCTGATCCTGTGAGATTGCCTGAATTGAGCTTGACCGGGGAAGGTCGGCCAAGACGGTGCCGTTCGTGGTATTGATAATCTGGGTGTTGCTGACTGCGATCCCGCCAGTGAAACTTGAGGAGATGACTTCGCCGGGAGAGATCGTGCGAATGATTTGTAGATCCGCGTCAAAGACTCCGCCATTCCAGAAAACCCGTGACCCATCTCCGCTGCGCACCACTCTCCGGCTGCCATAGTAAGAGAAGGCATCAACCCGGACTAAGTTGATCTCGGCCAAGTTGGCATCACTCACGGAGTGACGGGAGAGAACAGCGCCAGAGGAATTGCTGTCTCCGTGATAGTAAAATTGTCCGTCGGGCGAAAAGACTCCGCCGCCCTGGCGCTCGAACCGGTTGGATTTGAAAGATCCGTCAGCCGTATCAATGAGGGTGATGTCAATGAATTGGTCCTCACCCTCGATCATGATCTCACCCAGTGCCCCTGCGGCGATTTTGTAGGGGGCGTTACGAGCAAATTGATCAGGAGCTGTGATTTGATAAATTTGGTCCTCGGTCAGGCTTGAGCGATTAAAGGCTCGAACGATTTGATTTTGGTGGTTGGTCACGTAGATCCGGTTTTCTTGGTAATGAATGGCGAAATCGGTGGTATCGAAGCCGCACGGGACCGCAGAGACGATTTCGTCAGTCCGGATGTCAAGGCGCGCGAGATAGGCCGGGGTCGTCGGATCGGGAGTCACTTCGCTGATCAGGTAGATGAAGGGTTCTTCGATGTCTGCATGGGCGATCGTGAAGTTGGCGGCGTCGACGGTCAGCGTCACCGGGATGGTGATACCTTCACCGTCCGAAGTGATGGAAATTTCCGCTTGATGCCGACCGCTTTCGAGGTTGGTGGTGGCGATCGAATATCGCAGCGAATCCGCAGTGGTGCCGGTCTCTGAAAGAAGAGTGAGCCACGGCTGGTCGCTGGTCGCAGACCACAAAACCTGGGTCGGCGATGCAAGGGAGATCTCCCCGGGTAAATCGGTGACCCCGGCGAGAGTTCTCAGATCGAGAAAGGTTTCAGATGGCCGGAGGGGCGAAACGGTGAAGCTGTAGACGAGGGCAGGCGAGGCGTTGGTTGGGACAACCTTCCAGTAATAGGTGCCGGGAGCGAGGAGTTGATCGAGGGTGAATTCGATTTCCCGGGTGTTGCCGAGAAATTCAGGTGATCTGAAATCTGCGGCTACAACTGCGGAGACATCAGTGCCCAGATAGACCCTGAAAGAAGTCGCCCCGGTGACAGGCCGCCAGCCAAGGCGTTCAGGAGACGCTGAGGTCGACTCGTTTGCTGGAAAAACAGCGATCCCGAGGTCATCGTCAGAGAAGGTTTCCGAAAGGCTGGTCCAATTGAGGCTGTCATTTCCGAAAGAGACAAAGGCGGAATAATCGGGAAGAAAAGCTTGGATTGTCGTTTCGGGGGTCACCGGTCCAAGCGAATCGATCCCGAAGATCGGGTAGAAGGCATCGCTGGAGCTCATAATTTTACCATTGGGGGTGAGTCCGTAGATCTGGTCGGGGAGACTGTCGATGGCATCGAGGCTTTCTCGGTCGATGTCGTATCCCTTGATGACCAGTTTTGAGCCATCTGCACTGAAGAGAATGGGGGAGTCGAAAGGTTCACGCCGAAAGTCATCGGTGGCCGTGCTCAACCCTGTGGCGTGGTTGGAAAGTCTGCCGTCGGGGGAAACATCAAATCGAACAACATAGGAGTTTGAGTGTCCAGCTCCGTCTCCATATTGGGCCCAGCCAAAGGCTGAGTCGCCGTCCGGGGAGATCGCGAAATCACCGAACCCATCGTTGTTTGAGGTGTTGTTTTCATCGCCGGAACTCGCTCCAAAGGTTTGCAGGACGGTTTCGCTTGAGGTGTCAAAGACTCGTAGGCGGGGTCCCCCTTGTTCGTCGATGTAGTAGATGATGTTGTCCGGACCATCGATGACATGGCCTCCAACGTCGTCATTGCGATCTGAAAATTCGGCAAGTTGGTAGGTTTCGGTGATCTCAAGAGTGCTAAGGTCGATTCGTTGAATGGACGGATCCGAGGTATTCATGACAAGGAGTTCGGCTGAATCTTCAGTCAGGGAGAGATCGGTTGGTTCCAGGCCGACGGGAATATTCTTAATGACATCTTGAGTCGCGGTGTCGATGACGAGGACTGACCCGCGCTCTTTGCCGGATTGATTGATCGCGTAAAGGCGCGGTCGAAGGGGGTCGGGCAAAAGTTGGGTGATATTGAGAGGGGTCACTAGGAAGTTCACCTCGATCACTTGGCGGGACCCTCCTGCGGTGAGGGCGATTTCCGCAGAGGAGGCCCCGACGGATTCTGGAGAAACTAGAATGGCATTTTCACCTGCAACACGGGTGACGTTCAGCCAGCTGGAGTCGGTCGTGATGACAAGGTCATCGAGGTTTCCGGATACCGGAGTGAGTTCGATCCTGATGGGATCGACGGGAGCACCGAGGATGGCTCCGACTGAAATAGAGTTGAACTCAGGGGTGAAAGTCGGCTCTCCAACCGTGATGGAGAGGGTTTTTAAGTTGCCTTCTGATATCAGGGCGGGATCCGAACCTTTTGCAGCAACGGCAAAATTGCTCTGGTAGGTTCCCGGTGCAAGTCCGGTGCTATCGAGAAGCAATTCGAAGTCGATGTTCCCGCCGGGTTCGATCATGCGGTTCTCATCCCAGTTCAACCAAGAAGGACTTGATCTGAAAATCGAAGCCGCTTTTTTGGCGACTTCTTTGATCGTTGCATCTGAGAACGACTGACCGGAGGGTTTGGAAAAAAGAAGGAAAATCAGCCGTCCGTCTGACGGGAGTCCGGAGATGGTATGCATGTCCTGATCGGTTGAATTCGGAACACCCTGGGTCAAACCGGGATCAGCAGGCGCGAGAATCAAGTGGTTCACCGAGGGGTCACCAGCATTGACGACCGATTTGACAAAGGCCCGGTAACCGGAGCCAGCGTCGAAATCGGAGGTGACGATATTACCGCTTCCGTCTGCGCCCAATCCCCCTGAAATTTCGAAGATTGTGTTTGCTCCGTAATCGGCAACCAGGACAAAAAGCCCGTCGAATTTTCGGGTGAAATACGAAACTCCGGCCGTGTCATTTGTGGTAATGTCACTGTTGGAATAGTTGAGGTGAGGGGCACTGGATCCAAAGGGGCCGCCAGATTCCGGGATAATCGTTTCTGCTGTCCCTAATCTTAGAAAGTTACCCCTATCGTACATGTCGCCGCCGCCATCGTTGATGCTATTTCCACTTTCACCCTCGTTGAATTGGAAGCGTCCTTCGAGAAGGTCGAGGATATCCTGAGCGTTGGTTTCGAGGAATTCCCGGGCTTCGGTGAGTTCCCTGCTTGAGCTTTCGCGAAAGAAGAGATCAGCCTCCACCGATGTCGAGCCGGTATTGGTAAGCGTAATTTCAAGTTTGGTGCTTTGGCCAAAACCAAGCTCAAGTTCAAAAGGGCCGTTGGGCGACGTCTGAACTTCTGCTGAAAGGTGACTGGAAAGGAGGGCTGCGAGGAAGAGCGTTGCGAGCTTCATATTTTTACTGACTGCTAGGAATTTGCTTTTGGCGGGAGGGCCTTGAAGCCGCCCTTGGACCGGAGTGGAGGGGGGTGAAAGGGGGTTGCGGGGGAAAGAGGGGGCGGAAGAGGTGTTTCAGTGAGGCAGGGGGCGGTGTTCCGGTAAAAAAAATCGCCAGTCCACGCCGGGATCTGGCGGAAGCTGGACGTTTCACGGCAAAATTCATTTGTCGCGAACATAGCTTTCCGTTCCGCTTTGCCAAGAATCATTTTGCCAGCGGTTGTTTTTTGAGGTCGATGGGCGGCGTCAGGTGTCTTCGAGAACCAAGGTGCGGCCGTCGTCCAATGGGATTTCAGGTGCTTGCCATGTCGGGCTTTGATCGATGCCGTCTGGGTCGGGATTGGAGGGATTCCGTGGACGGTTGAACCAATCGAGGTCGGGTTCGTCGTCGGGGATCCATTCCTTGATGGCCTGCCAGATAACAAGTAGCGGATGGTTTGCTGGCCTTTTGGTGGGAGGTGGAGCAGAGCGGCGGCGATGAAGTCGGGGGCGGTGAAGATCTCGAAGTTGCGCTTGGTGGTGTGGTGGCGTTTGGAGCGGTAGATGACGGTCTTGCTGGTGGCGTTCCAAGTGATCGCGTAAAAAGGCTGCGCCTTTCGCGATTTTCATTGAGTCGGCAGGATGTGGACTCCGGCGATGGCTCCGATGCGGCCGTGGGGGAGGCCGAGGCGGGTGCGGAAGGCGTCCTGGAGGGTGGCGGTGGCGGTGTGGAAGAGGTGGGTGAGTAGGTGGCGGCGTTTGCGGAAGATGCCGCGGAGGACCTTGGGGATGGTGAACACGAATTGGCGGTGGGGGACTTCGTGGCAGACGGAGTTGGCGATCCACTCACTGATGGTGCGGGTGCGACGCTGGTGGCAGGACGGGCAGAAGTGGCGGCCTTCCTGTCCGCCATAGCCTTTGGCGACGGCGGATGCAGGTGAAGGCGAGGAGGCGTTCGTGGCCACAATCCGTGCACTGGAGGCGGGTGAAGCCGGAGGCGAGGTCGCCGCAGCTGAGAAAGGATTGGACGGTGGCGACGGCGGCGGGGTCGAGCGGGCCGAGGGATTTGCGGTGAAATTTTTCGTAGAGGGCGAGGAATTGGTCCCAGCCGTGGTGGATGATTTGCCAGAGTGGCGAGGCACGGGGGCGGCGGGGCTGGTAGACGGACGGCACAAAGAGTGTTCATAAGAACATTCAATATGCGGGTCAAGGTCGGGAGTGATGGATCGGATATGAGAACTATCAGGAAGGGCGAGAGATTGAGGTGTTGAGTGTTTCGATTTTGGTGGTTTGCCGGACGTAGAAGGAATCTTGGGGGGCGAGGGAGCTTCGCCTAGTAGTGTGTCGGACTTAGGCGCGGGGCGGGATTTGAAAAATTTCTCGGGTTGTGTTTTCGCGTGATTGATTTTCTTTGGGGAGCCTTTCGGGCGCCCGGGTGGCTTCTGGTCTTTTTTATCGCGTCATATTGGCTGCTTTGGGCTGTTTTTCCGCTCTTTTTTGCCCATGCCGGTCCCCCGACGGGCTTTTACGCTGTTGGAAAGGTCATGCCGAGCTTGTGAAGCCTTTTCACGTTCACACTGAGGCTGACGAGGTCCCATTCGATGTTCGCTTTTTCTTTCCCTCTCATCGAAAACCGTCGAAACCCGAGCACTTCCTTTACGATCCCGAAGAGGGGTTCGACTGTTTCTTTTCGTAGTTTGTAGAGGCCCTTGCCGATTGCGGTTTCAAGCCGGTGGGCCATGATTTCGGCGATGCCCGCTCCGGGCAGATGCGGGGCGGGCGGGTCGCCTTTTTCTTCAAGGTCGGCTACGGGGCGTCCGTGGTGCTGGCGTTTGA
>Ga0209491_10007265_pt1 | contig 14722 bp, 26 predicted proteins | sample BON02_FD_187213 | JGI IMG/M metagenome (GOLD analysis project Ga0209491, IMG submission 187213) | Freshwater microbial communities from Lake Bonney liftoff mats and glacier meltwater in Antarctica - BON-02 (SPAdes) (version 2) | ecosystem: Environmental > Aquatic > Freshwater > Ice > Glacier...
GTACCCGCCCTCCCCTCTCCCTCGTCCTCCCCCTCCTCTTCCTCGTCCTCTTTCCCTTCCTCTTCTCCTTCCTCCTCCTCCTCCTCCTCCTCCTCCTCTTCCCCCGCCGCCCCTCCGTCCCCATCCCCCGCCGCCGCGCCTCTTTCCCTTCCTCTTCTCCGTCCTCCTCCTCCTCCTCATCCTCATCCTCATCCTCTTCTCCCGACGCCCCTTCGTCGCCATCCCCCGCCGCCGCGATGCATGCCTGGCCCGCAATCCCCTCCCCGGCCATGCAGCCCGTCCTCCTTCCTCGGCTGCTCCCCCAGGACCCCCCGCACCCCCCCTCGTAGGTGCGCCACCTCCTCCACCATCGCGGGCTTCAAGCCCCGCGCCCGCTGCCCGTGCACCCGTCTTGATGAAGAGGAGATGAGCCCGTGTACCTGCAGGAGCAGCCCCTTCCCACGCTGCCGCCAGGCCTGGCACCGGGCGCCGCCCGGGACGGGATGGACGCCCTTGGTCGTATCCAGCAGGTGGGATCAGATTGTACTTTCAGATGAGCGCGCCGCACGCCTGCACGGGGCATTTGATGGGGAAGTTGAGGACCTGCGCGCCCTTCCCCTTAACCGCATCGCGGGTGGCCGGCAAAATTGTGAAGCACACGATGACCCTCAGCCAAAACAAAAGATCAAGGCAACAATGAGATGCCTAATAGGACAAAATAGGAGCGAGTAAATCAGAAGAAGCAAGCGTGGTTTCCTTTTTTCATGTCCAATTTGTGCTTCTTTTTCTTTTTTTCTTGGTTGGGTGTGCCCTCGGCAGCATGTCTGGGGGATATAAATGTAAGTATTTGACGCGTGAATAGATATTAAGGATTGCACACAGAGGCTTCCCTTCCAGACCTAGCTCTTGATCCCTTGCCGTGAATAGTCATTTTGTCATCGGCTGGTTTGGCCTCACGCCAACCCCCCGCGACCGCGGCCCGCAGCCCCCACCGGCCTCCATGCCACCCACAATCCCGGGCGACTCCTCTAAAACACAATGTCGCTGTCTCCGGCCGTGTCGTACTGTGCCGTGACGTCCTTGGTAGACCCCGCCTTGCGAGGGCCACTGGCACTGCTGGGGCCCGTCCCTGCTGCAGCAGCAGCGGCCGCCGCCTTGTGCTTCGCCTCCTCCTCCGCCTCCGCCAACGCCTGCGCCACCTTCTTGCTGCCCTGCACCTTCTTGAGGCGCGTGAAGTCCTCACGCTCCAGCTCATCCAGCTCGCGGTTAATATAGGCCAGGATCGCCTCGATACGGGGGATGGTCACGTTCTCCAAGGCGTTCACGCGGCGATTCGTCACCTGGAGGAAGGAGGAGGAGACAGAGGGGAGGGAGGAGAATGTGAGTGGTGGTGCTGGCGACCGACTAGAGAAAATGAATTTAGATAACGCAATGGTGGTTCCATTCGAGCAGCTGCGACAGACGTACCTTGAGGGCCTCGTCGAGGGTGATGAAGGAGGTTTGAAGGGAGGCGAGGCGCACGAGGTTGGTGAGGAAGACGGTGAACTTCTCTTTGCAGGCCTTGATCTGCCGCCCGCCCTGCGCCAGGCCCAAGTTGTCCCGGTCCGACTTGCTTTTGACCTCGCTCTGAATCTCGTACTGCCGGAAGACGGGCAGCTTCACGCCCGCCACGTTGTCTGTGTGGGTGTGCACGCGGACCGTGGCCGTCAGGCTGCCTTGCAACACCTGCTGCCGGAAGTCCCCTGCCGCGTACTGCGCCTGTGTCAAGGAGAAGAAGGCACTCGAGCCCTGCAAAAGAAAAGGAGATGGGTGCAAAGAAAGTGTTGTTAGGAATCGAACAGTGTGTGACAATCGAAGAGCTGGTGGCGATGTGCCAGACAGGTCTCGCGGCCCCTGCGAAGGGACCTTGTTTGCCTCAGCAAAGCTACAGTATTGGCACAACATGCACCGCTACGCAGTCAACGATGAAAGCTCCAAGCGGGCAATCCCCAGAAACACGGCCCACTAAACCCCCCGCCCCCTTCTCCCTCCTACCCCGCACGCACCTGGTCCGCCATGTTGCTCTTGGTGCGGGCAATGTCCTTCATGATGTCGCGGAAGCGCACCTTCAAGGCGTCCGACTTCTTCTTGAGCAGCTCGTAGCCCTTCTTGGCACCGATGCGCTTGGTCTGTGAACGTGTGGTATAAATGAATGAGTGCGGGGATTAGATAGGGGTGGAACGGGGTGGGGGGGAGGTGACAAGGCAAATCCAGAGCCGCCTCTCTCTTTCTTCTTTGCGTAGACAAGGACCACCCCCGGCTTCTCAATTTCGCTTACCTTGTACATGGTCAACGCCATGCGCGTGGGGGCAACGATGGCGCCCGACATGATCCTGGTCTAGCTAAGCCCTGGGAGAACGGCAAGATGATGATGCTACTGCTTGGGAAGAGAGGGGGTGTCCGAACGCTTGCTGCTGCTGCTGCTGCCTGCTTGAGGGCTTGGCGCCGCCTGTGTTGACCGAGTGTAAAGAGGAGAGAGGGTGTGTGTGAGAGCTGTGTACGTGTGGTGTGTCCGTGGCGCAGGGGAGACGAGGGAAAGAGGCAGGATTTGGACAGAGGGGGATCAAGCACCAGAGGGGATCTTGTGTTTCTCCGCTTCCTTGCTCCTTTCTTCATCCCCCAAGCGCCTAACTCTCAATGCCAATTCGTCCACACAGACAGGACTGCATGCATGCACATCGCTTTTGGGCCAGCCACGACCGCGGACGAAGGCTGTGATAGCTCGCAGGGCGGCCTTAAGCTGGTCACAAGACAGAATCAGAAACCTCCCCACCCTCACTCACCAAAAACCCACCCTGCCTCCCAACCCCCACAATAGGAGCAGCCGCATGGGGCCGCCACCACCTCCTTCGTCCTCACCGCCACCACCATCCTTAACATCCTCCTCGTCGGACGCGGCGACCTTGGTGCAGGAGAAGCTAGATCGCCTGGCGTTGGCCACTTTCAACGCCGTCTTGGAGGTCTCCCGGGCTGGACAAGGTCAAACCAACGAGGATGGACACCGCGGCAGTACGGTAGGACAATTGAAAGCGAATGCTTGATACGGAATAGCAACTGTATGCGCGGGAAAGCGATGTGTGGGGTGGCAGGAATGTCCTTCGCCGGTAGCTTTGATAGCAATTGTGCCTCTGGCATGTGTACGGCGAGTAACGCATACGTGCGCTGCGATGGGCTGCGTTTCATATCTTTCAAGTGTGTTTGCTAATATTTTCCTTCCTACACAGGCGTCGCAATTGGGACTGGAAATTGGTATTGTCCTCCGAGAAATCGAGGAAGCGATTGAAACTTTGCCCGTCATCCCGCCCCCCGCCGGAGGCCCTGGGTAAGTCCTTGTTATACATTCTTCTTTGGTTGAGCAAGCTTGCATATTAATGATGCTGTGTGTATAAATCTGCTTGTTTCTGCGCCTTCGTCTTTGCCATCCCCTCACGTCCCATTTCCCCTACCTTCCTTCTTAGTGAGCACGCCAACAGTGTGGTGGCCACCCGGAAGCGGCTGAAGGAGCTGCAGGCGGAGTACGAGCGGGTTCACCAGGAGCTTGAAGAGACAGTGAGTGAGGCAGGAAAAATGTCGCAGAAGCTCAGGAGAACCTTGGCGTACAATAAGTAAGAAATAGGAGAAGGGGGAGCGAAAGGGGGAGACAGGCGCCATCATTGCACATCATATAAATATGCGAAAAGGACAACAACAAAAACAAATAAAGAAATTCATTCAACATGTAAAACGGCAACAGCAGCTCACTGATGAAGGCGGTGGAAGCATTATTTTTGAAGAGAATGCAGGCACCACATATAAGTTGATTTTGACGTCATCGCTGGATGCACAAGTGGTGGAGGCGCCGTCCTGCCCCGGTTATCCTTTGCTCTCTTTGACTTTGAAGGCCCAGGAGCATGAGCATGCCGCGTTGTCCAATTCCAAAAGTTCTGGTATTATCGAAACAGTAACTTACAGGCTACATGCTGGTGCTATCGATACAGTGATCGAAGGGCGGTGTCGCGTGCAAAATTGTGCCATCTTCGTCAACCTCCCCTCTTAATCCCTTGAGCCCTTCTCGAGATTCTTCTTGTACCTCCTTGTTCTCGGTCAGGACAAAAGACAAGTACTGCACTTGCTGCATTAGGTTCTCTCTATCGATATGCTTGTGCAGAGAACAAAGCAGCCAAATCGATCCTAGCAATCAAACACAATAGTGGGTTTTGGAAATGAGCTTCGCCCCCGTTTTACGCGCCCGTGCTCTGCTCGCGCAAAGGAAGCACATTTTCCGTTGGTGCTGCGACTTACCATCCTGCCCTCCAAAGGAAAGCACAAGGTGTGTTTGTGTACGTGTACGGCTGAAGGCTAGCGTGAATTGATTGTATCCTAACGCACCCAGCCGTCGTTTGCACTCCCGCTAGCTAGGAGGGTAAACACTTTGGCATTATCGGCGCATGAGCATGAAGTGTGGGCCGCTAGTATCCTAATCCTCCTTCCTCTACCTCGCACACCACCACATACCACAGAGGTCAACGTGCTTTAAGCCCTTCACCTTGAGCATACGCCTGCGCCGCCTGACTACCGCCCTTGTCGTCTGGACGACCTTCCACTGCAGATAATCATGAACGCCGACGATGCGCAGTAAGTGCCCAACCTCGTACCCTAGCCAGTCAACACACACACCCCAGCCCCCCCATTCGCCTCTCTGTTACTTGCGCTGTGTTGTCTTCCGGTTTCTCGTGTCTACTTGCGAACGCTCGTCAAGTATAGAGCGCTCGTAGAGCATCTCTCCCCTGTCCACTTCATATAGGGCTCTGCGTGCGTCTGTTTTGTCTTGTTTTGTCTTGTTTTTTTACGTTGCCTCTCCCCTGTCCTCAACCTCCTACCCCCACACAGGTCCATCTTCGTGCGCAACTTGCCCTTCAGCGCCACGACCAGGGACTTGGAGGAGCTATGCGGTGGCATTGGACCCGTGAAACGTGCGTCCATCATTCAATCTGCGGACGGGGTGTCACGAGGTTTTGGGTTCGTCAAGTTTGCCATCCCGGAGGATGCCGTGCGAGCGGCCGCCATTTTGGCCAGCACCGACTTGAAGGGGCGCACTCTCTCCGTCGAACTGGCCGTCAAGCGTGGCCAGAAACCTGCGCATGCGCCACTGATTTCGACGGCCAAGGGAGGCAAGGGCAAGGACAGTAAAAAGACTGCCGCATCCCCCTCCTCCCCGTCGCCCTCAAAGGAGGGACCGCAGGACGACAAGGAGGGAGGGGAGGACGATGGGAAGAAGCAGGAGAAGGTGGAGGCGACGGGGTCTGAGGCAGCGACGCGACCGGCAGCAAGCAAGGCGAGCACCAGCGCTACCAGTACCAACAAGCGGGGGAAGGCGGCGGCTGCCGCGTCCGCTTCGACCGCTGCGTCGACGACCACAACGACACTCAAGAAAAAGCCGGGCCATGCCTTGTTGTCCTCCCAGCCGTCCAAGACGCTCATTGTCTTCAATTTGGCTTCCCAGACCACCGAGAAGCAGCTGTACAAGCGCGTCAAGAAGATTGAGACCCCCAAATCCATCAAAACCGAGGTACGTTTCGGGTTCTAGGCTGGAAGCTGTGTGTTCATCAGCGCACTCAAGCGCACTTATCCTAATTGACCTCACCAGTGCCACTTTACTTACTTACTACTCCACCACCTGCATCCTCCCGTCTCTCTTCGTATCCCTCTGTTTCATCCCCAGTCCATTGACGGCTCGGCGCGTGTCGCCATCTTGGTCTTCGACACACCTGCAGCAGCCAAGAAGGTGCAGAAGAAGCTGGATCAGCATACCATCCACGGGCAGAAGCTCTCCTTGCGCCCATTCCATCCAGCAGGGGATAAGAGTGCCGCCCCCGTCGGAGTCAGCGCAGATGGGGAAGCGGGCGGCCCGAAGAGCATCTCCGATCTCAGCCAGATGCGCGGGCAGGCGAAACGCAACAACCGCCTTATCATCCGCAATCTCAGTTTCAAGGCCACGGAAGAAGATCTCAAAGTGAGTTGCCTGTTCCTGTCCTCTCTTTCTAGACCCTATTATATTTGGGGGAATGCGACACGACATTGAATCTTTGTCTCGCTCATCTTAATGCACCGCACACCCCGAAACACAGAATTCCTTGTCCGCTTTCGGCCCAGTATTGGAAGCTAGCATTCCTCAAGTCAACGTGCGTGGAGTGGAAGGTCGGCGTGGGTTCGGGTTCGTGACCTTTGCTTGTGCGGAGGATGCGCAGAAGGCGGTGAAGCACGAGGGGGGGTTGAAAGTGCAAGGGCGGGAAGTGGCCGTGGACATGTGCATGGGGAGGCGGGAATACCAACAAGACAAGCAAAAGAAGACGGCCGAGGGGGAGGCCAGCGTGAAGAAGGAAGGCGCAGCCAACACGGAGAGCGCATCACCCATTGAAAAAGGGGAGTCCGGCTCAGATGCGGAAGCATCAGACGAAGAGATGGAGAGCGCTGAGGAACGCGGCGACGACGACGACGACGGTAAGCATCGATTTGGCTTCGGTGGGACAAGCTTGAGGGAATGAATGAATGAGTGAATGAATGAATGTCTTTTCTCGCATATGGCTCCCTTTTCACATGCATCCATGGATAACAACAGAAGACGAGGACGAGGACGAGAACGAGGATGCTGACGACGACGAGGACGAGGTGGATGAGGAGGAAGAGGAGGAGGACAGCGAGGACAAGGACGGAGCCAAGAAGGCGGCACCCAAGCCCTCCGACGTGAACGAGGGGAAGACGGTGTTCTTGCGCAACATTCCCTTCGACGCGACTCCGGAGTCGTTGAAGATGGCCTTTCACGACTACGCCCCCGTTGCCTTTGCTATCATTGTGAAGGACCGCGCGACAGGCATTTCCAAGGGCACCGCGTTTGTGAAGTTTAAGGTACGCGAGAGTGAAAACAAAACGGAAGAAGAACTCGGCTGAGAATTAATCAATGGGCAGGCACACATCTCAGTGATCTCACGCCACCTCTTTTTTTTTGCACACCAACCACTAAACAGAGTGCCCAAGGCATGGACATTGTCCTGGATGCTGCGGCTGCGGCAGGGGGGTCCCTCACCTTGCTGGGCCGGGACTTGAAGGTGGACCGGGCGATGGAGAGGGAGGATGCCCCGCAGGCGAAAGTGCCGGGAAGTAACCCCGATGGCACCAGCACTTCCAACGACTCGTTGAACAAGAGCAAGGCGGACCGACGTAACCTGTACCTCGCCAACGAAGGCTTGGTCGTGGATTCGGAAGCGCAAGATGAGGTACGGTGCTTTGCTTTATTTTTATCTCGTAGTACGGTGACTTATTGGCTATAGATTGATTGCTTTAATTTTAACTTCTTCCTCATCACGTTTTTCGCAAGATTGTGTTTGATATTAGCATGGGCATATCTATCTGACCCTATCCCTTCCTGCATCTCTCACTCCCCACTGCAGATTCCCAAGAGCGACCTGGACAAGCGGAAACGCGAGCAAGCGGAGAAGAAGACCAAGCTTCGCAACCCCTTTTTCTTCGTCTCGCCAACGCGCCTCTCCATCCGCAACTTGGGATGCACCATCCTCGACAACGATCTGCGGGCTTTGCTTGTCCAGGCCGTGCAGAAAGGCTTGGAGGCGGAGAAGGTCACGTCCGACGACCTCAAGATGCACCTCCGAGCGCAAGGTCTTTACGAGCAGGCTTCCGACCCCAAGTGCTTGGTGGTGTCGGTGCCTCGCCCCCGGGACATCCACGTCAAGGTGAAGGTGATGCGGGACTTGGACAAGAAGCCGAAAGACGGTGTGTACCCGTCCAGGGGCTACGGCTTTGCAGACTTTTCCTCGCATGTCCACGCGTTGGCGGCCCTCCGCAACGTCAACAACAACCCCGCCTTTGCGTCGTATGCCGTCAAGGGTGGCGGCGGGAAGCGGTCGCGGTTGATTGTTTCGTTTGCCGTGGAGAACCACAAGGCGCTGCAGAAAAAAATCCTGCGCGGTGAGAAGGTCCGGACCGCGGCCGCACCCGAGGCCACACGGAAGGGTGCGGCTTCTGGGCGAGGAGATTCGCTTTCGAAGAAAAGGAAGCTGATGGAAGGACAAGATGGGAACGAGGACGGGAGCGGGGCCGCGGATTCGGTGGAAAAGGGCGCCGCAGACGTGGGGGAGAAGAAGCTGAGCCGCGGCCAACGGCAGCGGGAACTCAAGCGGCAACGGAAGAGTGCCGGAGGCGACGAGGGACCCGCTCGCCGTACGAGAACGGGTGCCATCAGCGTGGGGAAGCTGGGTAAAGCCGCGGCGGCCCTCCACCAACGAAGTGAGAAGAGGACACCGGCCTCTGCGCCAGGCAACGAGAAGCCAGCACGAAGGCTTCCGCAGCAATCGGATTTCCGGAGTAGCTCCCGTGGTCGAGGAGGGGTGGAGGAGCAGGGGGACGACGAGGTGGACCGCTTAGCGACTGCGGCGTCGGGAGGAGAAGTGAAGAAGGGTAGGAGGGCAATGAGGTCGCAGAAGGATAGCAATGAGGACAAACAGTTTGGCAAGACCGTCAATGATTACAAGCAGAAGCTCATGGGGGGAGCAGCAGGAAAAGGGAAGGGGGAGGAGGATTGCAAGGGCAAGGGCAAGACAGACCGTTGGTTCGAGTAGAGAGATGCAGGAGAGAACAAAACAAAGAACACGACACGAATAGCATTGGAATCCTTCATTCAGCCTTGGTGCTTTAATGTTCGTTGTTGTTGTTGTTGAGGTGCCCCGGTGGTGAGCGTGGAAGCGCCTCCTGCCTGGCAGGCCCTGCTCCTTCCTCCCTTCTTAAACCGCAAAACCCCTGGAGCATGGGCATGCCGGCCTGCCCAAACCCCAAAATCCTGATACAATTGAAAGCTTGGCAATAAAGCTACGTGGTGGTGCCTTTATACCAAGTTTCACAGTCGGGGGGTGACGTGCAATGGCTGGCCGCCGTCCCCAACCTCCCCCAGGCCCATTTCGACCTGCCTGCCTCCCCGCACCTCTCCCCCGTTCTCAGACAGGTCACAACATCAAGACTCCGCACCTAGCGCATTCAATCGGCCGTATCGAGAGGCACCGACCCGCCGACTATCGAGGAACACGGCCCGCGCAAACACAAAACTATTAGAGGGGGTTTGGAAACTATCAGCCTCCTCCGCGGAACGGGCCATATTTCGATATTAATGATCTTGCGTTGCCTTTCGATGCCACCTACCTACAGCTCACCCACATTCTCACGTATATGCCCACATGTACATGACAGACTTATTCTCAGAGAGGTGCTGCTGCGCGTTGGGGGGTTTGCTGTGGCCTTGATCGCGCCACTCTTGGATTCAAGGAGGATACTTTTCCTGCCTCTCGCAAAGCGCCGCCACGTTTACACCTCGTCGTCCCACACGCCGTACACAGCGCCTTTCATGGGTTGTCGCTTGCCAAGCACGCGTGGCTACGCTACCAGCAATTTTAGGAGGAAGACGCTGTTGCTGGTGGGGCTGCTGGGGATTTGCTGCCCCTCGTCTGCCTTTCTTCTTCCCAGAATACGAGGGAGCAGAAGAGTCTGGAAGTGCCGGGGTCTAGCAGCATCCACCACCACAAGCAACCCCGCCTCTACTCCCACGCCCACCAAGTCCGCCTCCTTGCCCAGCAGCAAGTACCGAGAGGAGCTTCTGACTCTGGTCACCATGCCCGAGGATGTCAGGGAAGGGAGGGAAGAATCCATTGCCCAGCGGATTGACTTTGTCGTGGGGCAGCTCAAGGAGACGTATGTGCCCCCGCAAACCCTGCCCTTTATGAATTTGCTGCTGCAAGGCAGTTGGTTGAACGTCTACAACTCCTGGACGGTGCGGCGGAAGATGGCGGAGGCTCGCGGCCCGCTGGCCGGGGAGGAGGAAGACGAGGAGGACGAGGACGATTTCCTGGATCTCTTGGGTCCCGCGGAGGAGGAGGATTGGGCGGCGGGGGCGGCCGCGGCAGCCTTGGGAGGCCCTGCGCCGGTGGCCGCCACGCAGGTGGTGCTGCGTGAATTCCAGCAAATACTGTCGCCGAACGTGACGACAGGAGGCATCACCAACACGGTGCAATGGGAGTGCACGGCGAGCGAGGAGGGGGACACAGGCCTGGCGGGGGCCCTGATCGTGCGCAGCGGCTACGAGGTCAACAGCCGAGGCTTGCTGGAAATGGGCGAGGTGGAGCATGACCTGAGCATGAGGCGCGCTTCCCGGAACCCGGACGCGCTGATCCGGGCCGTGCAACGCGTGGTGCCCTTCGACTTGTTCGACCCCAACGGGACCTTCGTGGAGACGGCCTTCTTGGACCACGAGCTTCGGGTCACGCTGACGCACAGCACACGCTTCGGCACCATCACCAGCCTCTACGCGCGCAACGGCACGGACCTGCACCGACAAATGCAGCACTTCCTGTCACAAGGGGTGTAGTGCACAGCAGAAATGAAAAGAGAAAAAGAATGAAAGACCGTGTATGTAAGTAAGTAAAGCAGAACGATTTGGTTGGGTGTTGTTTCTTTCTTGCTTGGCTGAACTCCCCGCGCTTGCTCCTTCAATAAAATGCACAAATTCTTTCCAGAAAGCATTTCTCTTTCCTGCTTGCTTCTACAAAACCCTGCTATTGGCCCTAGTGTGTGTGTGTTAGTCGCTGCTGGCGACCCTCGCTTCGTGCCCCTGCCATCTGCCTGCCAGCCCCAATCATCTCTCATGCCGGCAGTTCTCGCTCCTGCTCCTCGTCTGCCCCGCTATCCATCATCGCCAGCTACTTAGGTGGCTCCTCGTACTCGAGCTTGGTGAGCGTGTTGATGAGCAGGGACTTCTCCTCGCGGAACTGCTCGTCGTCCTTGTCGGTGTGGAAGTGGGTCAGGTAGGTGACGAGCTTGTCGCGGTTCGTGACCAGGATCTTGACGATCTCTGGCGGCTTCTTGGGGTTGGCCACGAACACCTTGAATACGTGGAAGGCCTCGAACTGGATGGACGCGCTCTTGTCGCGCAGCAGGTTCATGATCGTCTTCAGGTTCTCCTTCGACGAGATGTACTGCATCCTAGAGGGAAGTAGACAAGAGGACAGGAAAATTAGGTGAGAGACGTGCCTGGCATGGAATAGGTCGGGCCGGACAACTACATGTATGTGTGTGTGTGTGTATGTGTGTGAATGTATGTGTGGTGCCTGGTTCTTCGACGACAGACTCGCCCACCCCCCAACCAAGCCTGCCAGTGCCTTCAGATTACGTGAGTGGGTAAATTACTGGTAGTAGTAGTAACAAATCTAGCCGCTGACTGACTCACATGACGTTGAAGTTGGAGCGGTCGAGGAGTATCTCGCCCAGCATCTTGAGCGACATGCGCCGCGTGACGTAGTTGTCGGAGGCGAGCAGGCTGCGGTACTTGGTGAAGACCTGCTCATACTCCTTCTCCAGGAAGTCGGCGGCCACGGCCTTGTGCTTGGTCAGCAGGTCGCGCAGCGTGGCGAAGGAGTCCGAGGCCACGTCGAAGTTGGGCAGGTGCACGTACGTGTCGAAGAAGGCCCAGATGTGCGGCGAGAACAGGATCCGCCGCGCCACCTTCTCGTGCCGCGCCGCCTCCCGCAGCATCGACCCGCAGTTCAGCGCCACCTCAGGGTGCCCGTAGCCCTATGTGTAAAGAATGAGGTGAGCGTGCTGTGCGGATGAAACTCATCCTTCTCTTCCCTCCAACCCATCCGCACGCGCTGTCTACGTACGTTGATGAGCTGCTCCATGATGGAGAAGTGCTGGTCGGCGATGTAGGGGTCGGCGAAGCCCCCGTGGTTGTGGCGCGCGATGTTGTTGAAGATCTGGGCCGCGTCCTTGCGCGCCTCGAAGGGCAGGTTCGTGAACCGGTCCAGCAGCAAGGGCATGAGCCCCTCCTTGATGATGTTCTCGGCCAGGTCTACGCACTTGTCCTTGTCCACCTCCTTCTCGCCGTCCCCGTACAGCACCAGCTTCATCTGCGACAGCCGCTTGGCCAGCCGCTCCATTACCGTGCCGTCCTCCGTCGCCGTCGCGCCCAGGCTCGTCGAGTGCGACAGCCCCGACCCGTGCGGGCTCAGGGGCGCCGACTTCCGGCTCGAGTCCGAGAAGAACTTGCTCACCGACAGGCTGGGGGGCCGGGAGCCCGGCCGCCCGGACTTGCCAGAGGCGTCGGCCGCCCCGCTTTCCCCACTCGACCCCAGGCTGGATTGCGGGTGCGGCGCCGAGCCAGGGTCTGCCGCCGACGACGACAACTCTTTTTTGCCAAAGGCGCTCAAGAAGAAGCTGGGCCGCCGAGACACGGCCGCGTCGCTTCCACCCGAGGCGGCGGAGGACGAGATGGACTGCCCCGACGCGCCCAGGTCGTCGCTGCCCGCATGTTTTGGCTGCTGCTTGGCTTTGGACGCCTCGTCGAGGCTAAGCCCTCCCAACGCCGCCGTGGGGGGCTTCACCCCCTCGGCCGTGGGGCAGGTCCAGCTTTCGTCCTCCGAGGCGGGTAATTCTTGCAGGCATGCCACTGCCAGCTTGACGAGCGTCTCGGGCGACTTCTTGCGCTTTGTCAAGCTCTGCAGGAAAGTGGAGCCGCCGGTGGGCATGGCTGACGTCGAGGACTTGCCTTGCTGCTGGATGCCTGTCCGCCGCTGTGTTTGTGTGGTGTGCGTTGTGTGAGGGTGTTGTGTTGGGGAGATCCATCATGAAAGAGTGCTGGTGCAGCCCCGCTCGCCGATTCGCTGTCGATCCGTTGCTTTGGAGTGTGGTCGCGTCCTACCTTTTCGCTCTGTGCTTTGTGATACGACGTATATAATGGATGTATATGTCGTTCCGGCCCTCGGGTTCTCGCGGTAATGTGCATGAGAAAGGCAAGAAAGTGCACCATCTCTCAGCAACAAGTCCTTCTCCCTCCTCGAGAGGCTCCCTCCAGCTCCCTCCTCCTCTCCCCTCATCTCCTCCTCCCTCCTCCCTCCCTCTCCTCACCACCCTTCCCACTGCCAAGGCAGTGCAAAGCGACCGGCATGCATGCTCTTCGTTGTCGTCGTCGTTTCCTGGCTCGCACACTCAGTCAGCAAACACAAAGGTCCCCTGATTTCTTCCATTTACAACCTCCTCACCCCCCCCCCCCCCCCCCCCCCCCCCCCCCCCCCCCCCCTCCCTCCTCCTCCTCCCCTCCTCCCTCCCAAGCGACAGGCATGGCCGCCCTGGATATGGACCTGCAAAGCAACTGGCATGTGGGCAAGGCACTTCATCAAGGCGAGGCCTCACAGGAGCAGCAGCAACGCGAGCTTCATGGCCCCTTGACTTGGAACGAAGTAGTGGCCCAAGGCTCTCTCACGACGGCCTCCTTCTTGCTGTGGCACCCCTCCTTTCCGAACAACGAGTGGAAGCCCTTTGAGGAGGTAAGCACAGCGCTAATGGTACAGGAAGACAATATCCCAAAACGCGCGTCATAGAAAATCTGCCCGTCCCCTCATTTGCTTTTCAGGTCGTGGGCCTACAGCGCTGCAGGGCCGTGGATCAGGACGAAGACGCGGCAAGCAAAAGCGATCTTGATGGAGAGAAGACTACTTTGCACCGCGAGGTGACGGAGGGAGGATTCGAGGATGGCAAAGAAGAGGAGGAGGAGGAGGAGGGGGCCGAGGAAGAGGAAGAGGAAGGAGAGGAGGAGGGAGGCGAGGAGGAGGAGGAGGAGGAGGAGGAGGAAGGAGAGGAGGAGGAGGAGGAAGGGGAGGAGGAGGGGGAGAAGGGGGAGGAGGACGAGGACGAAGCGCTGCCAGCAGCCGTGGTGCACCAAGAGCTAGCGGACGAGGAAGAGACGGCCTCGGTCGTTACGGAAGTCTCCGCGGCCACTACCACCGAGCAGAGCGATGAGAGCCTTGGTTACGTTCCCCTGGTGGCTACTTCCGTGGCTGCCATTTCGGAGCAATCTCGAAATATCGCGTTCAAGCGGGAGGCCCTCCATGATTTGGGCGTGGGGGCCCTTAACAGAGTGAAGATGAACGTGAACGAGCGCCTCGAGGCCTTGGTGAAAATGTGAAAAGAAGAAAAAGTGTACAGTGAAGCAAAAGAACAAAAAGAGGCTTGCATCCATATGGGTGTGTCGTATTGGTAGATTTTGCTTTTCTTGATGCAGTTGTTTTGGTGCGTATGTGCGGGAGGGAAAGGAAAGTGGGAAAATGCGCGAAAGGTGAGGAGAGGCCGTTTTGACGGTCTCGGCAGCAGAACGCATGCACACACAGCATCGTCTCTTCATCCCCTCTCCCTCCACCTTTACACGCGAAAGGCAAGGACGAAAGCAGCAGACGCTTGGCTTACACGAGCAGGGGAGGGCATGGCTGGCTTGTGCTGCGGCATTGACCCCGAGCTCTCCCTCCCCCGCTTCATCATCTGCCTGCTGCCTTTTTCTGAAGCCCAGATTGTGCTTTTGAAGCCTCTCGCTCTAGTCCAACTCACACCCACAACACACCCACCCACACAGGCCCCTGGCGCAGCCTGTTTCCTCTCCACGACACGCCAGACCAGACGGAGAAGGGGGCTGCCGGCCAAACGCAAAGCACGGTCGGTCGTGGTTCATTCAAAAGGCTAGAGGAAGACCCTCCGCAGCAGCACGCGCCCCCCTCACCCTCGGGCCCCCCCTCATTCCACTACGCAGGGATAGAAAGCAGCCGACGCTTCACAACGAGGCAGTCACATCAACAGCGACCGCACAGCGCACAGGAGCACAGGCCTGCCCAAATCCTCGTTG
>Ga0209491_10007268_pt1 | contig 14714 bp, 18 predicted proteins | sample BON02_FD_187213 | JGI IMG/M metagenome (GOLD analysis project Ga0209491, IMG submission 187213) | Freshwater microbial communities from Lake Bonney liftoff mats and glacier meltwater in Antarctica - BON-02 (SPAdes) (version 2) | ecosystem: Environmental > Aquatic > Freshwater > Ice > Glacier...
TCCCCTCCCTCCCCCCTTCCCTCCCTCCCTTCCTCCCTCCCTCTCCCACCAGGGCGAGCATGAACGACGACCTCCGCTCCATCTCCTGGGCGGCGGTAGCAGCCTTCTCGATACATCTCGTCTCAACTCCTTCCCTCCCTCCCTCCCTCCCTCCCTCCCTCCCTCCTTCCCTCTCTCACTCTTCCTCCCTCCCTCCCTCCCTCCCTCCCTCTCTCACTCTTCCTCCCTCCCTCCCTCCCTCCCTCCCCCCAGGGCAAGCATGGATGGCGAACTCCGCTTCATTTCCTGGGCGGCCGTGGCGGCCTTCTTGGACAAGTACCACGACCAAATCCGGCAGTCGCTTGAAGTGGAAGGGCGAGGTAGGGAGGGAGGGAGGGAGGGAGGGAGGGAGGGAGGGGGGGATGGGGTATCAATGTCTGTCAGTCTCTTTATCTTTTTCCCTTCCTCCCCTCGTTCCATTCTCTTTCAGCGGCGAGCAGGAAGATACCTCCTCCTCAGACGTAGCATTGCTTCTCTGTCTGGCCCTCTATTCCTCAATACTCACACTCCCTTCCCTCCCTCCTTCCCTTCTCTTCACCCCACCCATAAGGAACTCGGCTCGGCCTCTCCCATCTAACCTCCTACCTCCAAGCCCGCAACGCCCACAAAAACCCTCCCCCACCACCAGCACCAGCAGCCGCTGCTCCTGCCCGTCCTCCCGCCGCCCTCCCTCCCGTCCTCCCTCATGCTCTCCCCTTTGCCTCCCTCCCCACCTTCAAGGACGGGATGGCTGAGGCTCTGCGGAACTACATCTGCACCACCCGCGGCGTCTCCAGTCTTACGGGTAAGCAATGCCCTCCCTCCCTCCCTCCCTCCCTCCCTCCCTTTCACCTACTACATCCACCATCCCTCCCTCCTCCTCTCCTCACTCACTCTCACTCACTCACCACCCCTCCCTCCCTCCCTCCCTCCCTCCCTCCCCCCCTTCTGATACAGGCCGCAGCTACGTGACGCATGTGTGTGCTCTCCTGCGGCGAGTGCTGGCGTCAGAGGAAGGGACCAAGAAGAGGCGGGCCGCGGCCTTGTTTGAGGTAGGGAGGGAGGGAGGGGGGGGGGAGGGAAGGGCCAAGAAGAGGAGGGCTGCGACCTTGATTGAGGTAGGTAGAGAGGGAGGGAGGGAGGGCGGGCGGGAGGGAGGGAGGTAGGGGCGGGGAGAACTACTCCGGCGGGTGTTGGCGTCGAGGAAGGGACGAGGGAGAGGCGGGCCGCGGCCTTGTTTGAGGTAGGTAGGGAGGGTGGGAGGGAGGGAGGGAGAAGAGGAGTGAGACATGCACTTTCTGGTGAGTCGACGAAAGGGAGGACGATTTGGTTCTTGACCTGCTTTTCTTCCAGCCCAACACTTGTACCAGCTCACACTCAAATTCCCTCTCCCCCTCCCTTTCTCCCTCCTTCCCTCCCTTTCTCCCTCCCTCCCTCCCTCCCTCCCTCCCTTCCTCCCTCTCAGGACTGGCCCGCCGTTGCCATCTTCCTCCGAAAGCAGGACGGCCCCCTGTCCTCGGCCCTGGCCAAGGATCAGCAGCACACCAACACCCAGCTGGGCTTCGATGCCCTGTGTGGTTTTTGGGAGGAAGGAGGTAGGGAGGGAGGGAGAGAGGGATGGAGGGTAGGGAAATAAGGAAAGGGGAGGAAAAGATGAGAAGGAGAAGGAGATGAGAATGAATTCCCATCGCCTCTTCTTTCCTCTTCCTTCTCCTTCCTCGACCTGACAGGCTTGAGCATCAGCGGCGGCGGGGAGGGCGGCGACCGAAAGCGGAAACACGAGGACGAGGAGGAGGAAGAAGAAGAAGAGGGGGAAGGCAATCATATCATATACGACGACGACGAGGAGGAGGAGGAGGAGGAGGGGGAAGAAGAGGAAGAGGAGGACGAGGACGAGGAGGAGCGAGCGGAGCGCCGGAGGATGAAGAAGGGGAAGAAGAAGAAGAAGAAGATGAGGCGGTCGTCGTCGTTTGCCACGGCCAGTAGCACTACCAATTCGGGTGCGTTTACTGAGGAAATGTGCGCGGCCTTTAGTGGGTGGTTGAGGGAGGGAGAGAAGAAGGTGAGTTGGGAGGGAGGGAGGGAGGGAAGGTAGGGGAGGGAGGGACGAGAGGTGCGCTCGACGAGGAAAAGAAAGGGAGAGACGACACTCTTGTAAAAGATGAGTGCTTGGCAGGAAAGGAAGACTCGCGCGAGAGAGAAGAATGAGAGATCGAGACAAAGAGGCAGAAATGGATGTCGTACTGACTCCTCACTCCTCGTTTCCTTCCTCCACATCCCCCGCAGGAGAAGAACATGGCCTCGTCGTACGGTCAGATGATGACGACCTTCTACCGAGCCTGCATGGACCAGGTCCAGAAAGCGAGGGAGGGCGGGGGGAAGCCCACCACGGCGTTGCTCCAGTCTTGGAAGGCAGTCCGGGCCTTTGATGCCGTGCATGGGGTGAGTTGTGCTTGAGGAGGGGAGAGAGGGAGGGAGGGAGGGAAGGAGGGAGGGAGGGAGGGAGGGTCTTGGTGTGTATTTGTGGGAGGGAAGGAGGGAGGAAATGCAATGAGCAGGCTAGCACATTCCAAATTATGGATCCTTAATCTTTTCTCCCTCCCTCTCTCCCTCCCTCCCTCCCTCCTTTTCATTCTCTTGCTTGACAGGCCATGGTTGCGGGCACGCTCTCCCGTCGGAATGGGTCTGTGCAGTGCGCCTACCGGCACTTGCAGCAGTTTTTGAAGGAGGAGGACGAGGAGGAGGACGAGGAAGGGAGGGAGGAGGAGGGGGAGGCGTGGTTTGCCTCGAAGCAAAAGGAGGCTCGAGGACAGGAAAGGGGAGAGGAGGAGGACGACGACGACGACGATGATGATGAGGAAGAAGAGGATAGTGAGGAGAGCGAGGAGGAGGAGGAGGATTAGAAAAATGATGAATGTGTGTGTGAGTGTCTGTGTGATTTACTCATGGCCAGCAAGACGTGTTGGGAGAACCTGAAGTGTTTAGTTATTTATTTATTGAGCAGGAGAAGAGAAGAAATCACGAGGACGAGCTATAGGTAGGGAGAAGAAGAAAAGAAAAGAGTGTTTGCAGCAGGGCCGCGTTGCGTGGCCAGCACGTACCCCTAGACAGGGCAGAATGAAGAGAGAAGGTAGATGGTGAATGAAGACGCAGAGCGAGAAACATTAAGGAGTAAGAAGGGACAACGAAAAAGGAAGCGATGCGTTGATATTTCAGGTGGGTCAAGTCTCATGCTTTCTCCTTCTTCATTTGTTGTTGTTGTTGTTGTTGTTGTGCTGTTGCTGCGGCGGCTTAAAGATTGCAAGAAAATGCAACCAGCACTTTCATTTTCTTCGTTCGCCTCTCCTCTCTCTCTCTCTTCTCATCTCCTCCTTTCTTCTCAAGGTACTTTTGGTTTTGTTGGTGCCTCTACTTTCCTCTGACTGGTACTTTTACACTGTTGTTTCGGTGTGCGTTGTTCCCGCCTCTAATTTGTTGTCCTCTTCGTTCCTTCCCAAGGGAAGACGCAGACACAGACACAAAGAGGCTTCTTCTTCGCTTTACGCACACACAGCAAGGGTGGTTTTGTTGGTGGGCATGCAAGCACTAGCTACTTGCTACATGCATGGACAGTCCTTCTCTCTCTCCGACAGACAATGCACGTGTGATTGAGTCCGACCGCACAAACACATTCATAAATCAAAATAAAAAGATGACTCCAGTTGGCCAGGAGCCTTCATGCGTCGTCTGCCCTCCAAATTTCCTGACTCTCTCTGCGTCCCGCAGAGAGGAGATTAATAAATTAAAAGAAAAGACAAGCCCCGCGCTTCGACCATCGATAAAAAAGAGGGAAAAGAGACACCCAGTCCCTCCCACTCTCTCTCTAGCAATACATCCCATACACATATATAAAGACTAATCACTCTCCCTCCCTCCCTCCCTCCCTCCCTCCCTCCCTTCCTCCCCTCCTCAAGCCGTGGTGGCAGCAGTAACCTGCAGCCGGCGGCCCTTGTCGCACTTGGGGTTGGCGTAAGCACCAGGGGTAATGCAGTACTGACCCGGGGCCTTGGCACTGACGAAGGTGGGGCTTGGTTGGACCTTGGCGAGGAGGGCCAGTTTTTCCACCTTGGGCGTCAGGAAGTCGTAGTCCAGGAGGCCGCCCGTGTCGCCGCTGTTGAGGAGGGGGGTTGTGTGTGGGGGGGGAGGGAGGCGGGGGAGTGGGGGGAGGAAGGGGGGGGAGGGAGGATAGGGGAGGATCAGTGGGTGAGAAGGTGTGGGTGATTGATTGATTGCTGTTGTGGGCGTACGAAATGTTTAATTCAGTGTCATTGTTTGTTGTGGGTGTATATGTGTAGAGAAAGTGAGAAAAGGAGTCAGTAAATGCCCATATTTTCTTCAATAGTAGCAAATGAGAAAGCAGACGTCTCATCCTACCCTCCCTCCCTCCCTCCCTCCCTCCCTCCCTCCCCCTCCCCACCACCCTTTCATACCTGTTGGGGTTCAAGCACCAATAAAACGTATCCTCCAAGCACTCATCCAGAATGAACTTAGCGAAGGCATCCTGCCAGACCTTGTCCTGCTTCTCATAATGCCCCCCCCACTCTCCAACCACCACCGCTCGATCCGTCTGCCCCTCCACAAAGGCCCACTGACTCTTCCAGATCGCCGGCATGTTCTTCGGGAAATTCTTCGCGCCAAAATACGGCTGGACAAAGGCATCAGGTCCATACACATGGGGAGAATACACAATTTTCTTGTTTAATTCGTCCGAGCCCAGGTCGATAGGGAACTCCTCCACCCCCTCCAAGTCCCCGCCCCACCACTTGTTGTTCCCGTCCAGCTTGTGGTGCTTGGCCGTGGCCAGCTGGGTGCCTTCGACGAAGACCAGGCCCTTGTACTGGGGGTGCTTGGCGTACAGGTACGTGGCCAGGTCCTGTGATTGTGAGGGGGAAGGAGGATAGGGAGGGAGGGAGGGAGGGATGTGAGTACCCGCTCGTATGTAAAGAGAGAGAGAAAGAATTGCTACCTAGCTCTTCCTCCCTCCCTTCCTCCCTCCCTCCCTCCCTCCTTCCTTTCTCACCTCAGCCGCGGTGTTCCAGTCCGTCTTGGCGTTGCCACTGCCCCAGGTGGCCTTGCCGTGGGGTTCGTTCTTCAGGTCTGTGTTTATGGGAGGGGAGGAAGGGAGGGAGGAAGGGAGGGAGGGGGGGTGTGTGAGTGACGGCACGTGTACAGAGATAAGTTGATACAGGAGAGAAATAGTACACCTCCTTTGCATTCATCCCTCCCTCCCTCCCTTCCTCCCTCATACTACGTACCAATCGCAAACAAGTTCCACCGGTCCCCAAAGGCCGCGAGCATGTTGTCCCAAGCCTCCTTCACGTCCTTCATCGTGTACTTGTCGTCATACCACAACTCAGGGATAAAATCCTCGTTCAATCGATGCATGTCCAACATGATCAAAATGTCGTACTCGGCCGCCTTGTCGATAATATTCCCAATCAGCTCAATCGCCGTCAGGTCATGCAGCTCCGGCTCGATGGTATTGGCGTTCACCTTCTTGTTGGGAGTCAGGGCCAGGGCCGTGGAGAAGGGCAGGCGCACCGCATTAAAGCTCTCGTTACGCAGGAACCCGAAAATCTGGTCACGTGTCACGGACCACAGGCCGTGGGGCACTAGGGGGGAGGGAGGAGGGAGGGAGGGAGGGAGGGAGGGAGGGTGAGTACATTTGCTGAGTAGGACGGGGCGCACTGGACAAAAGGAGGGTCGATGGGCTGGTTGTCTGTGTGTGGATCAGGAGGGGAGGGGGAAGGAGGGGTGGTGGGGAGAGAGGGGGGGACCGATGGTGAAACGGACGACCCCAAAAGTCGTGTGGTAGGGGGGGAGGGACATGCACAGTGGTTTGGAGACAAGCGTACCTTCGTTGGGCGTCTCAAAGCCAAAATACGACGTTCCTTTTAAATGAAGAGGTTGCCCGTTGACCAAAATCTCCCCACCCTCCGAGGTCCAGTCGAGCTCGGCCACGCACAGGTCCGCGGCGTCGGGGGGCGAGGAGGAGGAGGCGGCAGGGTCTTGGAGCTGGCGGGAGGGGGCCGCGCGTAGGCGGCGGGGACGGTAGGCGCTGCTCATGCTGGTCACGGCCTCGTCCGCGGCGACGGACATGAGCAGCGGGGTGGTGGCGGCGAGGGCGAGGAGGGTGGTGGTGGCCACGGCCAGGGAGGAACGACGACGCATCATCATGTTTGTGGGGGGAGGGGGGGGGGTTGCTGTCTGGAAAGACGGGGGGGTGCTGCTGCTGCTGCTGCGGGTGGCGACGTGGGTCTCGCTGCCTGTCGTTGTTGTGTCGTGTGTATGGTGTGTGTGGTGTGTGCGTGTAGGGCGAGCGGTGTGGGTTGGACGGACAGACATGGTGTGTGTGTCGAGAGGACAGGAAAAACAGAAGCAGCAAGCAAACAACCTAAAACGCTTGGCGGTCTTCCACACGGCCGACGACAAGTCGTGCGCAAAGAGTTCCAAAGCTCAAGTAGCGGGGCCGGAGGCGCACTCTGGCTCGCGACACAATAAGACGACGCAAAACCAGGCATAGAAAAGACCAAAGCAACGAGCTGCTGCTTGCACACGACAAACAAAACGCCTCGCGTCAATCCTTGGCTTTGGCTTGAGAGAAGAAGAGTTGGTGTTGCGGCACGAGGAGGCTTGCGATCCTGGCGTCGGAAGAGATGGTCCTGCGTACCTCGGAATCGTGTTTAAACTTTCAAACCCTTGATTTTTTGGTAGAGAAGTGGATTGCAGTGGCGGTAACCGTCGCTAAGCCGTTGCAATATTCAAAGTGGCGAATCGACACGACGCCGCGCGCTTCTGGGACAAGAAAGAGTCGGAAGTAGGCAAAGGAAAAGGCGTGGAGACCCTACGCACACATGTCGTTGCATAAAAAGCACGAAACGATTGAGAAAAGAGGTGGTGGTAAAGGTAGGATCGCAAGCACATGGGTTGTCCCGAGAGGCTTGCGCACACGACATTTCATTATGGCGCGAGCTGCAAAACTGTCGCAAAAACCCAAAAAAGGGCACCGCCCAAAACCACAAACAAACCGCAGGCCACTCTATCTGATTCTCCTCTTACACATTCACCTTTTTCGATGGTCTCACACAATTCGGGTTCTAGCTCGCCATCGAAGAAGCTTATTGCCACCTGCCACCTGCAACCATGCCCGTCGACAAACGCCCACTTTACAAACATATCCCTCCTTTCCGAGTTCTCACCCCTTTCGAACGGCTCGCAAACTTCTCGCCTTATCGCCTTGGACAAGCGTTAGCGTCGGCCCAGGCAGAGGCAGCGAGGGCGGCGCCATCTGGCTCCCAGGTGGTGCACCGCGCTGCGCACGACGAAAGTTGGCGCGAGCGAAAGCAGTGAAAAATGGGAGTGGAGCGGTGAAAAGACGGACAAGGATAGTATGAGTTTGATTGCATTTCATTTCATGCTGCAGCCGCATTCCAAAAATAATAAGGTCGTACCGCACACAACACTGTCTTTTTATCGTTCAAATCTTTTTTCTTTGTACATGGTTTTCCCTTCCTTCACTTCTTTTTTTCAAGCCTCCGTGGGACTGAGTTCCTCCAAGACTGGCCCTAGGTGTGCTGTGGGGTTGTGGGTGTGTGTGGGTGGAGAGAAGAAATGTGAGTGTGAGTGTTCCGCACAAGCAACCTGTTTCTCTTACCCGTTTTGCTGCCCTCCTCCATTCCCAAAACTTGGGTACCAAAAAGCAAGTCAATCCTTCTCTTCTTGTCCCATTTATCCCTCATTCCCTCCCTCCTTCCGCCTACCTTCCCGCTTTCCCCAAAACCCCCACGTACCAATGCGTCGAGCATCACGTATAATCATTCCTCTCACTGGACTTTCCTTGCTACTGCATCGTCCTCTCCTCCCTCCTTCCCTCTCTTCCTCCCACCCCTCCCTCCCTCCCTCCCTCCCCCCGTCCCCACCAACCCCACGTACCGATCGCATCCGGCGCCGTCATGGACCGTCGCTTCTCCTTGAAGGCCTCCCGACTCGCCCGCCGAGCAATGACCGAGGCCGCCGCACACGCCCACAACACGCTGTCCCGCGCCTCCAGCCTGCTGCTGCTGGAATTGCATGTCATTCCCCCTCCCCCTTCCCCTCCTCCTCCTCCCTGCGCTTTCAAGGCCAAGCCCGACCAATGCATCAACACCCCCATAGTCCCCGCCAAGACATCCCCCAGCCCCCCCGACCGTCGCCTGGCCCCCTCCTCCCCCACCACCAACCACCTCTCCCCATCCGCCACAATGTCGTCCTTCCCCTTCAAGCACACCGTCACCCTCCCCCTCTCCCCACCCAACGCCCGCGCCACAGCCATCACATCCTTAGGCTGCGGGGCCTCGCGGGAAGGGAGGGCATCAGCTACTGAAGCACCCTTGAGCCCTGCCTGCAGTCGGGCAAACTCGATCAGGTTGGGTGTGACCACCACCCCTCCTCCTCCTCCTCCTGCTGCTGCTCCTCCTCCTCCTGCGGATGGGTAATCATGCAAGACATCAGGGGCATGTGCCACGAGCCAGAGCCCGTCGGCATCAATAACAAGGGGCAAGGCCTGATGCTTAGCTTGAAGCAAAATGCGGCGCGTGGCCTCCATGACCAAAGGATCACGACCCAACCCGGGTCCCACCACCAACACGTGCAGCTTGGGGAAGAACGACGTCACCTGCTCCACCAGGTGGGCTACCAGCGCCTCCTCCCCCTCCTCCTCCTTTTGGCTGCTGCCGCTGCTGATAGTGCGGTTGAAAAGCCGCGAGACCGTGCTTCCTCCTCCTCCTCCTCCTCCTCCTCCTTCCGTGGCACCACTCCTCCTTCCAACCCCAAGAGCCTTGGCAGAATAAACAGGCGTGACCATCAGCTCAGGACTGTAGCCCTTAATCGGGCCCGCAGCTTCTTCGGCCGTAAAAATGTAGCAGAGATCCCCCCCCACCTTGAGGCTGGCCATGCCGGCGTAGAAGGGCGCGCCGGTGAAGTCTTGCGAGCCTCCCAGGATGCCTATTCGCCCCATTTGTCCCTTGCGGGCCGTGTTTGTCAATGGAGGGATCAGGCGCTTGAACATGTCCAAGTCGGCCGCGGCTGCTGCGTGGTTGAGGCACGTGGAGGTGGGGGTGGGGGCGTCCGACGAGGAGGAGGAAGACGCGGCGGCATGAGGCATGCTTGCCGCAGAGACGCCTCGGGCAGTCACTTCTCCCCTTCCAGCACCAGGGCCACCGCTGGCCTTGGAGGAGAAGGAGCCGAAGAATGTGGTGAACGCCGTGAGGGCTAGTGGTAGAAGACGCAAGGGACCACCGCCGCGTTGCTTGAGGTGCTGGCGGGGAATGTGGTGATGCCGGTGCTGAAGGAAGGCAGGAGGGAGGGAGGAGGGGGAGGGGGGCATAGACTGGGCTAGCAAAGAAGGCCTGAAGGGAGGCTGTGGAGAGGTGCTATGTATTATGTATTGTGTGTTGTAGGTGCTTGTGTGAGGGTGGGTTGAGGACGGAATAGAACAAGTTGTATGTGTGTACGTTGATGATTCTCGTGCCTGGCTTGGCGGGATGAGTGGTGCTGCTCTCGTGCCTCTTTCCAAGCGATGCATGCTCTTTACTGACTGACAAGACATACACATAACAACAACGACAGGACTCGTGTCACTTGCCTTGCTGCACTGACCCCTACGGCGGCTGCTGTCCATCGAGCAAGCTAAGCAAACCCAGTCCAGCATCGGCCCACCATCCTCGCTCCTCCTCCCTCCATCACGTCGTCCTCCCATCTAAGCAAAAGCCAGCAGCACCATGGCGGACGCCGTCTACCAAGCGTTGGACCGCATGCTCCCGGCCCTGGAGGACTTGCAGGTTCGGGGCCTTTTCACTGCGGTACGTTTTATTTAGTGCGCTTGTGGTTGGGAATGTCTGGTTGATGCGACTGACCTCCCACCCCCTCTGAATCCGTCGTGGATACTTGGGCTCCTTCTCACACCAAGCCCCCACACCACCCATTCATCACGGTTTTCAACATGAGCGAGGAAAAGACAGTCGCATGCATGCCATGGTTGTGGCAATCCACCCGTATTCACCATCATCTACCACTTACCTCTGTCTGCCCTCCATTCAACCCCCCTCTACCCCCCATGCCCCTCAAGCCTCGCATCCACAACCATCTTACTCACCCTCCCCCCTTCCCCTCCATTCCCTCTTCCCACCCCAAACCTACAGGAGGAAGTGCGGGCCATCGCGGCCAAACGGCGTGACTTTGAGTTTTTGCTGCGTCGCCGGACGGCCCGCAAGAGCGACTTCCTCCGCTACATCACCCACGAACTGAACCTGGAAGAACTCCGACGCCTGCGCAAGAACAAGGCCGGCCTGAGCAAGAGCACCCCCAGCGACCACGCCGGGAAGCAGCTGGTCCACTTCATCTTCGAGCGGGCCCTGCGCAAGTTCCGAGGCGACCTGGAGCTGTGGCTGCAATACCTAGACTACTGCTGCTCCACCTCCTCCCACAAAGCCCACTCCCGCGCTCTCGCCCAGGCCCTCCAACTCTTCCCCCGCACGGCTGGCCTCTGGATCCGTGCGGCTTCCTATGAATTCTTTGAGCATTCCTCCCCGCCCGCTGCGCGTGTGTTGATGCAGCGCGGCCTGCGGTTGAACGGGCAGGAGTCTGCTTTGCTTTGGACCCAGTACTTTAAGCTGGAGGTGCTTTATGTCAATAAGTTGAGGGGACGGAGGGTGGCGCTAGGCTTGGGGGAGGGTGGAGGGAAGGGAGAGGGAGAGGGAGAGGAGCCGGGGGAGGAGGAGGGGGAGAGGGAGGGGGTCAAGGTGCCGCGGTTGGAAGGTGAGGACGAGGACGAGGCGGCAGAGGAGGAAGCGAAGGAGGAGGAGGAGGACGACCCACGCGCCCGGAGTGTGCGGGCTGTGCTGGCGGGGGCGGTCCCGCGGGTGGTGTACTTGTCGGCCATCAAGGCCAGGCCACAGGACCTGGGTATGCGCTTGGCTTTTGTCGAGACGCTGGAGGAGCTGGGGGGGCAGCAGCAGCAGGAAGTAGAGGAGGTGGAGGAGGGAGGGAGGGAGGGTGCGTTTGAGCCTTTGGTGCAGGAGATTCTGGAAGGGATTGAGGGGGCGTTTGGGGTGGCGGACGCGGCCTGGGCTAGGGCGAGGCATGCCTTGACGACGACGGGGGGAGGGGAGGCAGGGCCGGAGGGAGGGGAGGGGGAGGTGGTTGCGAGCACGAAGAAGAGGAAGAAGGACGGACGACGCAACAGCAGCGGTAGCAACAGCAAGAAGCGACGGCACTCGGAGTCCTTGTCGAGCTCTCAGGTCGATGACGAGGAGGAGGAAGAGGCCTGGCGAGACGGGCTCCAGGGTGGGGCCCGCGCGTGCTTTGCGGCGCTGGACGCGGGGCTGGTGGCCGCTGCGGACCTGAATAAGAAGAGCAAGGGGGAGGAGATGGGGAAGAAAGGTGATTTGCTCAAGAAGATGTGGCACTATCATTTGCGTGGACTGCTGGAGATGCTGCACGCCCCGGCCTCCGTCCTTCGGACCGCCTTTGCCCGGGGGGAGGTGGCGTTGGGCGGGGAGGGAGGGAGGGAGGGAGGGGTGGCCGGGGGCCTTACCCTCTTGCCAGGTATGTACTTAGCTTGGGCCTCGTTGTTGGTGCCGGCTTCAGTGCTGTCCTCTCCATTGGCAGAGCAAGAGGATGAGGAAGGGAGGGAGGAAGGGGACGTGAAGGAAGCTCGACGGGTGTTGGGCAAGGCCGTGGAGGCGCACCCTTCGCATGCTCGACTCTGGGAGGCGAGGTTGCGGGCTGAGGCACGGGGGAAGGGAGGGAGGGTGGGGGAGGTGTTTGCCAAGGCCCAGCGTGCGTTGGGCCCGACGGCGGGGATTGATGGGGGGAAGGAGGGAGGAGGGAACGAGGAAGAGGAGGAAGGGGAGGCGCGGAGAGTGGCGGTGGCGGGGTGTTGGTGGGTGTACTTGGATTGGCTGATGGAGACGGGCGGGGAGGACAAGAAGTGCAATAGCAAGGATGACACCAGCAGCAGCAGTGAGAGCGACAGCGACGACGACGAGGAGGAGGTGGTGATAAAGCAGAAGGGGAAGAAAGCCGTGTCGCCCAAGGTGGCCAAGGCGCTGGAGCACGCTTTGGTCAGCACGCGGGGTCCCGGGCGCGTGGCTCTCTGTCGATTGTGGCACCGGTGCTTGGGCCGGAAAGGGCTGCAGCAAGCCTTGTCGTATATGGGGGAGGGGAGGGCGGAGGAGCGCGTGGAGATGACAGCACTGTGCTTGGATGCCATGGAGGGGGGGGAGGAGGAAGGGGGGTACACGGTGGCCTGGTTCGAGGCGGCCCTGACGGTGTGTGGGAAGGCGGGGACGGAGGAGGCGGCGGCCCTGTGGGAGGAGTATGAGACCTTTGAGAGGGGGCAAGGCCGGCACCAGGCGGCCAACAACGTGAGGTGGCGGCGGGGGAAGGCAACGGGAGAGGAGTAAGGAGAGGAAGGAGGGAGAAGGAATCGTTGTCATACGTGTGTGTACATGATTGAAAGAGAATGAAGCAAAAATGGCGCTGCGGTGCCAGAAGTTGATTTCCGCTGAGGTGCTGTTTTCTTTTGCGATTACCGCTCTTGAGATTATATCTTCTTTATTCTGCATTCGCGTTTGCTTGTCATGTTGGGTCGCATGCTAGTCTTCTGTGTCTGATTCCACATCCTCCACAAATCCAACGAGCATCTCGTAAAATGTGAGGAACTTTGGTCGGCGCCAGGACCAATGCGCGGTGTCCTGGCCGTACAAAATGGGGCTCGCCGCGGGTTTAAAGCAGGCTACAAGGCCGGCAGAGGCGCCGCAAGGGCGCGAGAAGACACCCACCGGCTCGAGCATGAGGCCATCGTTTTCGGAGGTTATCTCTTGCGTGACCCAGCCCACCGGCAGGCGCGTCAGGTCCCAGAATTGCGGACGCAAAAGCAGGTAGAAGAGGGAAGGGAGCGCCAAGAGAGGGGAGGGGTCAACTGGGTCAGTTTCAGCCACAAAATATCCAGTGTCGGGAATGAGAGGGTCTAGGTCGAGGAAGACCCACTCAAGCGCGCGGCACCCTGTACAGAGAGCTGTTAATAAGGAAGGGATAAGGGAAGTGAGGGGTCGACCAAACAAATGATAGAACAAGACAGACACACAGAGATTGACAAGATTATTGAAGCCAGGAGGGCATCGCGTGTGTGTGTTTTGACGTACCTGGAAGAAGCCGGGCAGGACACTTGGCGCCACAGCACTCTTGTCTCAGCCGCAGGTGCAAGGTACGCAGAAGCGGATAGCGCCACTGGAATAAGCCCTCCTCCGCTCCAGCACGAGCCTTTCTATAAAAGTGCAAGCGCAAATGCTGCAAACCATGCGCCTCCCCAGCAGGAGGTGAGTAGTGATCGATACTGCCCATGCGGTACATCTCGAGGGTGGTGAGGGTGGAATTGTTGACGGGATTATATGGTGTGTAGTGAGGGCCAGGACGTCCGGCAACAACAACATGGCGAAGGGATGGGAGCTTGGCGAAGGTATTCAGCCAAATTGCACTAGAGTCAACGTCAAGCTCCACGCTACGGAGGCGCGGCAAGCACCCGCTGTCAAAGACCTGGCGCATCTGTGGGGCATAAGGGCCCTTGTAGGTCACGAGCGACGGCGTATGCTGAAGTAATAGGCACAGACTTTCAACCGTAAGCCACGCGGGGTTGTCGTGGAAGATGAGCGTCTTGAGCTCGGTGCCCGCCCTGGCATTGACGAAAAGGTCGCACAGCCCTTGTAAGGCCGCCCTCTCCTTTGCCAATACTGACCCATAATTTTCCAAGTCGACAACAGCATCGGGAAATCTGCCCGCATCCACGCCCACCACCAAACGTCGCGCCTTTCTTCCGACTCTCTGGCCAGGGCCCGTCATGGGAAGCCGCAGGAGTGCCGCCACCACCGCCGGTCCTGCCCGCCGGCTATGGTGAGGAATGGAAATGTTCCGGAAGAGTGCAGAAGCGACCATAGCATCTCGCACCGCTGGGGCCGTCTGCAAACAGCGGCATCGTTCACGAAAAGAAGCAAAAGCAAAGACCCCGGCAAGGACAACCCCTGGAAGGACGGTCAAATCCATCGACCGTGCAAGAGGCTGCTGCTGCTGCTGTTGTTGTTGTTGTTGCTGCTGCTGCTGCTGTTGCTGTTGCTGTTGCTGCTGCTGCTGCTGCTGCTGCTGCTGCTGCTGCTGCTGCTGCTGCTGCTGCTGCTGCTGCTGAGAGTGCTGATGATGCGAGGCAGCGCCGCGTCGACCACGCCGCCGTGGCATCGCGAGCTGCATTGATATCTCTCCGTCGTCAAAGCATGCCCGCAGCCCCGCCCTCTCCCCTTCTTCCACGGTCTGCCGCATGAACGCCGCAAAGGACTGGGCCTCCCACTTGCTCATCCCTCCTCCTCCTCCTCCTCCTCCTCCTCCACCAGCACCCATACGAACGGCGGCAGGAACTACTGGGGCTGCCAAAAAAGCAAGCACCTCGGCCCAGGATGGAATCTCGTCGTCGTCCGTGTCGTTGATGGTCGTCAAACGGGCACGCCAGGCCGTCTTAGCGGCCAGGGTGCGGATGGCGTGGGCTTGCAGGGCACTGGCCGACCACTTGCTTCTGCGCGGTGGTGGTGGGTGTTGTTGCTGCTGCTGGTCGTTGTGGACGTGGGCTTGCA
>Ga0209491_10007276_pt1 | contig 14703 bp, 35 predicted proteins | sample BON02_FD_187213 | JGI IMG/M metagenome (GOLD analysis project Ga0209491, IMG submission 187213) | Freshwater microbial communities from Lake Bonney liftoff mats and glacier meltwater in Antarctica - BON-02 (SPAdes) (version 2) | ecosystem: Environmental > Aquatic > Freshwater > Ice > Glacier...
CCAGTCATGTACAGGCTTAGATCTAAACATTCTATTTTTATCTATGTACTTCCTGTGATAATGTCTTAACGCATCTATTAGTTTTTTGCAATGGTCTGTATCTATCCAACATCTGGGTAAGGTCATCAAGGTAGCATGTATTCCATCTTCTAGTGGAATCTTAGGAACAACTTTAAATCTAATTCCTAATTGGTAGGCGACCTCTCTCCTGGTCTTGCCATTTCCAAAATCAGTAACTTCAATATCATGTGGAGCAAAATGATCCTTATAGATATAATCTTTAGCTTTAAGCATCTGAATATAGTGGGGTAATCCTTGACCACGCTCTTCATGGTAATCTACAATATTAATAGACTTTCCATTTTGCTGGAAAAATATAATAGCAGAATGATCTGATACTCCTAAATCCCATGCGGTACTTACAGGTAATGCTGGATCATAAGGAACTCTATTAAGCTGCTTATTGTTTTCCATGTTTGTTAAAGTTTCCCCAAAGATAGCTCCTTCTATGTTGGCAATCCAATCACACTCAAACTCCTGCTTATACTTGTTGCTTCCCATTACTTCCTCTGCCTTCTCTAATTCCTCTGGATCTACTATTTTGGTTTGACTGGCTTTAGCCTTATAATGAAACCAATCATCTGCTCCTTGTGCGTGTTGGTATAATTCATAGAAGTTATTATTCATTCCTTGAGGTGTGCCAATAAACACACAGTAACCCTTCCTATCTGATAATGCTGGTCTTATAATTTCTGGGAATAGTCTGTCTGTAACATTAGCATACTCATCTATGACACAACCGTCCAAATAGATACCTCTGAGACCATCGCAGTTCTCTGAGCCTAGTAGGGTTATCCTTGAGCCATTAGGCAAGTCTACACGCAGCTCAGTCTCATTAAAGCGTACTCCTGGGATCTTTAGAGTAAACTGTTTCATGTAATCCCAAGCAATAGACTTAGCTTGTTTAAAAGTAGGTGCAATATAAGCATATCTAGGGTTCTTTAGTTTGGAAAGTAATGCTGATTTAATTAACTGATTAATCATGCAGACTGTTTTGCCAAACCTCCTATGGCAGACTAGCACAGACCACCTGTGCCTATCTATATTGTGGTGTATGTACTTCTGATGCTTCCTTGGTGTGTAGGGTATTTTTACATCCATGTTACTTTTTTAAAATAAAACAAGCTATATGCCTACCTGTTCCTTTTCCCTCCGATTTATCCTCTGTTGCTAACCATTTAACATCACCTAAATTCCTAATCTCTGCTCCAGCTTTAATCATCATTAATACCCATTTATCTATAGGATAAACAAACACTACATCTTTACCTTTTTCGTGTTCAATTATTGATTTTCTTACCCATGCTGTAGGACCTTTCTTTTTTCCCTCGTGTATGATTGAACCAAAGGGAGGATTTACATAGCTAGACTTTCCCCATTCATTAGTTAGTCCATCAAAAGTTTCTGGTTTAGGGTACGGACATGGATCAAAATCAAAATTAAATTCATTATTCAATTCTTTCATTAAATCTTCAGGAGTAAGCCAGTAATGCTTACCATCACTCCCATTACCTTTGTGAAATTTATTATCTTTAGGTTTTAGTTTTGAAGCCATATTTAGTGTATATTAGTATCTACTGTTCCATTTTTAGTTGTGTAATCAAAGTGTAAACTATTCATAACCCAGCTTACATACATATCCGCAACATACTTGTTGGGGAAACCAGTAATCTTAATCACTACATTATTAGTCTTAGGTTCAACAAACACTATGGATTGTATATCTTCGCTATCGTACTCCATACAGGTAGTATTAAATTATTTTAAAAGGGAGGTCTAGCAAAGAAAAGGGTGTGGGTTACTTGAGGTGTGACTGACTAAGGGTGTCCTACAGTCCCATGTATATATATATAATAAACGGCGGTCATTTTCTGGGGTATAGGGGGGGGTAGTGTTGTAAAAATACCACACGCCTGTTGCAAAAATGCAACAGTTATTACTAGTGATAACTAAACATTATCAATACTAATCTTTTAATTAAATTAAATTGTCTTTGGCTAATGTAATTCCGATATAGTACAGGATTTGATTGAATGATTAATGTGTAAAAGAATAGTAACTTTTAGTCTTCTTTTAATCTTCTAATATCTTTTAATATCTTTCATACTCTCTAATTATTTTAATATCTTTTAATCCTCTAATATCTTTTAATATCTTTCATACTTTCTAATTATTTTAATACCAGGTTTCTACCTGGTTGATCTTCGGGTCCTTCTTTTAATATCATTGCTTCTTATTACTTTATCCAATGAATTAAGATAGTTTCCTTTAAATTCAATACCTTGTTTAATATACTTAATCCAAACGAATTTTATCTATTGACCTAATATCCATAATGGTTATATTGATATTAATGAAAATAAACAAAGGAAAAAAAACAATGGAAAAAATAACGCTTAAATTTGTAGATAATCAATCTCATGGTTATATACAAATATCACAATACGATCTTGCATCTTGGAATATAGATATAAAGCAATTTTCAAGCTATTCGTTTTATAACCAAAATAATGGTTGTTATTACCTAGAAGAAGATTGCGATGGCTCAAGATTAAACACAATCCTTAAATCTAAAGGATATCAAATCAATTATAAAACAAATAATGTGCCTTTAAATTATATGCAAGATCCAATATTTGAGAGAATAAACAATAAACAAACAAAAGGAAACTAAAAAAATGACAAAAGGCGAGATACTTATAAGCATGGTAGCGGGTAAAACATTCATTACAGAAAATATACTAGTACAAAATGAATCTTTTATAAAAGAAGCTAAAAGACTAATAAAAAAAGGTTGTTATACTATAGACCAGGTGAGTAATAAATTGGTCAAATGGTGTGATAATAATTATTAAAATAATGATAGTCAACTAAGACTTGACACTATAACCAAGAAGGATATTATTAAACAAAAGAAAGGATAAAAAACAAATGAAAACAATACAATTCAAAGACACTGAAGACAAATATATGGCTTGTTTACCCTCTAAAAATTTTGGTTTGGCTAAAATTAATATAACTAATAAATATCTTAATTTTAAAGAAATCAAATCTTACAAAAAACAAGATGAATATATTACTTTTTTTTATAAAAAAAATAAGTTGTTAAAATATCTTGTTACTTCTTTAGATAATGTATTAAATATTAATGAAGTTGTCTTAAATATTGAAGAAAACAAAAGCAATACTGACGAGTCTTAAATAGATGAAACTAGCCATTCCTGGCTAGTATATTGCAACAAAGCAATTAAATGAAAGGGTAAAAATGACTAAAGTACACCATACAGAATATAAAAAGAACTATAAAAATTATATTCTAAGCACGATTGAAACTGACTATAATGATAAACCATTAATAACAGATCATGAAAAAATAAAGTTCTTATTTGAAAGATTTTATAGTGAATATTATTGCTATAATACACCTTTAAGAATGGGTAAACAACAAGCCATGAGTGAATGGTTGTCAGGTTTGGCTTTGGATATAGAACACTATTACAATGATATTGTTGAGCTTGCTATTAAAATGGGTTCAATAAATTCAAATCCTAGCGATAGATTAAGAAATAAAGTTGAGCAAGGTTATTTTGATTTTATGGCTGATATTATCCTAGGATTTGAACCTAAAAAACAAAAAGAGGTTGCTTAAATGAATAGACTCAAAGAAACTTTAGAGCATATAATATTTTTAACTATATTAGGCTTGTTATTCTGGTCCTTGCAATATGCGGACCAGGTTAACGAGCTGCTGATAAGTTTAAAATAATGATAGTTAAACAACAAATGGAAGGGTAAACTAAAATGAACGAATATGAAAAAATAGAGTGGGTACACAGCCAATTGTCCGAATTGCAAAATGGTATTGAGGTAGATTTGGAAACTATGCAATCTTTTATTGAAGATATAAGAGAAAACTATTTCAATAAAAATGGAAATTTAAACAACAAATGGAAGGGTAAAATAAAATGAGAGAGTCTGACATAGTTTGGATAATACTTAGGACTTTAACCTGCTTCGCTCTAACTGGAGTGGGTGGAGTGGTAGCCATACAATACAACTTAATACTAGGTTGCTTATTGTCCGCCAGTGGTATTTTAGCTGTCGCAATACCTTTAATTATTGAAAATGACAATTTTATTAATAAACAAAATGAAAGATAAAATATGAATAAGTGGGAGCAGTACCACCTAACTAGAGGAGCTTTGATAGAAGCGTTAGAGGATCATAAAAAGTCAATAGAGTTAGTCAATGTCTATAATTCTACTACTAACACATCAGGGGACTATTCCTTAATGAATAGCTCAATGAGTTTAAACGACATAAACGACTTGCTAAGTACGCTTACAGACGAGGGTTAAACAATAAACAGGAAGGAAAATAAATGACTGAACTAAACGAGGCACATTTTGAATTGCACTCCAGAAATAAAGATAAGCAATATCAAAAAGTAAGACAAGCAAAGGAAGCAATCAAAGAGTTATTAAAACAATTTAGCAGCGATGATTTAATTAATATGATTATGCAAGAAGTGGATAAAGATTAATCAATTTTTTTTGCTACCAATGGGGTGGATATAGTTTCTACTTCATTGGTGATGTCAATAATATCTTGGGTGTCACTGTCGTCTTCCCATTTAACAATCAAAGTTCCCTCTGATTTAATATCTAACGATTTGCGTTCCTGGAAAAAGCTGCTTACTCTAGGTGCTAACCATTTCAAATAATTAGCTTTTTCTCTTAAAAATAATAACTTCTGTCCATCTATTTCTTTATGATCTTGATTAAATGCTTCTAGCATCAGCTCAACAAGAGTCTTCATTCCTATTTCTTGAGCTCTATTAAACTGGTCTTTAAACTTTGGGTTTAGGTCCAGATAATCGTATAAAGTTTTTAATTTTATCTTTAAGCGTAAAACCTCTTCCGAAAGTAAGTTTCCATCTATTAAGTTGCTTAACAAAGTATTTTGTTCTGTATCCGACAGTACTAGATCGTTTTTCTTCACTGAAGATATACTCTTTGATTTGCTCATCTGTTTTATCTTTAAAATTCTTTAAGTTTTTTAACCTTTTTATCTTATTCTCTAGCGTAATTCTAGGATTTTTAAACAATCCCTTGTATTTCCTTGTGTAAAAGTCATAGGAATTAATCCCACCATGATACATACAAAGAAATTTTCTTGAAGTAGGAGTAAAATAACCTTTGGCTTTACATTTTACAAATGTTTTGTCCCTGACGCTACCCCTCGTAAATGCTTCGCAGCACACCCTTTGACTCTTATATCCGCCTCTCATAGTTTGGGGTTACCTTTATAATCCAGGTTATTCCTCTTATTAAAATTACATTTCTCAATGTACCTAGAATTAGATTTTTTAGCAGTACCCTTCAAGGTACTAAGAATCTTATCAATAGGTACAAAATTAACTCTTTCATTATCCTTTTTTAAGGCAATAGCTAAAGTGCAGTAATAAGCATTTTTCTTATCTTCCTGTAATTCCTTCAAAGGTAGTGATGATAGTTCTTTTATAGCTAAGTCCTTTGCTAGACCTTTTCTTATAATTTTTTCTATATTGGTTAATGTATTATATTGTTCTTCTAATGTCGGTCGATCTGACACGTTCGATGTGTCAGATTTATACATTCGTGTGTCAGATTTATACATGGTAGTCTTTTCAGTGTTTAAAAATGCGGAGTTTATGACATAGGTTTTTCCTGACCTACCTTTAATCATTTTAATCACAGTTAAGTCAGCAAGTAGTAGTAAAGTTCTGTAAATTGTACTCCTGGATAGTCCTGTATCTATAGCAATTTTACTGTGTCTTAGTCCACACTCGTAATTGTTTTTTTTCCAAGCATACTTTAATAAGGATAAAACAACATTTAAACAGTTGCCTTTATGATGTTTGGCTTCATCAAGTTTATGATACATAGCATAAGTTAATAATAAAAATGCTCTGCTTGTGTCATATTTTGGTTTTATTTCTGCCATCTTTTACAAACCTCGCTGTGTCTTTTATGCAACAGATTTAATTCCTGTAACCAAGTATCTTGATCTGTTTCTTGGTAGGTAACAGGGTACTCAAATAGCCTTCTCCATACAAACCTAAGGTCAATGTCGTATCTTAACCCATCTGTTGAAATTTGGGGGTGTTTTGGAGCTTCTTGAGGGGGTTTAGCAAGGGTTTCAATCTCATAATAGAATAGCATATAAGCTGGAACATTACATCTCTTAGCAATCTCTTTAGTTACCGCAGTTGCCTTGTTAGTATGACCTTTATAATAAGCTGTCTCAATCATGGCTAAAGGTTCATAACAGAACTTACATATCTCAACAGCGTCAATATCAAGCATTGCCACATTTTCCCATTTCCTATGCCACTTACTATATAAATCTTTGTCAAAATATCGTGTGTGTCTAGCCATGTTCTGCCTCTACAATAGCTAACCCTAGCTGCCTTGCAATTTGAGGCACAATAGAATTGCCTAATGATTTTATTCTACTTGCTCTATTTTTGTCCAATTCATAGGATATCCCATTAGGAACTCCACAAAGTTTGGATTGAGTTTCCCACCAGGTTTTATTTTTTCTATTTCCATTATATCCCTCACTAAAGAACCCATCCTTTTTTGTTGGCTTGGAGGAAATGTTAGATTTTTGAAATCGTTTACTGTTGGTGTGTTGTACAGTTGTTTTTCCAGATACAACATCGCATCCGATAGTTTTGCTCCAAATGTTATGTTCGGATTGTTTTTTTTCCTTAGAATAAAACTCCCAGATTTTGTCTGCTCCACTCTTGAACTCTGCTCCCCCCCCTCTTCGCAAACTACTGAGGGAGTTGGGTACATTTGAAGTTTCCCATGTTCCAGAAATACATCTTTCCCCACCATTAGTTTTGCGTCTTCCCTTGATACACTCCCCTCTAATACTTTTTTCCTCATCAATCTCATATTTCCCTCTGTTGGTCTTTGGATCGCTGTTGGTGTTGGGTACATCTTTATCATCTCCGAAAGATACCCTGTTTTTCTGTTCGTTGCAGCTCTGCTCGGTCTCATTCCCTTCCTGTCTATATGATCCATTGTTGTTGGAGTTGGAAACATTGCATCCAATGATCCAGATTCTTTTTCTTTGATGCCATGCACCGATGCCTGAAGCTGGAATAATAAGACATTGGACTTGGAAACCTTCTTTTTCCAAATCATCTTGCACCTGTCTGAGGACCAAGCCTTCTTGGATGTTAATAATACCTTCAACATTTTCCCCAATAAACCATTTTGGTTTACACTCCCTAACGACTCTAATAGTTTCGTCCCAGAGATAGCGGTCATCGTCTGTTCCTTTTCTCTTTCCTGCAATGGAGAAAGGTTGGCATGGGAATCCCCCAGTAATGACATCTGCTTTATATTTTGATCCTTTAACATTTCTTATATCCTCCTCTATTGGTATGTTGTTAAAATTCTTTCTTAAAACTTTTTGACAAAATTTATCCTTTTCTACAAAGGCAATCGTTTCAAAAAATCCTGTGCTTTCTAAACCTAAACTAAACCCACCTATCCCACTAAAGAGATCTAATAGTTTTAATTTTTTCATTATTTCCTTTCTTTAAACTAAAAATAGTTCTCCAAAACCAAGATCTAAATACAGACATACAAGTAAAAATAATAGCAATGTGGAAACTTTCCCAAATAGTAGGGTACATATTAAACAAAGGGAAGATAAGTAGTTGCACACCAATAGCTAATAACAATCCTGAACCTACATCTATGATACTTTCAAATAAGTTTTTCATTATTTATTTTTTTCTTTTAATTCTGTGATGATAGTTATTAGATTATTATTCTCTTCTAAGAATCTTTTATTAGTTACTTCCAGAGCTTCTACTTGCTGTTTAAGATTTCCTATATCGTAACAAAGTTTACCTACCAGCTTTGTAATTGTGGAATCAGTTTCATCACTCATTTAATTACTTCTATTTTTTTAATAGTTTTTAAAGGGAAGACAGTCAGACCGCCTACTGATAAATTTTTATCTTCATCATAAGAGTAGGAAGTAAACAGCCAAAGTTTATCTTTTGTTTTTTTAAAAATATAACCTGTGTCTTCACAGATAGCGACATCGTTTTTTAAGATATCTTCCTGTTCTATCCATGCCTCATTAGATTGTTGGATATCTTGCCAAGTTAATTTAACATGTGGATAACTAAATTTACTTGCTCCAGATTTCTTGATAGAAGTCATTTGGCGTAACCTTTCCACTAGTCTTGTTGAAAATAACTTTCATTATTTTTTTATTAGGTATTCTAGTTCCAGCAATATAACGCATGATATTCGTACTGGGATTTTTTCCTGACAAATCAAAAAATCTAGCGGCGTCTATCAAACTAGAGATTTTATTTTGACTTAGGTATTCTTTCAGAGTCATTATTTATTATCCTTTTTTGTTAATTGTTTAAATATACTATGTGGATAATATATCTTATTTGGATATTGACAAGTGTTATTTTAATCTTTATTAATGTGGACAGTAAAACAAAAAACAACATGAAAGGATTAACAAAATGAATGAGCAATTAGCACAAGAGATAAGATCTAATCTGTCTGGGAAAGAGGGTTATGATCATATGAGTCCAAGCTCTTTAAACATACCTATTCAAAAATATATTATTAGTTACATCTGTTCTACTCAAGCAATGAGAAGAAAAAATAAAGTGGGTTACAAGGCTCACTTCGGAAATCTTTGCGGTAACACCGCACAAAGATTATTATCTAAATATATTTTTAAAGCTGCAGAAAAAGAAGAAGTTAAACCAGGATTGTTAGAAACTATTTTTGAAGAAGAATTAAGTATCTTAAATAGAATTGAACCTAAAGATGAAAAAGATGCACAATGCAGAATTGAAATGATACCTGCTTGTAAGCAATCTATTGAACAAACTTTAAAGTTAGTCAAGCATGTATTTAATAAAGGGGAAGCATTAACTTCTGAACGATATGTTCATCACAAACCAAAGGGATTAATTTTAGATATTCTAGGAAGGCTTGATTTTGAAAGTTCAGATTCATTCCTGGAACTAAAATCAAAACCAATAAATTTTAGAAAAACTAAAAATGGTTTATCTCAAACGATACAAAAATTGCCTGAGAATATTGACCAATGCGAACATACCTATATGAAGCAAGTTGCCTTCTATTGGAAAGCTACTGGCAAAAAAGCACACTTAGGTTATGTCAATCAAGAAAATTTCATAGTATTTTTTCCTGAAGAAGAAAGATTAGAATATTATTATGATCAGCTAATAAAAAAAGCATTTACTATACAGAACTTATTAGAGATTAGCAAAGGAGATCCAAAGGTTATGGCTAAGTATGTGGAAGCTCCTGATCTTAAAAACTTTTACTACTCTGATTTAACTGAAGAACAAATAGATATCGTGAAAGAATTGTGGGGGGTGTAATGATGGACGAAGCAACGATTGCTCGTATACAAAAATTACGAGATAAGGAAATGGTTATTAAAAAATACGATCAAGAACAAACCTTAAAAGGTTTTTACGAACAAGTGAGAGAGGAAAAAGTAAAACAAAATAAATTAAAAAGATCAATCAAGATTACAGTTATTAGCTTTATTATTCTAATGACTTTAATGGTGGCGAACTTACAAACGCTATCAAGCTGGGAACAAAAAGCAATGAAGTGGTTTTTACAATACCCAAATTCTTTTGAAAACCCATTCAACATAAAACAATAGGAGAAAAAAATGAAGACAAATATATATCAAAAATTACACAAAGCTGCTTGTGAAGCGGGTGGTGTAGTTAAAGGAAAGAAGGTGCAAGGCATGATGTTCAACCCGTTGCTCCACGACGACGTCCAAAAAGTAGCAATGGAAGCTCTGCTATCCAATGGATTATATCCTGTGTGTACTTATACCAATGAGGTAACTGATAATTTTATGATGGTTACTTGCAACATGAAAATACATGATATTGAAAATCCAACAGATTGTATTTCTATAGATGGCTGTAGTGCTTTAGCAAATTTGGATAAATTCGGCAGCGGTAATGGAATGTCTTATGCAAAAAAATATGCTTTCCTCAATGCACTTAATTTAAAAACAGGATTAGATAATGATGATGGTTACAAAGCCACACCATTTAATAATAAAGAATCAAATGCGAAAGCAAATGATAACACTGGCAAAACTTTGCGTGAAGCTGGAGAGGTTAGTGTTAATATAGAAGATATGAAGAATAGTTTTGCAAAAGCAATTCATCTTCCTAGATTGAAGTATCTTAAGAAAACATATGAGCCTCAATTAAAGTATCTTCAAACTAAAAATCCAGACGCATTTTCTTTACTTAAGCAAGAGTATGAAAGTCGTATGGAACAATTAAATAGCCAGTCATAAGATTGGTTATAAAATAAAGGAGCAAAAAACAATGTCAGAAAAACTGTACATTAACTTAGTACCCAACCCCACTTGGACAGAGGGTTCAAACCTTCCTGTTATGGTGGGAAAATCTAACCCCAATGCTCCAGAAGGCAAGAAGTGGACTATTGGCGTCAAGATTGGCGAAGAATGGTACAACCAGGCAGCCTTTGCAAGTAAAGATGAGATAGGTGGATTAACTATTATCCTAACCCCATCCTCTGCAAAACCTTCTGGTGGATATCAACAAAAAGCATTTGATAAAAAACCATCTTATGCTAAACCAGATACAGGATTTAAAAATCAATTTTAATTGAGTTAAATCCCGTTCTTCTGGTGGGTTTTTTTTTAGCCACTTTCCCCTTTCAATGTGGTTATTAATTTTGTTTTCCCACCAGAAGAGTAAAACAAAAGGAGTAAAATTATGGATAAGCCAATCAATTTGGAAGAACAAATTAAGTCTAAACTAAGATCAGAAAAACAAAAAGAGTATGGTAACTATGAAGTTAATTTCAATCTACTGGGTATGCTTTGGTCTGTTGTCTTGAAGAATAAATTACATAAAGATATTCAATCTCACGAGGTGGCTCAATGTATGGTTATGTTAAAGATGTTACGAACTACAGAGAATTACAAATCAGATAGTTACTTAGACGCCGCTATCTATTTAGATATGGCTAAAGAATTACATAAAAAGGTATAGACAAAGTGGTAAAAATATGATTAAAAAAAAGATATTCGGTACTTGTAGCTTCACTTATGTGGAAGAATACGAGAACGAAGAACAGGCTGTGAAAGAAAAGCGAGGTTCTTTCATAGAAGTGAAAGTTGGTCCAATCAAAATAGAAAAGACTAACATAACAAAGGAGGATTCAGATGGATCTAAAAACTCGTTTGCAAAAGCTGAAAGACTTACAGCAAAAGAAGCATGATAAGTTTCTATTGTTAAAGTTTAAAGCAAACAAGTATCATCAACAATCTATTGATTTGATGAGCAGAGTGATGCAAACAGAAGATCAGTTGTTATCTATTAGATAGTAATTGAATGATAAAAAAAACAAACAACGACAAGTTGTGAAACAACTAGAGAGGGTACTATGCTTAACGCAAAACAAAACACAGAACTAGAACAGGTATTAAACTTTACACCTTACGGAGATTTGTCAGAGAGAGAGAAGCTCATTTACTCTGCTGCTGCAAGGAACGGATATAATTTAGGATTAAAACATAAGAAACAATTAGACAGGGTAGAGTCTTATAGTTTTAACAAAGAAATAGTTAAGGTTAAATATGTTCATAAAAACTTCTCTACTAATTGTTCAGAGAGTAGCAAAGATATTGGTAAAGATATTGTAGATAAAGTTTGTGCTTTATATGAAGTATCTATAGAGGATTTCGTTTCTATCAAACGATTAACTCCTTTAGTTCAAGCCAGGTCTATTGCTATTAACTTAATTAAAGAAGTATTAAATATTTCTTTAAACTCTGTATCTATGTTTATTGGTAAGAGAGATCACACTACTATAATTCATCATATTAAGATGAAACATAACAAGGAACATCTTTGGCAGATAGGCAAAAGAACATGGGAAGATTATGAGAAGATTAAAAGCTCTTTGTAATGATACCCTTTCCCAATAAGAAATATGATATTATTTATGCAGATACAAATCAAAGCAAGTGTCATAGCAAAATAATTTCTTCTCCATATTAATAATCCACCCACCATTAGTGGACCTATGCTCTTGATTGCATATACGACAGTTACCAGCTAGAAATTCTTTACTCTTAGCCATAGACTACATCCCAATGTATTTAAAAGAATTACAGTCATCTAGCGTGTTATCCCTTTCTTTATTAATAGTGATACAGGAGTTTATAAAATAATAAACTGAATGATATATTTTATAGACATAGTTCATTTAAACATATCTCCATTAGGAAATTGTGAAGAGACTCTCTTAGTAAATTCATCCATAGTCTTAGGTTTGCATTGACATCGTTTAGCAGGTTGAAAAACAAACAGTTCTTTCCATAGTTTATTTTCCATTCTACCAAAGAAAGTTAGAAATTTTCTTAACACAAAGGTGCGGATTTTATCATATCTTGTTTGTCTTTTACAACCACAAAGTTTTCTCATAAAGGTTTACCCTGTCCACGAGAGAACTTCTTTTTCTTATGAGCTTTGGAGTGCCTACCTTTTCTTACTATTTTTGATTTTACTAGTTTTACTATTCCTTGTAGGTTTTTTTTTGCCATAACGCTCTCCAGTTTGTTGTGATAATAAACTTACTTTCCGTGAATACTGCGAACTGGAGGATTTGTAAACATCTTTTGACATTATTTTTTATTATATTTCTTATCCCATATTTCTTTTTGAGACATTCCCACTTCGTCTTTCTTTTGCTTTAATCTTGGTTCAATATCACCAACATCCATAACCTCTACTAAAGCATATCTATATACCTTTTCTGTACCATTGCTCCACTGGAAGTGGAGTAAATGTTTTTCTTCTTGGTAATTCTTTACTAAAGAAGGATTAAAACTATTTAAAGTCATTATTTATATTTCTTTGGGTTTGGTGGGAGTATGACCTAGTACCTTATCCTTATTTGTACCAACTTTAATAGTATAGCCTGATCCATTAGCATTAATATCTACTTCTTTTCTACTCTTACATAGAGCTTTGTCTGCTTCTTCCTTCTTTTTTTGTTGGTAGTGTTTAGCAATAATGTTCATTGCCTTATTTTTTAAATTTATCCATGATATTCATACCAAAACTACCTGATACAATAGTGAGGAGTATCCACCAAAATTCAGGTGGTGCTAGTTTTAATATACCCCAACCAGCAATCATAAAGGGTTGTGTTTGTGGTACAAAATGTAATGCAAGGATTAGAGAAAAGAATAAAGTCAGCCATTCATCTTTCCAAGATTTCTCTCCAGATAATACTTGCTGAACTTGAACAGTCTTAGCAGCTTCTATCTCCGCTACTCTCTCTATTTTTCTAACTTCTATTCCATGCTGTATAGCACCAATAGTCTTGTCAGCAATCACTGAAATAATTGGGTTCTTAAAAAGTAAACTTAGAAATCCTAACATAGGCTACTCATTTATTACTACTCCTCATTACATAAGATAATTGTTTGGCTCTACCTGGGGTTTGTTTGTGCCACTTAGAGTCCAACATTTCTTCACTAGCTGTTATATAGTCTTCTATCTTTAAAGATTCAAACATTTTCTTAAACTTAGATACTCCTGTTTTTCCTAATTGAAAGCACATTTCAATAATAACACCTCTTGCAAGGTAGTTAATAGTTAATCCCTGGCACAACTCATTGCCTCCTTGTTCTGCTTTTTTGAAATCTTTAAGGAATAATTGTTCTAATAGTTCCTCTGAATAAGCCACACCAGAGGTGAAGTTATCTTCTGAGGTAACTAGGTGTCCCCACCCTACAGTAGCGTTTCCTAGATGATCGTAATAAACAGTATCTCTAAAACCCTCATGCTCTTTGATCCTGTACTTCAATTCTTCCATCGTCATAAACATATAATATTTTTACATGTAAGTCTTTTTGTTTCTTACTGGGAGACCTATTGATTTTAGTTCCTTTATTACATCCGTAGGTTTTACTCTTTCTAATAGACACAGATTTAACATCATAGTTAATATACTCTTTAGTTTTAACATTATAAGAAACCATATCTATAGGACCAACTCCATGTACAGCTTGAAAAACAATAGTGTCAGGAAGTCTAGCAAGGTAGGTAAGAGCCACTAACTCTGAGATAATTCCTTTGTTATGCTTATCGTTAATACCCATGATAGTATAAGTTGTACTACATGTGGTGGTTGAGTACATATTTAATACCACTTAAAGTAGTATGTGTGTATAAACTATTAGCTAAAAGTTTGTTCTGTACAATTAAAAGCAAAATATAGTCTGGAACTATTAACATCTTCTTTCTCTAAAGCATTTAATACTTCTATAGATTTATTATAACCTGATATTGCACACTCTTTGTGAGAATCATAAAGCAGTGGATCTTTAACTGGATTTCCACAAGATCCAGCTATTGCTGAACATGCGTACATCACCAGTAAAAATTTCATCTAAAGTAGTTGTAAAAACCAGAGATAAATCCAGCAATAATAATCAATAGCCATATTGCTCCACGACCCTGATTGATTGCTGCTCTTAATTGTTTTTGTTCGTCTT
>Ga0209491_10007287_pt1 | contig 14686 bp, 9 predicted proteins | sample BON02_FD_187213 | JGI IMG/M metagenome (GOLD analysis project Ga0209491, IMG submission 187213) | Freshwater microbial communities from Lake Bonney liftoff mats and glacier meltwater in Antarctica - BON-02 (SPAdes) (version 2) | ecosystem: Environmental > Aquatic > Freshwater > Ice > Glacier...
ATATATATATATATATATATATCTATATATATATATATATATATATATATACATCTATATGTATATATATAAGTTCCAAGGCCGCCCAAGAGCCGTTCCCAGCCAGTTCCAAGGCCGCCCAAGAGCCGTTCCCAGCCTGTTCCAAGGCCGCCCAAGAGCCGTTCCCAGCGCATTCCCAGCCAAATTTGCCTATATAACCAGGCTAGAACCACCCACGTGCATCGAAACATGTCTGTGCCACGCCACTATCACTACCTCCATGCCGTCGCTGGCACCTTGCAGCAGACCCAGGTCGTGGTCTACCGCCACGAGTCGGAAATGTTCAAGGACCCGGCCCGCCTCGCCATCGTCGATCTCTCTCTCTCTGCCAATAATGACTTCTTGTCGGCATCCATCATGGCCGAGAACGATCCCCGCCGTGCTGCATTGCTGCAGACGGCCATTGCCAAGAGGCTGGACGAGAAGAGGCAGTGGCTCGAGATGCAGCCTCCTGATGTGCTGGGAGCCTTCCAGGCAGATCTTGCGCTGGCATCCTATCACAACCAGGCCGGCGACATGGTGAAGTCCTTCGACTTTCTCATGGAGATTCGCGCCGGTGCGCCGAGCGGCAGCATGGTCTACCAGATGGCCCTCAAGAACCTCATGGCAATGCGTGAGACCACCAGCGTCTTCTTCCGAGGCGCTGTGTGGTCTGACCCCGCCACCACCGACGAGCTCGGGCGCCTGCGTCAATTCTGGGTTCAGTACATGGCCCTCCCCGACGAGTAGAAATGGGCGCATGCTTTGCTTTCGCGGTGGGGTTCAGTACATGTCCCTCCCCGACGCGTAGAAATCGGTGCATGCTTTGCAAGAACCTATGCCAACCCACCAGGTGCACTTGACACATACGCATCTGCTCCTATTGAGTCGTTTGTTACCAATAAAGCGATATACAATCGCCAAGCTCCCCAGATGACAAAAAGCGCCTCAGACACTTGCCACAACACTCCATGCCAGTATATAAATGTGGGTAAAGATGTGGCGATATGTTCGCATCCCATCATGTCAAGCGATTCAGCACCCCTCTCTTCGTCTATATTGATAGGAAAGCCAACGTGATAGAAAGCGCCTCAGACACCTTGCACAAAACGAGACACACTCCAAGTATCACCCGCAGTGCACAACAATGATTGTTTTTATTTTGTCATTATAACAAGAGGTGCTCTGGGATATATAAACGTACATAAAAATGTGGGCAAATGTTTTCATGCGACCATGTCAAACGATTCCTTACTCCCAGCAAAGAAAATTGTATGCAGTATGACCTTACTCCTACTTGTCATAGTTCAAAAGGGCCAATTGTTCCTCACAAGAAAATATACAACGCACTCGCCTCGACCGGGTTGTTCCTCAAGAAAAAACAGTACTCGCAAAAAGCGTCGCCGCGACTCGGCTGCACGTTGTTGTTTGCTACTTCAACTCGACGCGCAGCTTGTGGATTTGGTCAGGAAGACAGCGCGTGCAGAAGCAATCCTCCTCGACGCTATCTGCAGCAGAGCGCTTGCCCTTCCTGCGGCACTTTGAGGCCAGTAGCATGTGCAGGAGACCGTTCAGAGTCATCTTGTGATGATGGAATATGCGAATGACGTCGCGCAATATATAGAAGTGGCACTCTTGCATGTGGTACGGACTGTCAATGATGCCGCAACTCACCGAGCAGTATATACAGCGCAGACACTGTGCGCAGTTCATCGACTTAGCATGCACAGGCACGCCGCACCCACTGCGTGCACAGAGACTGTTTTGTTCCACCACGCTGTCAGTCAACCACTTTCCGATCCGCTGTCCACACGCCATGGCTACACCGCTGCTGTGTCGTATCTGTCTGTAGAGACAGTTGAAGTGCAGTCTCGTCTCAGGCCAATTTATCTCCGAGGACAGTTCGTCCGCTACGTTGTGCTCCAGACTCTCGGCACTCGGACCAAAGACGGCGACGTAGCGAAACATGGTATTTGGACCCTCCCCGTTGGGCAAAGCACTGATCGCTGCATACAGCACCTTGAACGAAGTCGACACCAACTCCGGCAGAACTGGCAAACCCCCTGACTTGCTCATGCTCCATGCCACGGTCGCATACATCTTCTTTTCGTCAGGCGACATGATGCTGAACAGGCTGTTCAGTCTCCTCGAGGCCTCGTCTCTGCCGGGTGTGAGTTGCCCTCCCTGCACCAAGAGATCAACCGCCTCATTGTAGTCGCTCTGCATTCTGGTGGTTTTCAAGTTTTGACGCGCCACTTTTGCGCGCCACGCCCCTGCCAGCACAATGGCCGAGTTGTGCTGCATAAATGCAAGGCCCTTCGAACCCACGATGCCCATGCACGCAGCCTTGGCGATCGTGTGCTTCGCGTCACAGAGAAGCTTGATGAAATTCTTGCTCAGCTTGATACTCGCCGTTGCCTTCCTCTCCCAGTCGGCCGCACACTTTGTATGCACGACGGCCTGCTTCTTCATGGTGTCGAGTGTCGCCTGAGACGTGTGATAGGTTGGAGCGAGATACATGACACTAGACAGCGACGCGCCGTTCGCGAGCGAGAAACAGAACAAGAGACAGAGACGCATCATTTGCAGGTGCAAATAAAATAGCGACGTGCATCTCAACTTGCACAGACCTGCATCAACTTCGAGCTGGCCTTCAACGAATCGTTCTCCTCCTGCGCCTTCGACAGCTTTTCGGCTGTGTCCTCTACCTTGACGCGCATCTTCTCCAGATTCCTTCTCATCTCCGTGTCTAGGCTCTTGTTCGTCGAGTTCTTCACCTTCTGAGCGCTCACGTCGCATTTCAACTGCTCCATTTTTTTGAGGGCTGCATGCAACTTCTCCTCCAGATCCGTCTTCACAACAGTGGCCTCTCGGATCTGCTCATCCCTCCACGCAACCTTCTGCTGCCAGGCTGCTGTGAAAGACTTGAAGTTCGACTCCTCTATCTTTTTCTGATGCTCCCCCCCCTCCCTGGCTCTGCTCGTCTGCTCCCTGATATCCTGCTCGAGCAGAGCAATCTTCTTATTGGCATGCGCCAGTTGCCCGCTGTCCACCGAAGCCTCTTTATTCTGCAGCACATTGTCCAAAATCGCCTGCAAGGCCTTCTTTTCAGATTCGCGCACCGTCAGCAAGGAGCGAAGCTCAGCTCGCTCAGTCTGCGCCTCCTGCAGCGTTCCTGCACTCTCCTGAAGCATCGCTCCAAGCCTTGCAATCTCCTCATTCGCGTCCCCCCCCTTGGCATCAGCCTCCTGCATGCCAGAGCCGAGTGGATGCTGCTGCTCTGTCTGCGTCCGTGTCTCCACGCCCAATGAGAGCTGCTCCGTGCCAGGCCCCGCGGCCCTTGGCGATGAGTGCGGCGAATAGTCTACAGTTTCGTCGGAAGCACTCCATGACCCAGAACCCCCTTCGTGCTGTGAGTCAGTCTCTGCTTTCGTTTCCTCCTCCTCCTCGCACCCATCATCTGTCGACGTTGACTGGTCCACCACCATCTTCACGCCCTCCTGCTGCGCCACCGCGTCTACATCATTGTTGCCGGCAAGCTTGTACTGACAAGTCAGCTCGAGCTGCATCGCATTCAACGAGAAGCCCATGCCAGTGTTTTTGGTCCTCTCCATATGAAGCTGCGACGCCAGATTTTGGTTCTCACACTGCATATACTCCAGCTTCAGGTTGCAAGAGTCCATGAAACATGACATCGAAGCGTTGTGCTTGACCATCTCCACCTCCATGTATCCGCTGTGCAGGGAGATGAAATGCAGCAGCGCTTTGCGGTCGAAGGCGAAGTCCAGCGCTGCTCCACATGTCCCGTGACGCATGTAGATGTCCGCCAGGGTCCCCGGGACACGTGTGAGCGGAGGATTGTTCATGAAATCGCTCATGATCACATCGCGGATCTTGTGCACCAGTATGCTGCGCAGCGCAACGGACCAATCTCCACGCGGACGTTGCAGCAGAATGCTAAGACACGTCGCCTTGTCCGCGGCACATGAAACCACTCTCATGCACTCTCTCAGTTGTGGTGTGGTGGTGCAGAGGGCCTCTTCATCGAAAGCAAGAGTCAGCTGCTCTACATCGGACGAAGCGCTCATTGTTGCCACTCCGTCAGTGAGCAAACAAAGTCAGTGAGCAAACAAAATCAGTGAGCCGTTGGATCTCGCACAGCAGTTATTCTTGAGTGCTGTAGGGCGCAGCAAGTCGTATACATAGAGAAATTGTGCTGGGAATGGGCTGGGAATGGACTGGGAATGATACATATTTTAGCGGGAGATATTTTTACCGAGTCTCTTTTTTTCTTTGTTAAAAAATAAAAAATAATAGTTTTTTGGCGGGAATGTCTGAGGGTCTATTCTTTATTTTTTAGCGGGAATGCCTGAGAGTATTTTTTTATTTTTTGGCGGGAGTCATTTTTTTTAAAAAAAATACACATTCCCAGCCCATTCCCAGCCAAAATTTGCTATATAGTCTGGACAAAATCCTCACTAAGTCACTCGAACCGCTGGACCATTCTACTGGTTCAACTGTTTACATCTGAACCAGGTCAAAACCCAACTGCCCGTGTGGACCGACCGTTTCAACCGGTCGATCAACTGTTTCAGGCAGTTGAACCTTCACACAGACTGATTGTTTTTTTTTGTCTCTGACTCACGGTCAAAATCGACAGTCCAAAATCAACTGTCACAACCGCCGAATTCGCGAATCGGTGTCGGATGGACTTTGCACTCGATGCCGCTGGAATGGAGGAAGTGGATAGGCTTGTTGCAAAGATAAGACAGCAGTCCTTCGTCATGGACAACCCTGTCCCGACACGCAATTTCTGGCAGGAGTTGATTCTTTCTGGCTGCATCAATGACTTAAATGTCCCCGACGACCGGATGCACGCGTGGGTCATCTACAAACTCATGGACGGATTACCTCACGCTGAGGGCAGCAGCATCGACGATCCTGCGTCGCAGTTTTTATTGGGCGAAACGCCCCTGGAACGTGCTATCATGATGAACCTTGACGTCAAAATCGTTGAGATGTTTATTATATTATGCCCTGCTTCCCTCGTGTTCATTGACTCGAAGGGCCGCAACGTGCTGCACATCTGTGCGACGTTCTCTTCAAACAAAGAGGTCTGCGAGCTGATCGTGAATAAAAACGACGAGGCTGCATACGAAAAGGACAACGAAGGCAACCTTCCCTTCCACCTCGCGATGTTCACGATGCGGAGGAACGACATACTCGAAATCATACTGCGGGCAAATTTGTCAGCTGTCGGGGAGAGGATCGTCTGGTCGGGCAGCGATGACATTGAGGTGTACACGTCGTCTCTTGTGATGGCCATCAAGATGAACAGCGAGTTGGAGTTGATCAATATCATTGTCAGCATGTGCCCGCTGACTCTCATGTTCATGGGCCCCGATTTGATGCTGCCGATACATGTGGCTCTCCACGCGCGCTCGCCTATATGCATCATCGAGAAGCTCTTGAGTGTTACACTGTTGCATGCACAGGCCTCTCTCACGACTGCCGACCAGAACGGCAAGATTGCGATTGCGCTCGCGATCGCACTCAGGGCGCCGGTGCCTATCGTAGCTGCGATCCTCAAGGCCACTATGGCTGTGATGGCCCCCCTGCACAGGAAGTTGTACGGGCCGGTGCTCTCCTCGATGAGCAAAGAGGGGCTCTATGTCCCGAACCCAAGTGGAATAGACTTCGAAAAAGTAGGCGATGCCTTCGTGGTGGAGTATGACTGCTATTTCTCCGCTTGGCAGGAGGGCAGAGAGACGAGCAGGACACTCATCAACTCGAAAAATGACTTCCAGATCTGCGTCGACAGCACGGTGACGTACGTGAGTGCCAACGGACAGCATATGACCGACATGCGGGCGGCAGACATCGTATACAAGAGCATGGAGGCAGCCGACTTCGAAGTCTACCATGCGAGCATCCTCCCCATGCTCCTCCAGGCGTTGGGGACTGACAAAGTGATGCACAACACTTTTGGCGAGAGTATGCTCTGCTATGCAGTCATGCACAGGCTGCATTCCAGTGCTATCAGGATGCTCATCGAGTACTCCCCCAGTATGCTCGTCGAGAACTTGGACGTGGACGGCAACACGGCGATGCACACGTGGGCAGCCAACGGCATCTCCATGATGCTGATGCCCCCGTCCATTGTCGGTGAGTCGGGCCTCGAGCGCATGACAGGCAAGCCGCCACTTTTTACCAGCTACGCGGCGATCGAGAGGAATGCACGCCCTACCATAGGCGACTTCCGCGTCCTCTTTGAGGCATGGCCCGAGGCCGTCTTCGTCCTCAACAAATCGGGCTTCAGCTTCTTCCATTTTCTGGTCTCCTCGAACTGCGCCACAGAGGTTCTGGAGGAGGTGCTGCGGACCGTGCCGCAGGCGCTGTACCAGAACACCTCCAGTGGCGACTCACCGCTGCATGTCGCCTGCACAAACATGCACATCCCGCACGTGCTGGAGAAGTTGAAGGCGGATTTCAACGGCGCTTCGGCAAAGTTCATGGACATGCCCTTCGTCTCTACTGCAAACAAGGAGAGGAGCGCGATTGTGCAGTGGCTGTTGCTGAAGAATCCAGCTGCGGCCAGCCAACAGAACACCAAAGGTGCCATCCCCCTGCATTACGCCGCATATTTCCACTGCGACAGCGATGTCGTGAGACATCTGCTCAAGGAATATCCGGAAGGCCTCTCGGTGCCAGACTGCGAAAGCAACCTGCCACTGCACCTTGCGCTGGACTGGAACGGCGCGCAGTTTGCGTCCAGGGCGGCGGTGTTGAAGCAAATGATAAAGCTCCAGCCAGACATGACGATACGCAACGCCCACGGCTGGGGCTTCCTGCGCTCGTCGCTGCCAACGACGTACGCCGTAGGCTCGCAAGAGAAGCAGTTGAACCTCTACCATCCCGAGACCATCATGAGCACCGACTCCATCCGCGTCATGCGCAAGGCACTCTTCTTCGACCTGCTGCACGCGCACGTCGGAGCTCTGCACGAAATCGACAAAAACGGAAGGACGCCGCTCCAGCACTTTTGTCATCTGCTCACGGAGTGCATGGACAGTCCCTTCATCGGCACGTTCGTCCTGCACTTCCAGGTCATGTGCAACTGTCTGGTGTATTTGCTGTCGGATTTGAAGGAGGCGGCCGAAGACGACATCGATTACATCCGCAAGGTCGTCATCAACACTTTGGCCGTGCGGGACTCGGCTCGTGCGGCCACCGGCGAGCCGCAGACCAGGGCGGCGGGCAGCTTGAACAGGATAGCATGGAGCTTGCAGAAAACAATCAACATTCTGCAGAAGGGGGTGGACGCTAAAGTATTCGAGAGTCGCCGCGAGGAAATGGAGACCCTCGCCAAAGCCAGCGAGAAGGAGCTCACGGACCAAATCGAGGCTGAAGAGGCGGCAGCATTGGCGGGCGCCGGTCCTTGCAAGAACACGGCGCGCAAGAGAAAGGATAAGGAACGCAAGATGCACCTCAAGCAGAAGGCCCAAGAAGAGCAGCGCATTGTGGCCGAGACCGAGCAGAAAGCGCGCCGTGCACTCATCCAACAGCAGAACGATGAGATCATCCGCAAGAAGAACAAGAAGCACAACACGAAACGCGCAAAGGATACCGACGTATCACGCAAAGAGTGGCACCGGGAGACGAATCACTTGTTCCTTGATACAGATGCCTTCCAGCGCACGAGCGATGTCATGGGCACAAAGACTGGCGCCGTGGGCCTAGCGACAGCTGCATCCTCCCCGGAAGAGGCGCAGGGTGCTGTCTCCCCCCAAGAGGCGCAGGGTGCTGCCTCCCCCCAAGAGGCGCAGGGTGCTGCCTCCCCCCAAGAGGCGCCGGGTGCTGTCTCCCCCCAAGAGGCGCAGGGTGCTCCCTCCCCCCAAGAGGCGATGGGCGCAAAGACTGGCGCCGTGGGCCTAGCGATGGGCGCTCTCTCTCTCGAAGAGGCGATGGGGTCACAGGCTGGCGCCGTCGACCTACAAGCGGCTGGCGCCGTGGACCAGGCATGGTCCGGGGATGGAGCCCCTGCTGCATGGGGCACTGGCGAGAGGAGAATGATGGCGATGCAACACGCTGCTGAGTTGAACTCCATTCGCCTGGCCCATGAGCTGCAGAGGGGGTTGGATCTTCTTGCGCGCGACAATATGGATGAGTGTGTCATCTGCATGGACAGCAAGAAGTGCATGGCGATGGTGCCCTGTGGCCACATTGCTCTCTGCGCCGCATGTGCAGGTGCGTCACTTTATTGCTATGATATCACTGTACTTATGTATAGTATACTGATATGTTGTGTACAGATAAGAGGATGCTTTCCACGGTGAAAGAGTGCCCTACATGCCGTGCTGCGATTGTAGCGGTCCTGCGCGTCTTCAACATATAGGTATGACAGACACTTGAATTTATGTGTATTGGAGAAAGAGAGATGTGTGCACACACACACACACACATATACAGAGAGAGAGCGAGAGAGAGACTCACAGGCACACACATATGTATATATATATATATATATATATATATACAGAGAGAGAGAGAGAGAGAGAGAGCGACACATACACACACACACACACACACACATATATATATATATATATATAGAGATATATATAGATATATATATATATATATATATACAGATAGAGAGAGAGAGAAAGAGAGACAGAGAGAACGAGAGAGAGAGAGAGAGCGACTCACACACACACACACACATGTATACATATACAGACAGCGCTGGCAAGTCGGACACTGGCAAGCCGCTCTCGAGGCGGCAGAGAGCGAGCGAGGTGCTCGCGGCGCAGTGCAATAATACCAACATCGTGCGAGTGTGAGAGAGTCAGTGCGAGAGAGTTTTGTTTTGCATTTTAATACACATAGGTCGTTGATACCACCGAACACTTCACCCTGTCACTTGCGTCGCTTTACCGCACTCTCTCTGCTCACTTCGAGCACCGGGAGCGGATTATCAGAAGCCCGCTTCGCAAACACCGCTATAGAGCCATGGTGGATGATAGGGACAGGCATGGGCTCGCCTTCGCCGTTTAACACATGCGAGATGCGTAAAGCAATTTTCGCACCATCCAGGAAAGAGTGAAAGGGTACGTCAATGGAGGGCATATCGTCTGCCCCCCAGCTGTTGTGTGCGTGCAGCTGCGTCTCGTCCGAACCCCACACAGAGAGGGTGTGTTGGAACTTGTCATCTGTCTTGTCGTCGTGTATGAGAACAACACAGGGCATCGGCATACATGGCACCATTGCCTTGACAAATTCAACGCAGGTCATGTAGACCGTCCAGTTGATATCGAACCTGAGTCGGTACAATGGGGTCGAGAACCACACACTATCATCGTCGCATATCATGGTTTTGATCTTCCGTAGTAGGAACGGTAAACTGCAAGCTTGCCAATTCCCACACTTGCACATGATGTAGGACACCAATTGTTCCTGTGTGATAGAAAAGTCGCTGCCGTATAGATGATATAGTGTGTGTGCGATACAGTAGGCAATTGAAAACGAAGTGCACGTGTTGTGCTCACCCTGGTCCATCGGCGCCTGCAACTTGTGCAGCAGCAGCACCTCGTCCTTGTACACTTCAGCGTTATTGTCCATGAATATCTTCTTTCCCTTGGTGTTTTTTTTCTCCAGAATTAATAACAACAAGTCGATCTGCGCAGAAACCAAACTCCATGTTTCTGGCGTGATATTGCCATTGCACATAAACTGCACCTCAGAGAGAAGCGTGCGCGTCGACGGGAGCGGGTCCTCCTCACGAGCGTGTCTCTCGCTGTTGCGTCTCATAACACTCGATATCTTTCCCTTCATGTACCGGAGTATCAGGGATTTGAACTGCATCTGGTGGTGACCATTCACAATAGACATTTCAACAGTCTCGCTCGATACAGGTCACACCGACCTCTTAAATACGACACCATCAAACAACACCCTGAGCCCATGGTCACATAGAGGGTTCGTGACCGTTCCCAGCCTTCCTAGGCTTCCGGCCGTTCCCAGCCCATTCCCAGCCACATTTCCCTATATATATACCTCTCGATGTCCTCCTATACCAATCATCACCCACCCGTGCTTGTCCTCCACGACAAACACCCACCCACGCCTGCCAAGCTGGCACAGGCTGACTGCCATGAACGTACATAGCATCGTGGCGACGATGGTGGAGGAGGCGCTCTCGGTGAACCACCTGGTTCGTGAGATGCGCCGCAGCCACGGACCCACGGTACTGGTCCAGGGTTCTTACTGGGCCTCGATGAAACTCATCAACTCCCCCATCACACAGATCGCCGTCCTCGAAGGCCTCGTGGCAACAGACCACGAAGACGTCGTGGCCTGTGTCATGCGCCCTGCCCCTGACGGCGACCTTGCCGTGCACAAGGCCATCAAGGAGGGCTCGATAGAGCTTGTTGTGCGCAGGCTGGCCATGCTGAGTACGGACTGCTTGCTCACGCCCGACGGCGAGGGCTCCAGCTGCGCACACCTCGCTGCCACGCACGTCGCGGGCCCCGAGGTCATGGCGTCGCTCCTGGCGATCAGGAGCACCCTGGTCCACACCAAGGATGCTCGTGGCTTCCTGCCGCTGCATCTAGCCCTTGTGCACGAGGAGTGCGACGAGACGGTGGTCGTGCTCCTCGAGACATGGCCTTTCTCGGCCACGGTCCGCAGCATCGAGGCGCACGGGGACCTGCCGGCGGGATGCTCGCCGCTTCTCATGGCGATAAAGCAGCGGCGCAGCGCCCTGGTCGTCGAGCAGATTGTCATGTGCAACCCTGCCACCCTCCTCATGGTCGACACGGACGGCCTGCTGCCCATCCACGTGGCCCTGCTCATCGGGTCGAGCGACGAGACCATCTGCACGCTCATCAAGTACGGCATGCTGCATGCTTTGCTGACAATGTGTGCAGAGAACATGCAGGGCGAGACGGCACTCGAGATGGCCGTCAAGGGCCGCCACTCCTACGAGGTGGTGATGCTGCTCATCACCGCCACGGATGCAGCGGCAAGGCGATTCCACGAGGTGCTCTCGAACAACGCAGAATCTGAAATGATGCAAGATGGCATCGTCTTCGAACAAGACGAACACGGCCAGCCGACCTCGGTCAGGGATTCTTACGTGGTAGACATCGACGACAGCGGAGAGGAGACGGGTAGGGAACTGGTCCACACCGCGCCTGAGGCGCAGAGATTGGTCGAGGCAATGCTGGCGTCGGTGAGCAAGCTCGGCCCTCGCCTCGAGGACGCAGTCGCGCGAAGAATCATCGTGCACCAGCTCATGACGGCCCTGTACGAGCCCCACGAGCGCGACGGCGAGATGCTCGCCGTCTTCCTCGGCAAGTTCAACACCGAGGCTGTCTACACAGACGCGAACAACGTGACTCTGCTGCACATCGCCGCCGCCCACAAGAGCCCCGTCGAGGTGCTTGCCTTCATCCTGGAGCAACGGCCGGACGTGCTGCGCGTGGCCGACAGCTCCGGCTCTGTGGCGCTGCACTACGCACTGGCGAACAGGTACACCCTGGCCCTGCTCGACCACGAAATCGGCGGTCCCTGGATCGAAGCAGTCTACGGCGAGAGGCCGCTGGTCGACGAAGACTACACCGAGGGCGAGTATCGATCCCGCCCCAAGATGGAGGCGGTGGCATTGCTAGCACAGGCCTGGCCCGACTCGGCGCGTGTCGCCAACGTCGACAGACTGCTGCCCTTCGACGTCATGATGACGTCGAACTGCCCGATGAACGTGGTCCGTCTCGTGCACGCCCTGAACCCCGACGCCATGTGCAACGTGGGCAGAAGCGGCAACACGCCGCTGCATCGGGCCTGCACGCATTGCAACATCCGCAAGTGCTCGCTGCTCCGCATCCTCAAGACTGGCACGCCGGCGCTGCTCTCGTCCCGCAACAGCAGCAGCCGACTGCGTCTCATCAAGTTCATCCTCAACCAGGACTTCGAAGCCTCGCACGTCAAGAACACCAGAGGGGCCTTTCCGCTGCACTTTGCTGTCTTCTACAACTGCGACCCCGCTGTCGTCGCCGAGGTCCTGCATGCCAACGAAGAAGCAGCCAGGTATCGTGATGGCAACGGCGACCTGCCGATGCATCTCGCACTCCTGTGGACCAACGCGGTCTTCGTTCACACCGAGGAGGTGATCGATGTCCTGCTGCTGGCGCACGTCGACAACACGTCGCAGAACAACGAAAAGCACACCCTGTTCCGTGCCTCGCTGCCCCTCCTCCGCACCACCGACGACGCCGACATCTACTCCCGTTGCATGCGGGATTACAGCACCATGTGCTGTCTGCATTCGGCGAACAGCTTCAATGATCGCAAGGCGCTCATGAGCGAGCTGCTCAGGCGCAACCCCGAGGCCTTGTGGACGCTCGACAGCAAGGGGCAGAGTCCCAGCGACTACATGTTCGACCTCGTCAGCTCGAGCATGCACACGCCCTTCTACCTGCCCACTCTCGTGCGCAACCTCGATGTCATAGGCATCATGGCAGGCTATCTCAAGGCGACGTGTCTGCACGAGCCACGCGCGCTGCAGGAGATCAGGCACATCACCGACCTCATGCACATCAACGAGAAGCGGGCGCGCGACGAGGGCCTGCTCGACAACCCCAAGGTGTGCACAGTCCTCATTGCTGGCTGTCAGACCATGGACGTAGAGCTCAGCGCCATGCAGAGCATGCTCAGGCAGGACAACTCCCAGCTCTCTCGGACCGTGCGTGCGCAGGCCCAAAAGATCACGGCGTCGGTCTTCAGGATCGGGGGCGTCCTGCAAGAGCCCCGCGAAGCCCTGGCCTCTTTGATTTCCGCCCGGGTCCAGAGAGAGAAAACAGCTTCCAGAGAAGAGCAGGCTGCGCTCGCCGAGCAGCTCGGCCAGGAACTCGTCTCGCAGGACGAGTCCAGCAAAAAGCCGCCCAAGCCCAGCCGCAAGAGCAAGTACAAGGCGGCGGCGAGGGCAGCAGCCGACCTCGCGGCCGCAGAGGCCAAGAAGCTCTTCGAGGCCACGCAACGCGAGCGGGCCAAGACCGAGAAGCTCGAGAGGAGGCTGCGGGAGCAGGCCAGCGAGGCGGCAGCACGCCAGCAGGCCATCGAGGCCGTCGAGAACGCACTGCGCGTGGAGAGCGACGAAGAGCTCCAGCAGGCCGAGCTCCGGCAGGCCGAGCTGCAGCAGGCCGAGCTCCGGCAGGCCGAGCTGCAGCAGGCCGAGCTCCAGCAGGCCGAGCTCCGACAGGCCGAGCTGCAGCAGGCCGAGCTCCAGCGGCTACACGAGGCCGAGTGCGCGAAGGCCAAGAAGACAGCGCTCAAGCAGGCAAGGAAGACGGAGCTCAAGCAGGCCAGGAAGGCCGAGCTCGAGACGGCCGCTGCCTTCAGGCTGTCCATGACTGCCGCCTTGCGCAACATGGAAGGCATGCTCGGCGGCGCTCCTGAGTCCGTCGCCGCCTGCGGGCCGGTGTCACAGCCCGAAGCTGCGATCTTGCAGGAGCGTTTGCTGGCCCTGCAGGCCGAGATGGATCTCCTCAAGAGCGAGAAGCACCTGGCGCAGGAGCACAACGAGTGCTGCATGTGTCTCGACGCGGAAAAGACTATGGTGTTCGTGCCCTGCGGTCACAAGGCGACCTGCAAGCAATGCGCCGGTGAGTTTGGCTTGTCTCTAACACCCCCCTTGTATGCGTCTCCAGCTGACGACACACCCCAACAGACGACATCATCGAGTCGGAAGAGAAGATATGCCCCATGTGCCGCGCGCCCGTGACCACAGCCGTCAAGGTGTACGCCTAGGAGGAGAGGTGCTGCTCCTTGGCCTAGGTGTAGAGGTGCTTCTCCTTGGAGTAGTAGCAGCCGAGCTGCAGGCAGATGACCACGTCGTCCTTCATGCCGCCCACCTTGCCACTGAGCGCCACGCGCTGCTTGCCGAACGCGTTCTGTGCGGCCTTGAACTGCATGCTGTATATACTCATCTGCTCCTTGAGACGGCGCCGGTTGCCCTCGGGGTCCTCGCTCAGCACCGGCTCTGCCACGCTCACCCGCTGCTCCCGCAGCATGTTGTTGAGCAGCGTGCACGCCCCGTATTTCCTGTGTGTTTGGTTGTGGGATTATACGTTGGCATTTTCAGTAAACACTTTTAGAAACACACGCACGACTCAGCACAGACTAATCGCGTTCGGAAGGGACACTCACACGTCTTCGTTCATGATGACTCCGTAGCGCTGCGCGGCGTGGTCGATCCTATGACGCACATTCGGAATCCCGTTGAGTGCGCGTTGCAAGTGCTCGCTCTCGAACCCCAGATTGCGCTCACACATGATGACAATCTCGCTGTCACGCAGCTCGAACAGACCGCGTATGCGTATGATGTGTCGCTCGACCAGCGAAAACTGCTTCTCCACCTCCTGTGTTTTAATGATTTGAAGAATAGTCAGGATGTCAGTACGCAACCCCCTCAAAATAACAATAAACAGAGCAAATTATATTCAAATATAACATGTTATGTTTTAGCACTAAAAATGAGTAAATTGACGAGACTGGTCCGGGAACGAACCACAATTCTAAAGTAAGTAATACGGAACAAACCACAATTCTAAACCAAGTAAAGTAAGTAATCTGGGTGTTCCTAAAATTCACGCTCAGGAAAATGGGTCGG
>Ga0209491_10007290_pt1 | contig 14681 bp, 23 predicted proteins | sample BON02_FD_187213 | JGI IMG/M metagenome (GOLD analysis project Ga0209491, IMG submission 187213) | Freshwater microbial communities from Lake Bonney liftoff mats and glacier meltwater in Antarctica - BON-02 (SPAdes) (version 2) | ecosystem: Environmental > Aquatic > Freshwater > Ice > Glacier...
ATATATGTATATATATATATGTGTATATATATATATACATATATGTGTATATATATATATATACATATATATGTATATGTGTATGTATATACATATATAAACATATATACATATATACACACATGTAAATATTTACATATATACATATTTATATACATGTATGTATATATATGTGTGTGTATATATATATATATGCACGAGCAACTTGGCCGCGCCTTCGTGCCCACCCGAGCACGCCAGCAGTATCGCTGTCATGCCGTTCTCAGCATTAGCGAAGTCGAGCTTGACGCCAGCAGCCACGAGCAGCGCGATGATACTAATACAGCACTTGCCAGCTGCCCACATCAGACTTGATATGCTCCATGTCTCGTCAACCGCATCCACCGTCGCGCCCTCTGCTTTCCGGACAGACATGTCATCAGGCAAGCACGCTTACGCCGCATACGCGAGCGAGCATTTGGCGCCGTGCGTCTGCAGCAGCGCCATGCAGGTCTCGTGCTGCTGGGCAGTGGCGAGGCCGAGGGCGGTGCTGCTGGCCACGTTTTTTGCGTCAACGTCCGCGTGTGCAGCCAAGTGGGTCACCACGACTTCGTTCCAGACCTGGTCCGCCGCATGCAGAAGCGAGTGCTGGGCGCTGTGCGTGCGCAGCAACGTCGTGCAAGGCGCGTCGCTGCACACGTCGAGGGGGGTGGGTCCTAGCAACCAAATGCGTCCGCGCCCGCCATGTCAACGTCAGTTCCCCCCGGCAAGGTGCGCGGCTGCAGCGTCCGCCATGCTGAGTTTGGCAGCGAGCAAAAGAGAGTGCTGTGCCAGCGCGCTCGTGCACGCCGCCTGTTGCTCTGCAGAGCCAAGGCAATGTTCGAGCTTATAATCAAAGCAGTGTCGCCCTCATTGTTCCTTTTCTCGAATTTGGCGCTCACCGCAAGCAGGGCCTGCAGACACGCCACGTGGCGGCAGGGCTGCCATCATCAGCGCCGTGCAATTGCCCTTACCACAACTGGCATTCACATCCGCACCCGCCGCCAACAGGGCCCGCAGACAAACCACCCTTCCTTCCTGGGCTGCGTAGTAAATGGCTAAAACACCATCATTGTTTCGGAAATCCACATCCACACCTGCGGCCAACAGCGCGCCCAGGCAATCTGCATGCACAATCACCTCATTGCTGCCTGCACGTGCGCCATGTTGCCCCACGCAGTTTCGCAGGCGAGCAGGTGCGCGCCAGCCTCGAGGAGACGCCCGACTTGCTCCACGCGGCCGTCTGCGACTGAAGGCCTTCAGCTCTTCTCCCGAACCGCTGTCGAGCACGCCACGCTTGTGGCACAATTCCAGCGCTACCTGCCGGTGCGCAATGTGCTCTACCAACCTTGAAAGGCCAATCCCCAATCATGATCTGGCCCATGGCGTCGCGTTGCAGCGCACCACGTGAATCCAGACGCCTATATATATATATATATATATATATATATATATATAATCGACAACGCTCGGCCATGACCCGGTGCGCCGACTGCATTGGCATCTTGTTTAGCAGCAGGAATGTCTTGATTTTTTCCTGGTTGAGATCCAGCAGGTCCTGCGCAAACGTCTTGGCCTCGAGGAGCTGGGTGACGAACGCGTTGGACTCCTCGTCTGTGTTGTAGGCGCGTGTCTCCATAGCGTCGTGTCGCTCCGCGAGCGCGTCATACTGGCGCAGGAATGACGCCTTGAGCTCCGCGCTGACATTGCCGCGCGCCTCGATCGCGCGCTCGAGGTTGGAGCGGCTGTACTTGAGGTTGGCGAGGTACAGCTTCTTGCGGCGTCCCTCAAGCTCCTCCATGGTCAATGCCTTTTCGTTGGATTTGGCCTTGACGGTAATCATATTTACCAGGCCATATGGAGTGACAAGCACTTACCGGTCGCCGGTCGCCCTCTAGCACCTGAAGATACGTTAAGACATTCCACACAAATTCCTTGTCCCACAGGTATTGGATGAATTCCACGATGCTGACGCCCATTTCCACGTCCAGCAACTTGATCCTGAGTACGGTGGCAACCTTGCCACTGTAGGCAATGGCGACCCTCAGTTCCTTGGTCGTCGACATAAAAGCCCACTCTGCAAATCCCCTCTTCATGAAGTGGGCTGGCAACTCCCCTCCGCTCAGACCTCGATAGACCCACCCACTCACATTTCCACCCACCGATTGCATCTTCTTGACTCTGCTCACAAGACAGTGGATCACAGACGTGTAGGTTCTATTTTTGCAATTGCACCTCTCCGCAACCGTCACGGGACAGACACCCACCTCCACCTCGCCACAATGCCCGAAGCCGCGCAACATCCCGGTGCAAATCTAGCACCACCCGCCGTGAGAGTCAGCGCTCAATCCACACACACAATAGGTCGAGCACACCACACCGCTGTCACATTTGATGACTTTTTTTATCTTCTTCGCTACTCCCCTACATTCTCAGGAGATGGATTCGCACGCCTATACAAACTAAGGAATGAGATTGGAAACCAATCTGGTTCCTATAGGATGCAAGAAGTCAGATTCGTACTCCTATGACATCTGAGGAATAGTCAGGATTAGTACTCCGCAGATCTTGTGTAGTACAAGTCGGAGGACGTTTCTGTGTACTGCTCACAAGTGATGTGCGTGTGTGTGTACGTGCGTGTATGTGTTTGAGTGTGCATGCATTTGAGTGTATAGGTGTGTCAATTTGCTTGTACGTGCTCGTTTACATTGTGTATGTATGTGCACATATGTATGACTATGCTTGCGTGTGTGTGCGGCGTGTACATGTGTGTGTGCGCGCGCCTGCGTTAGGCTATACGTCCTCCTCGTAGCTTGCTCGCAACATCAGTTTGTCTGTTTAACCTTTGAAGATGAATTTTCAATTATAATCACATGCGGAATCGTTACTCGCTTATCGAGCAAAAAAAATCTGGAGAAACAGCCCTGCAGGACAGATTATTTCCTCGAAAATAATTCTTGAGCTTCTTTGGGCGTACATGTATCAGGCAAAAATGTGCCATTGGCACATTTTTTCACTTGTTCTTTTGTATACTGGAATGAAAAAGGCTTCATTCGTTCTGACAATCATCAAACGAACAAAAGAGTCGAGGCGTAGACTCTCCACTACTCTAAAAATCATGAGTCTAAAAAGAATCGAATTTACTCCTGTCGCATCCAAGGAGTACGATTTCTGTACATCCTCATTCACGTAGAATCCCAAGAGTAAGATTGCTATTTCTATAACGTCTGAGGAATCGGAGTCAGATTGGACAGCTCGGCAAGAATTGAACAAAAGGCGGGAGAAGGTTAGATACTCGGTACTCAATAGGATGATACACACCACTCACCTGCAACATTGGTCCTGTGCATAGGATGATGGCGATGAGTATGTTGCCGTGTGTTGCCGTGTGTTGCAGTGTGTTGCCGTGTGTTGCCGTGTGTTGCCGTGTGTTACTGTGTGTTACTGTGTGTTGCCGTGTGTTGCCGAGTGTTGCCGAGTGTTGCCGTGTGTTGCACTACTGACCTGGAACATTGGTCCGGTGTATAGGATGATGGCGATGATCTCGGGGCGGGTCAAATCTGCCTCCTTTACTCTCTCCAGCTCGAAATAGTGTTTAAATGACCTCAACGTCCGCATGTCCCCCTTTTTCAGACCCTTGCCGCCCCTGATGACAAGTAGGTATTCTGCATGTGGGGTCGTGTAAATGCCATAGTTGCCTGTTTTGAACGGAGTATCAGCGTCACCCATTGCAGTGTGCTCCTGTTCGATGCTCTTTGCAAGCATGTGGCTCGCTGACTCTCCCGGTCACACAGTCGTTGTAGTCTTGCAGAGTGCCGCCTTGCACCGTGAATGCGAATTTCTCACCTGCTGCGCCTGCCTTCTCGGCTATGGCCGCCATTGCCTCCTCCATCTCACTGACGGCGCGCAGGTTTTCCCGAATGATTGCGCCCAAGACGGGCACGCACTTGAGCAGCTGCTGATCACCCTCGCTGTCGGATATCTTGCGGTATTGATCGATCGTTCCGCCAAAGTGATGGGCGAGAGATCGGAGGAGGGGCGTAGTTTGCATCAACATTTCGAGCGGTGACTTCTGCTGGACCTTCAAACGGAACTCGTCATAGTGAATCTCCACGTCGCAATTGATGTCGACTCGGGACATGAGCGCCTCCATCTCCTCTGGGTCCCTTTGCACATACAGAGCATCGAGCGCCTGGCCAAGGCCTCGTTGCCCATGCGCGCTTGGTTGGTGCTGTTTTTGGCACCGGCAAACTTGTCGAATCGGGCGCGCAACAACGCGTCGTCATATGCATCCAGGAGAGCCTGTAGACGTTTTACCGACCAGACCTCGCTTGCAGCCGTTTCGGAGGGCGCTGGTGCTGCCTGCGCGCTCTGCGCTAGGTCTAGGGCTGTGCTGGCGGCAGCGAGAGAGGTCACATCATGTGCGACCAGCTCCTGGGACACAGCACCCTCGGCCTTTGGCGAGGCGAATCTTACATCGGAGGAAAGAGCTGCATGCCAAAGGTGCTATTTGTATTTGTGCTCTCAAACGGTCCTGCTCTACCTGGGCGTCAAAAGCACGACGCTTCCATGCATCGAGCTCGTTCGCGAGGATGCCAATGTGGCTCTGCGTGCCGCAGCCGTCCCCTCCTACAATAGGCGACGTTTCAGTGCCACACAGCTCGCGGTCGCCAAGGCTCCTGGCGTGGACAAGTTGCTTTGTGAGTGAAGCAACCTCAGCCCTGAGAAAGGCAATTTGCACGGTGTGGTTGCTGTTCGACACTTCTTTGGCACCAGCCGCCTCTGCATGCGGCGCAGGATGCACCGCCCTGGTGCTGCCCCACACCTCATGTCAAGTGCCTGGCAGGGAATTTGGCACAGGCCTGCTAGCTGGCTATTTCACACGCAATGGCTTGAACTGTCTTGATTCTCACGCAGCGTGCTCCGGCGGGAACGGTTAAAAAATGCCACAGTGCTGCGACCGGCCATTCAGCCGAGTCTTCAGAATGTCCCAGCTTGGACATCCTCAGGCCTGCAGGCCTGAGGATTTGGAAGCAGCCAGGATTTGGCGGCTTCGAGGATGTGGTGGCCTCCTCGAGGATTTGGCTCCGGCGGAGACGGTTTTCGCTTCCGTCGCCGAGGCCGCCAAATCCTCGATGCCGCCAAATCCTGGCTGCTTCCAAATCCCTCGACGTATCGGCTCTCAGTGGCGGAGATCCCATGCAAGGCACCTGGGCTCTTTGTTCAGTGTCCCCATGACTGCCCCCACAGTAAACCTGCAGCACCTGCAGATCTGGCGGCCCTTTGCTGCAGCTGCATCCAGCGTGCACCAGCCACTGCCCATCACTCAGCACTGCTGATGCAGGCGCACAAAAAAACACCTAAAACACCATCACTGTTCGCGACTGTTGCCAACTGTCCATTATTCTAAATTTGATTTAACGGCCAAGTCGATGGCTGAATCCGACGCTGACGGGTGTCTGATTCCGACGTTGAGCTTATGAATGCTGAAACTCTCCCCCAATCTGCCTGCCGCACTGTCAGACTTCGTATGTATGTGCTGGCACGCCCATCCACGCTTTGACTGCTGGATATTGCAGGAGTAGATGGCACGAAGACGACCCAAACCCGCCAACTTCGAATGCGACATGGGTGCCGTTACTTTTGCCATTTGAGCTCGACCCTCTTGCTCCAGGTATATATTTTCTGAGTCCGTGATCCACCTCTGCGTGTCGCGTGTGTTGCAAAGTCGTGTGCGATGCACGCTGCTTGCTACACGGTCGCTGTTGCTGTGGCGTGTACCACAAATATCCTGTATACAATTTTTTGCAGGCATCGCTGGAAAAACTCTGGTGGTCCAAGGAAACATAGGCGTCAAATTGACATGAATTTGTGTGTAATTGGGTACGAGCAGGAACGAGTGCGGACCACGAGATGGGAGTGTATGGCGAGGTGACAAAGTTTCTGTGGTTCTTGTGCGACTCGGTCAGAGAAGAGCCAGATGCATGCTACATCATGGCCAACGAGTTCTCAGCAGTCACTATACCTATGCTCATGATCCTGGAGCCTGGCTGGTCTTACCAAAAGGCTCAGGTGCCCTTCTTGCACACGTGTGGCTCTGCTTGCTTCTGTCTGTTTTTGGTTCTTGTTTTGGGTTCTTGTTTTTGGAGGTTCTCGAGGTGTCTTTTTCCATTTTTTAGCTCAGCCAGGGCAGGGCTCCTGCTGATGGGCGCACGGCGGCGAGGTGCTTACTTATGGCCCGGGTCGGGCGTTACCTCTAACGTTACACTACTTCGTTACACTACTTACTACACTAGCTCACCAATTTCGTACTGGCCCCGAGACGGCACAAGCCAGATTTTTCCAACAATTGACTTTTTCAAGCATTTCCTGCGATTTCTCACTCTCGGTAAACTGTCGGGAAATATCCACCTGACAATAAGGACTCATGGTTCGCGGCTGAGTTTCGAGTGGCGCGCGCCGGCGAGGGGCTTCCCTCGGGGCTGAAGCCGGCGTGCGCCCTGGTGGCAAGGGCAACTGAAGTGGTAAAGCCCTCCGCAGCCGAGCGCACGTTGAGGTGGTGAAAGCGGTGGAGATACTGACTGACTGACAACTGGCTGACTGACAACTGGCAGATCGAGTCGATGGACATTTACAAAACAGTTATACCTCAGTACCTTCTAGCGACGCAAACACTCGACTTCCTGTGCTTTACCGAGGGTCTCTATAAGCTTGCTGAGAGATACCTTCCCGACCAGTGTGCAGAGGACAAGGCGCTTTGGTATTTTTTATCTTGTGTCTGTAGTGTTTTATGTTTGCAGAATTCGTGTTCTTTGCGCGGTACAATCTGGCTATGTCTGATGAGTCAATCCGATGTCGTAGAGAATCCCAAAACGGCCACTGACAACTCAGTTTTTTTGCGCAGGCTGGCAAGGCTCGGCAACCGCACCACACACCGCACCGACACGGGTTGTGTGGGCGAAGATGGAAGACCAGAGAATGCACGAGTCTTGCGCAACATGCAAATGTGGTCAAACAAGCACAGACAATGCCAAGAAGCAATGTTCGGCACGTCGACCGATGTGGCCGCGATGTTTGAGATTGAGCTGGCGGAGGAGCTTGCCACTGATTTTGTATTGTATGATGCTCAAAAGGATCTCGAAGCTTTGATGCGCGATTTCTCATTTGTACAGGTGTGCACGTAACAAATCACCACGTGTGTGGTGGCCGCAATCTTTTCCATGTCTGCGTGGCAGGTTCCTCCTCCGATGCATTGTCTCTGATTCTTTCTTTCATTTTGGGGCGCAGCGGGTGGTGGGTCTATTTGGAGCAGAGCCAGGAAGCTGGAAATACGATGTGTCAAAGTACTTCAAACGAGTCAAACACGAAATCAAACCAATGGCGCATACTGTGCAATATCTCAAGGAGCTGTCGGAAGAGTCGCTACGATCTAGAACAGCGTCGGAGCCCGAGGAGATTGCAACCCCCGTAATAGAAGTCATTGTGAATGAGCCTGAACAAGCGCCAGAGAATGAGACCATTCCTCCAAAAGCAGGTCATTGTGTATGTTTGCGTGCGTGTGTGTGTGTGTGTGTGGTATTTTCCCCCTTTTAACGAGATTGTGCGTGTGGTGCGGTGCATGTGTGTGTTGCAAATTCACATGCATGTCAAGGATGTTTTGTAATACTTTTGGAATTCATCTCTCAATTACAGCCTATAAGCCCAAGAAGAAGATCCCCAGATGCATCAAAGTGGCGGCGCAGATCCGTTCAATCTTGTGGTATTTCTTTCTGTGCCATCATCCGCGAGCATCATGACATAATGCGTTTGACTTCGAATGCTCTTGAATGTTTCCGTGCATCGGGAAAGAGTGGGAGGTAGCCTTTGTGCGACTGTGTGTGTGTGTGTGTGTGTGTGAGAGAGAGAAATTGACGAGAGCACTGTGGTAACAAACACAGGATATGTCCCTTCACACGCACTATCATCCCTCGAACCACTGCAGTGCCAGGGCCTCGAACCATAGCAGCGCCCGCGAGCCACATGTCACAGCATACTTTGTGTGAAAGCAGCGGGTTAGTGTCGCATTATCATAGCAGTGTGCCAAATCGCGCAGGCCTGGCTCGGCAGGGTACCTTTCCATCTGCAATCACATCAACAGCCCTCACACATTTGATTGCGGAATTGCCTTCTCCTCATATCAGCGACGTCGAATCGCAGGACCTGTTGGAGGTATCTGTTTGATATGTGTGACATGAGTCTTTCATACGTGTGACATGACGCATTCATTCGTGTGACGTGACTCATTCATATGTGTGATATGACTCGTTGGAGGCTCAACACGATATCAAACACAGCAATTCTGACACACGTGCCATGAATCTGGTTGCACTCAACCCTCAGGCGCATCCGACTCCACAAGATGCTGACGCACAAGCGTGGGGATTGGAAGATGTGTCTGAGGGAAGTGTGTCTGGCAGCATCTTGGCAAGACAGTTATCTGGATTAAACAGCATGATAAATGCGGATGAGGGGGATTCCGATCAAGGACAAGTGCTGCATATGAAAACGCAACAGCACGTGGACAAGCAAATTACTGTGGTGCTACAAACTGACACGGGTCACTCTCGTTCTCACATTGCCGCCGAAGATAGCTGTACCTCGTCAGCCTGCACGCTCGGCGTGCTGGGAGGCATGGGAGGCGTGTCAAGTATGAGCAGCTCTGGCGACACGTCCTTAGTGCACAACCGACCTGCCACCTCGGGCAGTTTTGGTCGCACAGACAGCATGGGAACAAGAGACAGCCAACGCCCAAGATCGCAGCAGCTGCAGCATACTTTTGGGGGACAGCACCCGGACATGTTCATCGGGGGTACCGTGAAATCCCAGCTGCCTGTCAGCCCTCGTCATCGTACACTCAGCAGTGTCTCAATGGCGTCACTTTCGTTTTCTTGTGTGCGTGGAGGTGTTGGATTGGATGGCGCCTCTATGGGTATGGGTGCCATTGGCAGCAGTACAAGTATGTTAGATAGCCGTCACTCGCAAGGGCAGGCACGAATAGCCAAGTCGAAACTGCCACGCCGCGCCGTCTTTTTGCAGCCGACGCGTGTTCTATTTGACGCTTCTGAAAAGGTTTTTGCGTGCATGGGATGGGTTGCCTAGACAATTTGCGTCTTGATCCGTGTTTCTTCTGAATCTGTATATCTGTACATGTGAGTGCAAAGAGAGACAGAGAGACAGAGAGGGAGAGATCTGTATCAAGAGAGATCTGGTGCAATTGGTGTCTTGATCCAAGTTTCTTCTGAATCTGCTGTATATCTGTATATGCGGGTGCAAAGAGAGAGAGATACACAGAGTGGGTATATGTGGGCGCAGTTTTCCCTGTATCTGTATATGTGGATGTAGTTTTTTCTGTATCTATCTATATACGCGGCTGGAGAGAGAAAGAAAGAGAGACAAAGAGACTGAGAGACAGGGAGACAGAGACAGAAAGAAAGCAAGAGAGAGCGAGAGAGACGTGTGCGGTGTGTAAAGCTAACATGTCAAATGGCACAGACCAGGTATCCAGTGATGTATGAGTTTCCAATCGAAAGTTTGGGCATGCGGCAGTCTTCCAGACGTTCTTGCTCTCGTTCCCTCTCTCTACTCCCCAGCAGGTTGTGTGTTCCTCCTATACCCACGTCTGTCTCCAGATGCTACAGGGATATGTCTCTGCTCATGCTAGCAAGCATGCGATTGCGAATCAATTGCTTTTGCCAACACGTTATCACTTATTGCTGCATTTCCAGTGTCATTTTCCGCTCTGAATTCATGTGGGTGTGGAATTGGTCGGGTGTGGTTTACACTTCAGGAGCGGGTCGAGACAGGGAGCAAGCTCCCCACAGCTTCGAGTGCTGCAGGAGGAGGCAAATAAGCGCTTGCTGCTGATGAATGAGATGAAACAAATGCAACAGCAGCACAACAGGAGTCAGTCGGTGGAGGTAATGCAAGATCATGATGGCATCATAAACACCAGGCCCAGCCAGTCGATGCCGCCCGGCAGCCACATGGTATCCGACAGCAACACTCAAATGGGACAGGCAGCCTGGCATGAGCAAGACTGGAATGAAAGGATTAGTGCTCCGAGTCACGGTAGCCGCCAAGAGACGAAACACCGCCGCAGCAAGAGGGAGCGATTGAAGAGTCATGAGGCGCAGCTGCCAAGTGGGTTTGGTAGATCTACATCTGCTGAATTCTCGGGCACAATGAGTCCGTGGAATGTGCCATTTGATGCCTTTCCTCCGCTCCCTGCGCTTGTTCCTGGCGCTGCTCAACATGATGCCGCTGGTACTTGACGTGACCAAACTGCTAACAACTGCACCAACACAAGAAATATAATACATTGAGGGCTGTCATGTGGCCTAGTAAAATCTTATCAATTTTTAATAATTAAATGGTGATGATGTTCACAAGTGTGTTCGAATCAGTGGTGTACACGCATTCCGACGCCATGCCTGCGCGCCCGCGAGTAGCAGCTTGCACAGTGGCAGTACATATGTGCGTATAAATAGTGTATATGTATACATGTAGATATAAATATTTATATAAATATACGTACACATTACTTATATACATATGTACGTATCCGCCCGACCCAATCAATGATGCATGTTCCCTTACAGGTAAATAGATTTCAGAAAAGTATTTTATTTATCGTCCAGTACAAATATTTAAAAGAGATTTTTATGGTCCAGAATCTGATCCTCCGCACAAGATCATGCGGTACTGGTTTTATTACTCAATCTAGTTTGGTTCTTCATTTCCACCAGACCACGCTGGTCTGGTGGAAATATTTTGTACCACAGTTGTACCAGTTTTGAAGGGGCATCTTGGGGGGGTCAGCTCTTAAATAATTTTACATGATTCATAGGGGCAGGCGGATAATTATATGTATATATGCGTGTGTATATATATATATATATATATATATATATATATATTTATATATATATATATATATATATATATATATATATATATAAACGCTATATACCCATACATATATGTATACATATATAATGTTTACATATATGTGTGTACATACATATAAATATATGGACGCGACGCCGCAACATGACTGGCGCGGCTAGGGAGTATGGTACGGAAATGCGAGTCGCTGCAGCTGCGAGAAGGTGATGCGCATGAGAGCCCTTGGCTTCTGGGTACCACGGCGCGCACGGACAAGGAGATGTTCTTTCTCGTTGGGCTTGGAGTAGACTTTTTCGATGGTGGTGCCTAGTATCCCGAGATGCAGAGACGTGACAGTTTTGGATACGCATGGCGCCTCCAGCGCAACTTCACGTTTCATCTGCGCGCGCCTCGGCACAGTTTTTGGTGTGAGCGACTGCACACGGCGGATGGCGCCAAGAATGTCGCCTAGAAATCTGTTCTCTCCGTTGCTGAGCGTGACGGCCGTGTACTCGTCCCCGCACTGTACTTTGTGAATGCTTTTGCGCCCGGCTACTACTGCCGGGAAATGCACTGCGCCATCAAAATGAAACGAGTGCACTGACGTCGAAAGTGCATCATCAAACGTGTGCATTAAACCGTCCAACTGCCGCTGCACAAAGTTGCTGCCGTGCTGCGCGCCATCCTGCACATTTTTGAGACCGGGCGCAGTCGTAGGCAGCGTGCCTGCGCTCAAACCGCCGTCCTGCGGGTAGACGCCGACGCGAATCATGTCGCCCTGATAGAGATTTTCAAAAATGAACTTTCTGCTAAATCAACTATATGCAGTGACTAAAGCGCAGACTTTTGAGAAATTACACCTCGCGTGCCACAATGGTTGACTCCGAATCGATTGGATTGTCTGTGGGTCCCGTCCACCGCTCTTTGGGGGGATAGATCGCGAGGTTGGTGAGTTGGGGCGTCCAGCCCATTGCCGGGCCATGTGCGCTGCAGGTGAGGTCGGAGTTGGGAAAACCTGCATGCAATTTGCACTTGCACACCTGCCCCGGTTCGGCAAGTCCTGTGTTGTGAAAGACTTTGCCGTCGCGGCCTATGATGATTCCTTGTGGCACCACCACCTGTGCGTATATATACGTATATGTATATATATACGTATATGTATATTTATAAATATATATGTATACACGTATACATATATATGTATATATATATATATATATGTATTCATACATGTATATGTATATATGTATATATATAATACTCAAAAATATACACGCGTATATAAATATATCCATATATATTTGTACATACACGTACATATATTTGTATATATGTACATACAAGAAAGAGGGAAAGAATCATCATACGAGTGTAGCAAAAAGAATTTTGCTGGCCCATTTCACACACACTCAACACCAACCCAACAACACTCACACACCCACAAAAATACCCATACAAGTACACACTCTCACACACACACAAACTCTCTCTCTCTCACACACACGCACACGCACACGCAGTCTCTCTTTCTCCCTCCACCTTTGCAAATGGTCACGTGCAGAGTAACGCCAGTGTTTCTCACTCTCTCTCTCTCTCTCGCTCTCTCTCTCTCTCGCTCTCTCTCGCGCTCTCTCTCTCTCTCGCTCTCTCTCGCTCTCTCGCTCTCTCTTTCTCTCTCTCTCTCTCTACCATTTGCAGGTGGTCATGAGCGGAGTAGAGCCAGTGCAACGTACTGAGCGGACGCGGAAGGTTGGAGGAGTAGGCAAGGGCGAGCTTATCGCGAGCTATCACCAGCTGATGTGCCGTGTGGCCTTTGTCATTGAGCCCCTGCTCTGAGAGAAGACGCTCGAGTTTGTGTGGCGATGCAACATGGAGGTGATGCCAGTTGCGGATGTTGTTGCAGTCAAATGCCGCCCACGCGACTTGCGCTTGGCTATCTAGGTACAAGCCATGCCAGCCAGCCCGAGATGCAAGCTGCCAAAGCCAAGTGCGAATTTCCAAGGCATGATTGAGGCCTAGCTGGTCGCGCTCATTCCGACCCCATGCAACGAGCATAGATTCCATATCCTGTCCGCCGTCAGCAGAAGGTGCCTCGATAAGCAACATGGAGTAGCCGTTGCCACAAGACACAGCGCCAAAGGGCTTGATGCGACCGTTGGCCGGTAGCACCAGCGGCAGGTTGGACGCTATATACACCGTGTCTCTGTGTCCCAGGCCTAGCTGGCCTCGTCCGTTACCTCCCCATGACCATAACGTGTCGCCATCATCAGATGCAATCACTGCCATAGCGTGGTCGAATCCGCAAGCTATCTCGCGCACCACACCACGACCAATAGAAATAGAATCAAACGGCCAAATTTGAGTTGGAGTCGTGCACAGCGTGGGCGCGCGAGAATCAAGGACCACTTGATAATCTCTTCCTTGCCCACTCTGCATTCCCACGTGCATTGCAACCTGCCCCACATCGCGCGCTTCCTGCAGCGCATCCGACAGCATCGACAACTCACGCCGTATTCCCTCAAACCCCACACTTTGCAACTCGGCGTCCTCCTCCTCAGCCCCCGCCCCCCCGCCCCCCCTTTTGCCATGCTCCTCGCCCAGCTGTTTAATTCCCCACCATGTGCCAGGTTGCAGCATGGCGGAGGAGTTTTGAGAGATTGTAGCAGCAGCAACCGTCTGGTGTTGTCCTAATGTACTCGCGTATTGGTCTTGCGCCTCTTTGTGTATCTCTGATGACGTGGATATGAGAGGGAGGTGCGCAAGGGTGGGTGTGAGGGCCGAGAGAGAGAGGAGAAATATGCGTGTGAGAGGGCAGAGAGAGAGCGCGCGAGAGAGCGAGAGAGGGTATCTATGTGCAGGAGAGGGCTGAGAGAGAGAGAATAAGAGAGACAAAGAATAAGAGAGAGGAGCCACGTGTGATAGAGAGGGCAGAGAGAGAGAGAGAGAGAGAAAACGGGAGAGAGCGAGCGAGCGAGAGAGAGAGGGAGAGACATAATGTGTGGGAGAGGGCAGAAAGAAAGAGGATAAACATGAGAAGGAGCTCAGAACGTGACGTGAGGACAAGAATTCGATGCATATGAATGAGTCAGGTCACGCACACGAATGAGTCAGGTCACACATATGAATGAGTCAAGTCACACATACGAATGAGTCGTGTCTCACATATGAACGAGTCGTGTCACACATACGAATGAGTCATGTCACACATACGAATGAGTCATGTCACACATACGAATGAGTCATTTCACACATACGAATAGATCAGGTCACACATACGAATAAGTCATGTCACACATACGAATAAGTCATGTCACACACACGAATGGGTCAGGTCACACGTACGAATGAGCGTTGGTTGAAGCGAAAATCCAAAGCTAGATGAGAGCAGCACATGTTTGCATACGAATGAGTCATGTCACAAACACGAAAGCGTCGTTTCACACATACAAAAGCGTCATGTCATATATATAAAAAAAAATTATGTCATACGTGCGAATGAGGCGTTATGCAATATGTGTCGCGAGTAAATGTGCTCGTTTGTGATGCATATAGAGCACGTGTCGCATGCAAGAACAAACACTTAAGGAGAGCAGCGCATGTTTGTACACATACATGCACATGTCTGCATACATATGTGCTTGCTTGTTTGGATACATACATTAAGGTGCATGTGTGTGTGTGTGTGTGTGCGAGAGAGAGATATGTGTGGTTGTGTGCGTGAGAGAGAGAGGTAGAGGGGG
>Ga0209491_10007292_pt1 | contig 14680 bp, 15 predicted proteins | sample BON02_FD_187213 | JGI IMG/M metagenome (GOLD analysis project Ga0209491, IMG submission 187213) | Freshwater microbial communities from Lake Bonney liftoff mats and glacier meltwater in Antarctica - BON-02 (SPAdes) (version 2) | ecosystem: Environmental > Aquatic > Freshwater > Ice > Glacier...
ACATGCAAGCTCAGAAAGTTGAAGTCATCTTGGCTGGGCTCAAGGAACTTTTGTCGAAAATAGTGGTCTACTACCGCGAAATGCTCATTATCTTGTGGGACGTTCTCTCGTCGGACGGTGGCGTTTTTGAGGGCATCGACAATCTCATGAAGAAGCTGTGCATCTTTGCCAAGCAAATCACGGTTACCCTCCTGGACATGGCCACTAGCACACTCCAAGTAATAATGACCTTGGTATCACCTCTGACCGCCATTAGTAAGTTGTGTGCATTGATTGATTTGCAAAGTCCCAACGTCCCTAAAACACAAAAATAGTTGGAATTTGTCAACACACACTGTGCCAATCTGTTGAAAAACATGGCATGTTTTGCTCTCTGTCTATCATTCCTTGTCATGTGTGACTGTATTGTGTTGGGCATCATCAATCCCTGTGTCTGTTGTCTGCTGACGGTGTGGCATTCGTTATACATTTTGCAGCTGGCAATTCGTTTATGGACGGTGTCATTTCCAAGTTTGATGAAACAAGGAAAAATGTGGAAGCCTGGACATGCGAATTCGGGCCCACCGAGATGAACGGACCGTCAGAAGCAAGCCAGCTTCTTCACGCCAGCCAGTGTTTTATTGAACAGAGCGGATTTTCTATGCCGACAGACGCCCTCGGAGGACGCGTTGGTGAGTTCTCGTGCGGGCTCATGTCATACTGCATGAAGGAAGTAATTAGCACAGAGCCTGCCATATTGTGCATGAACTGCATGCAAGAAACGGACGGCATCAGTCGCTTCCGTGGATTCGCCTGCGATTTGGCCACCAAGCAGTGTGTTTGTGGACAACGCAACATGCCGGCAACTCTGTGTGCTACCACGGAAGACTGTGGACTCTCCGACTCCATGTGCAACGTGAAAGCGTCGTTTTACTCAAGTTCCTACTCCACCCAGCGGTGTGCCGACAGCGTTGGCCGTTCATACTGTCTGAAAAGCAACATGCACGACGGGATGGGGACCTGCACGTCGTATGTGAATGACGCCACAAACCTGGTGCCCGCGTGCTTTCAGGAAAGCCTTGAGGTCTCAAAGTGGCAGTACGACGAGCAAATATGCCTGGGATATGCGCAAAACCTCGGAAGCGTACAGGGGGGTGTTTTGATGTCGGACACATTTGTGTTTCCGTGTTCGGACATTCTTAGTGGAGGACAAGATTACAAACTCGCGTGCGTCCGCATATTATTGGACCACACGGTGCAGAACTCCATACTTTCATATCTCACGTTCAACATCCGCAACACTGCCAATCCTGGACGGCGCTTGCTATCCGAACACGGCTCCTACGGCGTATTCGGACACCCCACCGGCTTGTTGAGTGTTTTTGTACAACAGTCGGCTGTGAGAATTCCACAGATCGACGGCCAGTGTCGCAAGATTATGCAACAGTGTGTACAGCACCAGACGACACATACGGTGGACGAGACTGTACGCGACACGTTCGAAGACACACAGCAACGCTGCACACAATGCGCTCGCATGTGGTGGTTCGCAAACTACACGCTGGCCATGTTGCCGAGCGATACTGATCTTCACGATCTAAAACTCCACGTTGCAGATACTGATCTTCTGCACCTGCGCAACGTGGTGCTGCAGCTCTCTCACAACTCGATGCTTATTCCGCACGTATTGAAGCGTACGCCACGCGCGCTATCGTTTCTGCTTCACGACTGGCTGCAAGATGACACTGCGTACGAGTTTATTATGCGGGGTTCCCGCGTCCCCATGCAGATCTTGGACGATTTCGTATACGCCCTGATGCGCAATATCAAACACCCCGGGCCACACGTGGTCCTGACAGCCTTGCCAAAGTATGCTGCTAGGCCATCGCGTCGTTTGTTGCAGGATAGTGCCGAAGTAGTCCCCGGAACAGGGCTTAAAAACAGTCTGAGCAGCAGTCGCGATTCGGCAATCCAGCAGCTGCGCGATAAGGCACCTTTTTTCGACGTGTCGTCGTTTGGGCAGATTTTTGACGATATTGCGAAGCGAAACAAGAACCTGGAAAATGAAATTACCAACATCCGTCTCAAAACTTACAGCAACGCGTTCGAGTCGTCCGACGCGACTTCATGCATGCTCAGTTTCGGGACGGTGCAAAACGACATTATTATGAATTTTGCAAGGGTGTTGGCAAAAGACGGGTGGACGGTGAAGCCGGTGTGCACGCGCACGCAAATGCTGGATTTTTCACGTTCTGTCCCCGAGTGCCCGATTTTGACGCTGCCGTTTACGCGTTTGTATGCCAACACCATGATTCTGGCGAAATATTACGCCCATATGACGCAGAGCGGGTGTCTGACGAATATGACGATTTCATGTTTGGCACCGGCCATGTATGTCGAGACAGGCATTTTGAATGCGCTGCCCCGGCTGTCGCAGGACGCCAAATTCACCAATTACACGGCACAGGACGTGTCGCAGGAAAAAGACGCGTTTTCGTTTTATGTCCTGAAATTCTTCTACATCATGACCGATTTCATCACGTTTGACCGCAGCGCGATGATTTCGGGTGTCATGGCGTTTACGTCGACAGACGCCCTGTACGACGAAGAGGTGCAGGCCAGGATGGTGCGAAACAACGAGTACTCGGTGGGGCGTCTCATGAGAGACTACTTCAGCTGCAATTTGCAACAAACCATAACATGCGACAAAAAGAATTTGTCGTTGCTTCCGGTGTTCGGGGCGCTCTTTATCATAATCAGTGTGTTGCACTTTATGCTCCCTATCCCGACGGTTGTGTCGTTTTTCTTGTGGACACTCGGGCTCACGTGGGGTGTGGTGTACATGTCTTACAACTTCTCTCCTCTATGCTCCCCGCGCATTCCCACGTGCCTGGGTGCAGGGCTCTATGAGCTCTCTGAGCAGCTACTACCGATGCGCATTGCGATCCCAGCCACTCTATACCATTCCGACAAGTGTAACTCCGATCTGACGCTCAAGCCCGAATTCGCCCAGTTAATTCCCAACTTCGCGTGTGGCAAAACATGTCTTGATATACCGTACCACATGGACGACATTGTCACCGTGCTCATTGCCGTCGAAACCTGGATCCGCTACGACCGTGCCATCGTTGCGCAGCACATTTTTACGCAGTTTGATTTTGTATTCCCACGCCCCATGAACGAGCACTACCTTGCCATTATCGAGAGGTACGCCCAAGATCTCCAGAAAAACCTCGATGGTTACGTGTTGGGCTTTATCGTGTGCATTTTCTTCAACTTTTACAAACTGATATCCCTCTTCATCATCGTGACCGTCTTCCTGCCGTTCTGCTTCAACCTTGTTTTCTCACTCCTGACCTTTATCGGCGTCCTCATTCTCAAATACTCCTTTTTCGCGTACGGTGTCGATATATACAACAATATGGACTGAGGCAACATTGCACTCGTGCACCCGTCTCGGTGGATGTGGGTATATAAACAGCAAGAGCTAATCCCCCAATATACGCCACAATCAATGTTGTACGGGACATCACCAGCCCATGTCGACACAATTCAGTACCAGCCGGCCATCATATCCGCCATGATGGACGGAAAGTACGAAGTGGCCGAAACCCTTGCCTGGCAGTTTATGAAGACACTGTCCAATTCCAAGGACACGCGTACGAAATACGACAACGCCACCGAACTCTTGCAGGCCGCACGCTACATTCACGCAAGCAAGCTCAATGAAAACATAGCGAATCAGAACTTTTCTGAAAACAGTCGTGATCTGGCAATATTCTGCATGAACCGCGCGATAACTTGCCAGGGTCTCTACGATCAAGTGGTTGCCAGATACAACGACAATACAACAGAGTTCTATCTGCAACAGAAGGTGCCAACACGCTCCCTTCAAAACAGACTCCAGAAAATGAAGAATTGTTCTCTTGATCAACCGCATCGGCCGAACTATGGTTCGAAAGTGAGACTTGACTACGCTGCACAAGCACAAGCGTGGCGTGGTCGGGAAAACAGTGGATTTTCGGAATCACAGCTGGACACTAAACAACAATGGGAGGCAGCCGTCATATTCGCCATGAACCAGCAAAAGTACGACGAAGCTGAGATGCTAGCGTTGAAGCTCGTCAATTCCACCAAACAAAATTGCACTGGGACGTGTTCTCAAATTAATTACGCGACCGTTCTTCTGCAGGCCGTGCGGTATATTCACGTGTCAAAGATTTATGAGCGAATCGCCTACCAGGAGTTTTTGAGGAACAATTTCGCGCTGGCGGCTGTGTGCATACGAAACACGATATCTTATATCCAATTCTACAATAAATGCGCCGAGCGCTACTCCAAAGCGACCACTCATTTTACCCTACAACAGAGTGCACAGATTGCATCATTCGAAAAGATTTCCCACGAAATCTCGACTTACGAGTCGGGACATGACAGCATGGTTCTTGCGAAACAGCAATACAAATGCGAACAGTATGCAGAGGCGGACGCAAATGTCACGCTTGCACGCAAACAGTATAACCTGGGCAACTACCCCTTGCTACAGAAACAGTATCCCGAGCCTATGTTCAAGAGTCTGCTTGCCAGCAAGTGCAGAGAGTTGGAGTCAATCGTGCTGTGGGCGGAAGAGAACATGCAGATGCTGCATCTTCGCGATGTCTATGAGGACCACCGCCCCGACTATGGAGAGGAATAAGCACTTTGATCAAAACGACACTCATGTGATAATAAATTTATTAAGAATCCCAATTGCATTTGTGGTAGAGCGTATTGTTTTCAGTTGTAGCCGTGGCATTCCCTAAAAATTGGCAAACATGGCAAATATCGGGTCGTTTCGCAGTAGTATTGAGCTGTCCGCGGTAGTGCTCAGTTTCTGTTTGATGCTGCTGAGCCAATCGGCACCGTGTGCGGCGTCTGTAGGAACATTCATAGTGTTGTCGTGGGCGGCGTTTTGTTCGACGGAATCGGCCGGCAACTTTTTTGTTATCTTACTCTTCTTCTGCGAGCTTTCAATGGACGGCAAAGCGTTCTCGTGTTTGCTCGTGGCCAGCACAGCAGGCTGCTTGCGTTTTTGGACCGTTGCTGTGGTTTCTGTGGCCACACACACACCTCTCAGGGTGTTTGTATGCTGTCTAGATTCGCACGCGTTGGCATTGGCTGCTGTGACAGTTTTGTTTCTAAACTCCTCTCTTTTCTTGCGGCGTACAGCGTTGCGGGCATCGAGACGCACTTGTTTGTGTTGGCGTCTTTCCTGCTCCTGCCGTATTTTTTTCCTTTCACCGGCAGTAGCACCGCAGGTAGGACCGTCGGTTGAATACATCTGATCATCTGCTAGTCGATTCTGCTGCGTACACACACTTTCCGTGGCAGAGACGTATGCCACCGCCTGGAAATTTGCGTTGATCTGGTCTGCATCGTCCATACTCATCTCCAAATCGTCCATACACACCGCATGAATACAGTCCTGTGGGGGGTTGTCTGTGGATTCCGCACATGGACTTTTTGTCGTCGTACCGTCTACAGGGTCGAGAATCGGAACTTCGGTAACAAAGGCTTGAGGACTCTGTTGAATCAACAACAGGTACCGTTCGAACACCTCCTGCTGGGTCATCATGGCGGTGTTGTAGAAATGATACACGCCCTCGTCTTCCGTCACCAGCGTGACATTGACCCCGCAGTTTTCGTACAATTCCCGGGCTTTTTTGAACATCGTGGGCATTCTCTTGTACACAGCCGTGCGTCGAAGTCTCCTGACTCGAATATATCCCCTGGGTCGCGATCTCCGCCCCATCGCGTGTTGATGCTGATGCGGTATTTTCACAGAACAAACACACCAAAACCGCTGCAAACACACCCTGGATCTCAAAACGTGCCCCAAATGCGCTGCGCTGCACAGCTCCGGCCATGACTAAATAGCACACCGGAAGCGACGTGCTATTTCCAGCCACAGTGCACAGAAACACGCCTAGAATTTACGCAGCTATTTTTGCTCGCGGTGTCACAGCACGCGATTGCCTCGGAGCGCGTGTTCTGCGCCAGCGTCGGAGCATTTGCCACGGTTTCGGCTGTGTATCATTCGTCACTGTATCCGGATCAAAAAGTGCTTTCATGGCGACAACTGCAAAATCGAGTACATGCGGAGTGCATTATCGCAATATGACGAAAACGTCTCGGAGTTGTGAAATTGGAGCGATTCGACACAGTATCTCGATTGTCGCGGGCATATACACTAAGGCATCCTTCGTTTGTTTGCATATGTTTTGACGCATTCGGCTCTCAAACACAGTCTATATAAACCTGATATTCAACGCCCGTGGCATTTATTCATGTTGGGCTCCGAGCACGCCTACACACACGTGCAGCAAAGCTATTCTGCATCCGACCCCCACCAGGAAAATGACGCAAAAATCACCGCTTGTGGGCTTACCGCGTGTTGCCACCATTGCGCTTCGTCGATTGTTAGAAGTTTGTGTCTCTATGCTGTCTGCGCCACCTTGGACGCACTGGCATTTGCATACAATGAAGTCCTATTCTACTGGTGCGCACTTTTCGTGTGTTTGACCCTCGTTATCTGCTGCTTGCCTTGCGTTTTCACCGTGCTGGTCGCACAAATCTGTGTTGGTATCGCGCTGTACCTCTACTGGCTCAACATCTTCAACCTCTTCCAGCGCCCTCACTTCCACTGTGCACACACATGGCCGTGGCACCCGACCCTTCTCAACCACTAGAACCAACTCTCACGTGCGCGACATTTTGCCCGAAATAGCACATTTTGTCTATAAATGACCGACATCTGGCCATTTTGACACATTTTCCACGGTATTCTATTTGCACCATGAGCTTGAAGCGTGCACGCAATGATCCCTCCGCGTTAGTAGGCCTGGTGCGTAAGATAGATGTGATAGGTGGGGTGGCCAGTCCAGTGCATGACGAACTCAGGCGCATGATGGTGAGCAAGTATGCCCTCCAGAAGAGTGGATGGGTGTGTGATATCACCATTAGCGAAATCATCGAGTGGATCTTGGATGGTCCGGAGTCTACTCCAAAAATCATCCTCGACTACTGCGAACGTCCTATGACTTGGACGGGACTCGAGCAAACCAATGAGATTTTGAGTCCGGATGATAAGCGTGTCATGTCGAATGTGATTTCTTCGCTCATGCAAGGGTCCTATTTCTCGGGTGACGTAGATTTGAGTATCCAACAAGGCGAGCTTCGCATGATGACCGGCCGCAAGAAAATTGGCAGCATTGTTGCATTTTTGCACGGCAAATGCAACATGACTCTGAGCCAGACCATTACGTGCGAGGATGGCACGCTGGTGGATGAAATCTCATGGGCAATGCTTCCCACCGAGCAAAAGCGACACTTTACATCTCTGAGTGTGTCTATTTTCTTGTTTGATCGCCTTACTGTGGAGAACGAAGCCACGATTGTTGCTGCCAACTGGGACGGCTTTTTCGATGCACCCTAGCGCAGAAAACACTACGCTGCACACCACCGCCCATTGGCATTTTCGGCATAATATATTCTTGTTTTGAATAAAGCATACTTGCACCCCCATTCTTGTTTTGTCCACCACATTCCTCCTTGTCGAGCAAAATCGGCTGTATGAAGGCCAAATCGGCTAGATCATACACAAGTCGACCCGCTTCTCAGTGATTTGGATATGAATGTGAATTCGACGGCAGACCAGCAATGTGTGTTTTTAGGAGCAGTGGTGCTTTGCTTACGATTTAGCCAACTTGACTTCCAGGTTCAGTCTCAGCAGCTGTCCGCTGTATTGTTGTGTTGCAAACCTTGTTATGTCAACGTAAATCACGTTTTGTGTCGCTGAAAAAAAATTGAGGCAGACGTATTTGCAAAGACAAGCTATAAAAGTACGGCCTGTTTGTTATCTCATAGCAAATATGGTCTTGATGACAAGAAGCGCCAGTAGCACATTGCCCAGAAGACATTCGTCGTGGGGCGGTATAAAAATCAATCAACCAACTACACCTATTCGTTGTGTAAGTACAGAAACAGCACAGCCCTCTGTTTTTCAAACGCAAGCAATGCCCCGTGCATTACCCACTCGACGCGAGTCTCTCGACTCAGAACCCCCACCGCGGAAAACACCCCCGAGCACTCCACTTTCCGTGAAAAGCGACACAACGTTGTCAAAACGTGTGTGTGATGTGAACGTAATTTCCCCAATTAGTGCTACATTCAGCAATCGGTTTCCCAGAAGTAGCTTGCCAGGAGGTCGCAGCTCGATGTATCTTGACCCAAAAAATACTAAAGCGCAAACAGGTGAGCATAGCAGCCGAAAACGCCGTTTCAGTAGCGGTGTGTCCTTCTACAGCGACGTGATCGAGAAACAGCGTCTGCAACAAAGGCCAACACGCAATGTCCACGAGGACAGCAGTGAAAGCGGCCAATTTATGAAAATACACGAGTTGATTCAAAACGAAATGCGTGTGATCTCAGTCACCATCACAAGACTTACGGCGGTCATTACTGTGTGTTTTGTCGTGGTGACGTGTGCACTGGTGTTGTGCATTGTCCACATCGGTATGGCATACAAAGACCGTCTGGCAAAGTAAACTACTGTATAATTCGTTGCGTGTGTGTCTGTCGTCCTCTACAATGCTGCCCGTCGCACCCACCACACACGATCCTGCATTCGATAAAATGCACCGCTGCCCTCACCTTGCAATCGCAACATTTTTGACACACAATGCCGTTGTATCCCGAAATAGCAGAAAAGACCCGCGCTATATCTTTGGCAGCACCAACCCCCTTGTTTCCACGGCACAAGCATGGAAAACGACAAGGCTGTCGAGTGCGAGGATCGTGCGGAAAGCGGCACTGTCGATGCCGAAGACCACGCCTCGATTGCCCTCCTCGAAAAGGAGGTCGTGGTGTGCACCAAAGCTAGGTTGCAGCTGAATGCTGTGATAACCGACAAATCGTCCAGCAACCAGTGTTGCGAGAACGAGCGCCTCCAACACAATCAGCTGCTCCAGCGTGAACTGAGACTGGACACCGAACGCATGAAAATCGTCATGCGCCTGCGTCGGGCAACCATGCGCGAAGTTTCGTACACTTAGCCAACAAACAGGATTCCATGAGTTGACTGCATCGATTTGCGAATGCGCATACGTCGGGGCTGCGTACACCACATACTGTGTCCAAACGCCGTGTCGAGACATAAGCCGTTGCTTGCGACTATGTGCAAACGCTTTCTGTATAAACGCAAGTCTCGATTCGCTGCAGTGAATGCATCTGAAACAGTGATTTGATGTGGAGTTGATGGCATATTTATTAAAACGACCCAGGTCATTGTGTCTCCAAATACCGTTTTTTGAGAGTTGTCGTTTTCCGGTTGCCATGGCGTGTCATAGATTCTGAGCGTATATAAGCAGACACATTCTCAAACAAATAGCAATCACTAGTGCGCACAGCTTTTAACACGCTCTAAACTAGAGATTTTTCCCTGGCACAGGACGTGCACCAGACCTTTTGGTCTATTTTGGTATTTGCGGGCTGTTTAGATTCATCGTATCTTTGTGTCCATCGCAGGTAGCAAGTCTCAGCTCGATTACGCCATCGCAACTCTGATGCTTTCCAACACAAACAGTGTCAGTGCTGGTAAGGTGGATGCATCTCTTGCAAACTATTCTGACCCCGCCTTGGTTAAGATGGCCCCGCCAGTTCCGCCCGTTCAGCCCGAGATGAAGGCTACCGGCAATCCCAAGTCGTCCGTGGGGGGCAGGGGCGAGCCTAAAACCAAGGCCAAAAGGGCTAAGAAGGCCAAGAAGGCCAAAAAGGGCGTCGATATCAAGTCTGGGGCGAAAAGGGGCAGGGGTGTATCAAAGAAGGCGTCCCCAGCGCCTGCTTCTGACGCGCTGGTGCCAATCAAGTCTACACCCTTTCTCAAGCAGTGCAAAGGAGGGCGCAAGCCTAATCCTGTTTTAGATTGCATGAGGACAAAGATCTATGTCCAAGTGTACTCAGACGGACCGTTCAAGAACATGTGGAAAATCGATCCAATGGGAAATGCTGTGACCCAGCAGACTACCAGGCTCTACAAGGCATTCTGTAACCTCATCAACGAAAAGGACAGTATCAAGCTTTACGTAGATGCCCCTTTGGTAGGATGCCCGTGGTTTCCCCGCGAGGTCGACGGTGTCATCACCGGCCATCTCAAGACGATTACTATCAGCGACCATCACCACAATCTGCTGTGGAAATACGTCATGTCTGACAAGGCCAGTATCGTGAACAAACAGGCCGCCATCAACAAGATTGTTATCCCTCTTGGCTTTAGCCAGGAAGCGCTTGGCGAAGTGGGCGGTCGTGGTCTTATCCGCTTCACTTTCAAGTCCAACAGGTTCATAGACCAGGCTAGGGCCTTGCTCAAAAACGGTGTTGGTGGCGGTGGAACCAACAAGCACAAGGGCCGTGCGCTGCTGATCGCCATCCCTGAAGCGCCTGCAGTGCTGCCAGCGTAGGTGTTAACGCATCTGCGTCGTCGGTCCTGCCAGGACCGGGCCAGCGTGTCGGGCATGGACACATTCATGGGCAAAAACCCCGACGGTCTGGCCTGAGCTTCGTCAACCATCCCAGTCACCGGGAAAAAAGCGGCTGGAAAGCCTCTGAAACCAACCACAACAGGACAGGGTTTACGGTTCAGGCCAAACTATCAACACAAGAGCAAACTTGCAAAAAACCGACGTGGCATGGTGCTATCAAGACACATGATGACGTTCTGTCATGTGTTCTCAGGGTTCGAATCCTTGACGCGTTTTCTTTATTATTCGTATCAACAACTAGTGTGGGAAATAATCTAGCGTCACAATCTGGGGCAGATCGTTGATCTCACTAGTGACTTCATTCGGATGCATCTGCCGAATCTGGTGGTAGTTGTGATCGCTGTCGAGAATAAAGACCTTGCCGTGTTGTATCGTAAAAGAGTGCATTTTTCCAGAACCCCCGCGGTAGTGGTACTGTACAAACGAGGCCTGCGCGTGTGCTTCTCGGAAATAGATCATAATATGCATATAGGCGTCGATTTCCTCGCGACTTAAGGGCTGCCACAACAGTTTCCCGATATTGTTGTGCACCAACTCGTACGGAGGCTCGCTTGCCACTGACTCGTCGACATAGCTCCGAATCCGGTCTCTCATGTAGGCACTCATATCCACACTAGCGACTCTCACCCGCCCGGTGCCATCCGTTTCACGCTGATTTCTTATATACCAACTCTACTTCAAGATTCACAGGAACTCACGGTACATCGGAAAAGGCAGCAACAGACAGCACTGTGCTAACGACGCCCCTCAGTCTGGTTCGTTGCTATAGCTTTGACACCTTCTATGGTCTCGTTGTTCCACGATACAAGAAACGTAATTGCAACGAGACATGCAAGCACGCTAATGTACATGCAACACCAAACAACCCAGAAAAAACAAAACCCAAGTCCCCGTTTCACATCCTCCCACAGTTTTGATGATCTAATGCCGACATCGTCTGCCCTCGGCATCGCTTGCATGACCATGTCCTTCTGAGAATTCCTTATACCACAGTCACATCCCCGTTTTGCCCGAAATAGGCTATTTGTAGAGTTTCCGGGCGCAAAATCATGTTCTGGGTGCAATGTGGTCCGTTTCTGCAACAAGCAACACCAAAAGCTGGCGTCCACGAAGATGTTAACTTTTTCTGGGCGCTACGCTGTTCGCCACCACAGTGTCTGCAAGCTATTACGCCACTACGCCATGTACCTCGCTACCAGTTCCATCGAAAACGCCCAAAAGTATCTCCAAGATCAAGACGCATTTTTGGATCGCGGGTTGTAGATTTACTCAGCTTAGACAGAATTGGAATATAGTTTGATACACCTGCACAAGTCAAAAACTATTTCTAGATAACATTTTTATCAATAAAATCCATATCTGTGGATTCCTTCCTTATAATCCCCAAACACGGCATGGCAACCATGCCTGCAAAGATACGCGTCACAGGGCCAAACTGTATGCACAAGCTGCCGACAAACATGCTGAAGCTACTGTCGCCGTTGTTTGCCAACCTCGACGACACCATGTTAGAAGGCAAGAGCATGTATCGCATCAAGAATGACCGCAAGGACATGAAGGGTCAGGATGTTAGTGGGTTTTTTTGTGGTGCAGGGAATCATCCAAGCGTTGTCGCCCACAAAGACTGTCGTTGTTACAACCGAAACTGCACCGAGTCTTGCACTTGTGGACAACGGGAAAGGAAAGTCGGTAAAAGTGTTGAATTTGGCGGATCTCGTCAACATCTTTGAACTTCACTGGGAAGCGGAGTGTGTTGCTAGAGACATTGCGCTGTCATCTATGCCGACAAGTTCTGTTGTGGAAAATGTGGAGAGCACTAGCATAGTGAAGTTGAAGAGCACTATCAGCACGGTGGTAGATAAGCAGCGCATGCAGAAAGTTTCAGCGGTGGCGGTCAAAGAACTGGTTGGATTCGAGAATGTGGACATTGGATTGTTGGATGGAAGTAGCTTGCGTCAGTTGTGCCAAGGGTACATCGACGATCATGGCACTCTTATTGGTGGCCGTTTCATCACTGTGGACGTGGTAGCGGTGGTGTTATTTGATGGCAATCTGGTATACGCCCGTCAATGGCTAAACAACCTATTGTCACATGGAAAAATTGCTCCAAGCCTCGCGTATGTCGCTAGTGGACACCCTTCTGTGAGTGTACTTGAGTTGATTAATATTTAATACCACTAGACAATATCTCAAAATGTATATGAAAATGTCTCAAACTGTGGGGAAATGTCTCAAACTGTGGGGAAATGTCTCAAATATGGAAAACATTGCAAGATGTTCAAAAAAATCTTGAAACATCTTGGAAAAATCTTAATAGTATAGTTTAGTTATATATAATCTCAGTACTATTCTTTTAGTCATTATTAAGCTGGTATTAAATCTTATACCATTTAATATGAATACTAAAAAATACACTTTGGAATATTCAGGGTGGAAAGCTTATGACACTGAACTCCACTGATCTCATTGAGGTCTTGTTGAGGCACAAGAAAATGAAAGATCTTCGCTCCGAAGTCGCCACTGCGTATGTTGAGCGAGAGACTGGGGCTATTGCTGGCGTCACACGTGCGATCCAGGCGGCCACGAATCCAAACGAGGGCCAGCGCCTCCTACAGAAAGGCTTTGAAGGGGCCATTATCAACGGCGAGAGCCGCGAAAAGACCACCACAGAAACCGATGCCGACGGCAATGTTGCGGTGCAGCGTGTGGTGGAACGTGGAGTGGTGACTCCGGATGGACAGCAGGTGCTTGTGCAACAAGTTCAGCAGTTGCAGGTCTATGCTGATGGTTGACTGGTCTCCGAGTATATAAGTGTGGTAGAAAACGGTAACCATATCAACATTTGACATCAATGCAACAGGGGCAATATGCCCCGGATTGCAATTCACCATATGAGAAAGACTACCAGCAGAATATAATTGTACAGGATATGATCCGAGCAAAGTACGCCGAGAGTCCCAATGTGAGTGTTGTGCATATGAAGCTTGAATGCGACTATGATTACTACAGTGATGATCGCTCGCTCGTGAAATTTTGTGTGCCCGTTGAAGATATGTCTTACGAATTGATTTGTTTCGCGTCTACAAAACTGGTGCTGGAGTATTTTGGGTTTGACGGAAAGCCACATGCGATAAAGTTACATAGTGCACATAACTACAGGGGGAATCACAAAAATTCACCTGTTGGGTCATCGCGCTTAGCTTCGGCACCTGGGGTGTCAACAACAATTTTTTGCAGATGCACAACAGATGCTCCATCCATCCGGTTTTGTACGTTGACTGTGTATGCGCTTGGGACCTGGCCTCAAGTAATAAAATCATGGAACGCGTTGTCGGGCTTGGAAGTGGAAAATAGAAGGTACAAGAAGTTGCTTTACAGTCAAGAAAATCTTTTGTTCCATTTTCATCGCTATAATACCGTTGTTGGCGGCAATACAATTTTTGCAAAGGAACAGCAAGACTTGCCTTTGTCGCACCAAGAACAAAATGCGTTAGCAAATTTACATGCGGTTCAAAGTTTAATGCGTCGTGTCGAAAGAACCCATATGTAGTGAGCCCACGGTAAACATAACCCCTTGGAGATTTTAAAGAGAGTTGATTACAAAGAAGCACACGTGTGAAAAATTTTAACATGTTGTAATATAAAAGAGTAGCATGTTTCAAGCACGAGTTTATTCAGTCATATGCCAATAAAAACAGCGTATGCACCACTTTTGTAGCGGAAAATGTGCAAATGCGGCCGGGTTGCGTCCGTACGGATGTGTGTGTAGGGTAGAACAAATAGCGAAATTGACAGCGTCGTTAACTTCAACAAAATCGCCGCCGTTTATGATGTCGTGTATATGCCTACAGTTGTGGCACTTTGACGGGTTCGGAGGTGAGAACGATGTGCCGACAAAGTGGACACTGGTAATGCTGGATGTGTTTTGACGCAGAGGTAGTGTCGACGCACTCGTTGCAATAAGCGAGACATTGGCATGGAAGTAGCACAATGTTGCGTGGATTCACGAGACACAAGACACACATGTCATTGTCGTTTTCAGGGCCAGCACTGTTTGTCAGTGCGTCGAGAATGAGCGAGGGGTTGGTGCTCTGCTGTGAAACGTGCACGGCGGCGTCGAAACG
>Ga0209491_10007294_pt1 | contig 14678 bp, 7 predicted proteins | sample BON02_FD_187213 | JGI IMG/M metagenome (GOLD analysis project Ga0209491, IMG submission 187213) | Freshwater microbial communities from Lake Bonney liftoff mats and glacier meltwater in Antarctica - BON-02 (SPAdes) (version 2) | ecosystem: Environmental > Aquatic > Freshwater > Ice > Glacier...
AACAATCGAGCCCAGCAGGATCGAGCTGGCGATTCAAAGATTCTGAAACCCACGTCCATCACTGGCAACAAAAAAACCGCCTGGTTTCAGGCCAAAACCAGGCGGCGAGTCATGCAGAATGTTTATCGAACAACAACCATCAGAACTCGTTGCCGCCCATTGGTGCTTCTGGGTTCCAAACAGGGGTGGTTAGAAGTGTTCGAGGACGAGCTCCCCCTGGAGTAATCAGGCGAGTGTAAACGCCACGATCAATGTTTTCTGAGATCGTCTTTGCAGTGCCGTCGCAAAACGAAGCCACCACAATGCCGATGTGGCGACTGTTTGGCGTTGGTGAAGCTCCGTCGATACCGTTCTTTTCCTGATTCATGAAGCGATTGGCGGCAAAAGTTGTCGCTGACAAATTTCCATATGTTGCGGGTCCAGCATCCGCTGCATTAATCGCGAAAAAGAATCCACAGCTTCGCAGCGAGGGATTTGCCCAGGTCTTTAGGCCGGTCAGTGAGTCAGCACCGGCGTTCACATTTTCGGTGAAGAGAATTGTGTTTGCTGAACCGTCGTAGATTCGACCGATATTGGCACTTGGATTCTTGGTGTAGTCGCGAGGAATGGGGGCACCAGCGGCAGGCGGCGTCACGCAGTCAATCTTTGCTCCAAAAACACCAAGTTCCTTCGTGAGATCCGCATTGGACGCCAACGTAGCCGTAGCGGAATTGTCCCATACAAGAGGTTCTGCGACAGCGGTATGGCCATAAGTGACTGGGTCAGCGGGAGTCGCATTGACGTCGATATTTCCATCGCCCACGCCGCAGTTTGCCACGTAGGTCAAGCCGCCATCAATCCCAACGGCGGTATCGTCGTTAGGACATGTCAGAACAGGAATGCTCTTCGTGCTCATGGAGTTTCCAGTGAACGGTAAACCGAAGTTCCAACGCTCATAAATGGCCTGAGCATCCAACTGTGGCAGCAGATCCACAACCCAGCTATGGGATGGGAAAACAGCAGTCGCACCACTGTTGGAGGCTGTCCAAGTTCCACTGGCAGGAAGCAGACCGCGGCGGCTTTCTGCGAAGCTAATGGCAGCCAACGAGATGTTCTTCAGATTATTCAGACACTGAGTTCTGCGGCCTGCTTCGCGGGCCTGCTGGATGGCAGGGAGAATCAGAGCCATCAGGGTGGCGATGATGGAAATCACCACGAGCAATTCGATGAGGGTGAATCCGCGTCGACATGGCTTCGACTGGATGAGTGTACGACGCGTCTGCATGAGCTTGACTCCCGAAAAGCAGGATTTTGAAAGGACACGGCCTGAAAGAAACCAGAGCAAAACCATTGATCAGGGCAACACAGCCCACGAAACCATTTGAAAGTGATTTTTTTTAGTTGGCAACGCCGGAACAAAAAAATTCCTGAACGAGCCAACGTGTCACAGCATCAGTAACGCAAATTCCGGAGCAGTTCAGCAAAAAAAATCCAAAGAGTCAAAAACCGGCCCAATTTGCGACTAAAACATCGATTCTCAGCACTGAACAATACACCCGCCAATTCCCCTACGCAACTGCAGACTGTGTTAAAACGCCCGCCCCCGCCCCACCTGCAGCGTTCTGCAACAGTTGCGTTGACGAAGAACACCAAAGCGGCGGACGATTATTCCCGTTGAAGGCTCTACTGCTTGATATCAAGCCGAGCCTTCACCAGCTGGCTCCAATCAAAGCTACCACTCGCCGCATCGTACGCGTTAAGGGCCTCTGTCCGGTCAATCAGAAACACAGCCCGCTTTCGATCATTGTCCGTATTGGAATCACCGTTCATATCCAACGGACCGCCGACCTGAACCAAACCCGCGTTTGGACCAGAGGTATGTTCAAAGGCTTCGAAGAAGCCAGCCGTGCCAAAAACGATGAAGGTGTTACTCACCGTAGTTGTGTTGTTATGAATCTTGCCCAGCAACTGATACTTTTGCATCGTGGTGGTTCTTGAGCTAATAGGGGTTTGATGTTCAGCGAGGTCCCCGATTTCCAGCCAATGACGATTTGAGTCGGCAACTGAATTACCCATAGAATCTACATCAAGGAAATCTGATGCACGCGTTCTGAGCAAAGTTGAGTGGAGCGGTGGCCGAATTCCTGGTCGCTCGGGGAATGACGAATTTAAACGTGGATTCGAAAACTCGTCGTGTGAAGCCAATGAACGAAACGGATTCGAATTCGGTAGTCCTGGAACATAGAACCGTGCGACACCTGGTGCAAATCCGGTTGGATCGTGACTGCGAATTAATCCATCTCTTTCCGAGATAAATTCTCTCCAGCGGTCCGTGCCCGCAGTATCTCCTGCCGGGTGCGTGAATGGGCCGTCTTCGAACTGATTCGGAGGATTCCCTCCCGGAGGCCCGGTATAGAAGGGCGTCGTGTCGAACGTGTCAGGAACGTCCATGAGGAACGGAGAATCAATCATTCCCGCATAAACTTCCCGATGACGAATCATGTTCAGATTCAGTTTACCTGGCATGCGATTCAAAGTGAGATAATTGCCCAGCATCCGATGCACCCGTGAAGGCACTTCCACAAACTGCAGCATGCGATACCAGCGGTTATCGCGCGCATGATTCGTACGTTCCTCCTGGGAGCCTAATGCCGCGGGCGTAAGATCTGGAAAATCCGGCAGAAGGAACATGCCGGCCGCACTAGAGAGGCGTACCGCCTGACCAGGATCGCCACCGACCTGCTGATAAGGAGCCAGCCGACTGTTCTGCAATTGCTGTGTCAGCGTCTGCGGCCCGAAGATTGGGAGATTCAGCAAATCAATCGATGACGCATAGTCGCGATCAAAATGCGGCTGCCAGACGTTGAAACCTGTTGCAACATTTGTGGCCGACACATGCAGCAACGGGTTAGGAATCTTGCCTGAGTTCACGCCCAGGAGGTCATCCTTTACTGGCAGTTCAGAACCCTTGATTGTGTTGCGACGATGCGGTGTCACCGTTTTCGCAACGCTGTTCATCGTCACTGGCTGTAATGGCTCTGAGCGTTCACGGCTTGCAATTGCAAGAACGCGGCCTGTTGGCATGGGTGGCATTCCGGCCGTGTCCGGGTTGTAGACCTCCGCAGGGCCGCCCATAGCGGAAAGTTCAAAATCAACAAATTCGACTTTCCTTCGATCGACTTCAATCCATGGATTCTCAGCCAGATCCAGTGATGGCAGATCCGGATTTAGACGCCTTTGCAGGACCAGATCGAAGCCGGGTTCGGAAGTCGCAGCAAACTCGCTTGGAATCGTACTGAACTCTTCAAATGTCTCGTTGCCCTCATATGTCACGGGCGTAGCGGGAGGCATAGATAGATCATCCAAAAACGGTCCATTCTCCACCTCAAAACGCCCCAGGTGGTTCGTGTGAAGCACGTCGATGTCGGTTAGCGGATCGCTGGCACCGGCCGATGAAGAATCAATGACAGTTGGTACATCCGGAGCAATCAACTCGTACACTCCGTCGAACATATTCGTGGTGACGTTGCCAAGGTCCACAAAGAATGCGCTCGACGTCAGGCCAGTATCACTGGCCACGGAAATGCTGAAACGCCCGCCGCCATCGATGACGTTCTCATCATGCTCGGCAATGACAATGGCGGGATCGTTTGGATCAGCGAGAGGATGATCCACGGCCGGTCGATCATTCCGCACAATTCGCCAGATGCCCTTCTGTGGACTTGTGCTTGTCGATCGATCTGTTGCCAAATCCAGTTCCATTGGAAGCATATTCTGCAGTTCAACAAACAGGAAGTCGCGATCCTGATCATCGGGATATGGAGTCGCATCGCTGTTTCCACCGGGCATCACTGGCTTTGATCTTATCGCTAGCACTTCGCTCAATGTGAGTTGCTGTGCTTCGACTCCATAAACGACGCCACGTCCGTCTGTATCCTCGGGATAAAGCCCGTTCTCTGTGGTCGCAGGATCTGGTGTTGTGGGATTAACATCGTCGGTGTCGGTGTATGGATTGTCGTCGAGTTCCCATCCACCTGTTGTGCCCCCTGGATTCGGACCCAGGTTTTTGTCGTATTCAAACTTGGTCGCGATGTTGTCGGTGTCCAGCGCGTCAACCAGATTGACAGCAAACTGAGCCATCCGACGCAATTGCCGATGTGTATAAAGAGGTTGTGGAGTTTCAAGATAAGCAGCCTCCGTGGTGTATACCGGATCCGTTGGATTCACTGGTGCCACTGGTGCCGCATCCTCCGGCAGGTTTGGATCGTTGGTGCGGCGATAGTCGGCGATGACCGTTGGCGCCGTTGGATCGGACGGATTCAGCTTGGCTTGGCGAGCCCCGCCAAGCGTATAGAGCAGCACATAGATATCCCGCGCCATCTGCTGACGGTCACGACGTGCCCAGAACTCGCGATGAGCAATCGTCTGAGGCGGATACGTCGGCAACCTGTCTGTCGGATTGGTTGCGGGTTCGTAGCGTGGCAGATCTGTGCTGACCATATCCAGCGCTGCGTCACCATCTCCGTCCACATGAGCACTCGGGTGTTCCGTCAGAGATCTGAACTTAAGCCCCGAGCGTTGCATGAAGTACAGGAATTCCTTGGTGCCTTCTTCTGGAGTTTGAGGAGTTCGGTCGACGTCCATCAAATGATTGATGCTCAGCGGCAACTGGCCAATCAACCCCTGACGTTCTCCGGCTTCAACGGTCAGAATGCGACGCACTTGGGGGCGAAACGGGTCGTTTGGACCGTAGGGCTTGCCCATGGCGTTGGTATTCCCAAACTTTGGAGGGAATTCCAGGTTGCCGTCACCGTCCGGGAAGCCATCTGTTCCTGGGTTTCCAACACTGTCCAGCCTGTCGGCTCCATCGGCGTCCGCCGTGAACTCCCACCACCTTGATGCTAAGTCAGTCACATCGCCATTACTTAAAATCTCATCGGCCTCGTCGATCTGTCCATCCCCATCATCGTCGACATTGCGAATTCCGGGACGACCATCACTCCCAAACGGATGAAGAAATGGCACATAGCGATATGAGTTGCTGTAGGTTGTCAGCATTTCGCGATTGCGATTGCTGGAATCCATCGCAAACGGTGCGAGTTCGGGCAAACGACCACTTGGTTTTTCCACCGAGGCCGCAATGTCCGCAGGCACCATCTGCAACACAAAAGTATCCTGCGGACCAAAAGCATTGTCCTGCGGACGCTGTGCAAAATTGGGGTCGAAGATCTGTTCGAGTGGGTCTTCAAAGAGCGGATCAAAAACTGGATTTCGCATCAGTTCTTCTGTCGCGGCGTCGTACACCATGTTCGTTCCAAAGATATAGCGACTGTAAGCGCGGAACGGATTCGTGCTGCCAGTGGCCGGGGCCACCTCACGAGTCAGCGAATATCCTGTGTAGCGAAGCCACGCAGCAGGACTCAACGGGTTCGTAGTGGTCAGGTCGGGGATCAGCGGGTTCCCTGTATTTGGATTTGCAGTCAGTCCACGTAGTCCAGTGAAGCCGTTTAACGCGTTCGTCGTCTGTCGCCCCGTGCCCGCAAAATCTGTTGGATGCCCAAACGGGCGATATTTTCCCAGTCCCGTAACGGCTTCGCCTTCGTATCGATCCTGATTGTCGTCGAAACCACCGCGCCCGTTCGACGTCGAATCTCCGCCGAATCGCGGACCATTGCCGGGACTTGCCACGACGTCCTGATTATCGCTGCGGCCGGGACGAGGATATCGTGAGACAGCTTTCGCCCCGAAGGTCAACGTTGAGTACAAACTTCGCACGTCGCCCCAGCGCCCTGGGAAAACATCTTCGAGTCGGTTCGACGCATTGAATTCTCCCCGACCAGTCAACAGCCAGAACAACTCCATGTTGGCTTGTTCAATGGCATTCTCCGGGGCACGTCCGAAATGTGCCACAAACTGCTCACGAACCCCACCAGCCCCCGATGGGATCGCTGAAACGTACGTCGCATTTGTCAACGTTGAGTTATCTGCACGCTCATCGCGTCGCAACGCATACGTCGGATTGATTTCATTCGGTCCCAGGCCCAGATTCGACTTGGACAACATCTGCGTGGCAAAAGAACCGGGGAAGCCACCGACAAGGTTTGGGATCGTATCACTTCGATCGAGTCCGGCCAGATTCCCGTGAACACTGGTGTTGATGAGCGAATCGAGGTCGTAGATCGTGAACGAATGCAAAACTACAAACGTCCGCGTATTTCCGCTGCCGTCGATCATTTCCTGAACGGGGAAGTCCAGATCGAGCCAAATGCCTTCGTTCGTGGTCACCGCACCCGCGGGTTCTATGAAACCATCATTGTCGACATCCAATTCAATTACAGACGGATGTGATCCAGTAAAGATCCCCAGTTCACCCTGCAGAGCTGGATCCTGATTCGGGTGAGTTGAGTCGGTGGGAACGACCGGAAATCCACCACTTAGCAATGGCGGCGACAGGGCTGCGGCTGTAGCGGCATTCAAGTACCGTGGCAGTACTGCATTCGTGTCGAAGTTGCGTGTCCTATGCGATGGATGCGGACGAAAACTCCGAGCCGCATAGGTCGTATTGAGCGGATCTGTCGTCAGCCAGTCCGGATCGGTCGGCACATAGTTTCCAAAACGATTAGGACCACCTGTTCTCTTCATGTACTGAGGACGAAAGAACGACGGTATCGTCACAGGCACCATTTCGAATGCGGGAGAGACGACATCAGCGGCTCCGTTGCCATTTCGATCGACGTCGCCGTCTGCCGTGTCGAGGACACCGTTACCATTAAGATCTTCACGATTATCGCGAATCGCCCATCCGCGGTACGCAATAAACATCGTGTTGATGTCAGGCGACGTGTAGTCCACATCCGGCTCGGGCATTATGTTTTCATAACCACGGTAGCGGAACAGACGAGCAAGTTCGTTGTTCGCATCCTGCAGCACCGATTGCAATCCCCAGGCGCGTGGTGAATCCACCATGTTCAACTGGTTCTCGACGTCGTCGATATTGGAGTTGCCGTCATGGGGCAAAGGCGCCAATAGATTGGTCGCAGCGAAGGGAATATTATTTGTGTCATATCTGACTTCCACCCCAGCCCCGGTATGCGGATGAATGTCTGAACCGAAAACTCCCTTCACCATCGAATGACGTTGTGTCGGGCTGTACAAAATGCTGTTCCGTTCCTGACCCGACGGACCAATCAGAACATGACGAAGACCCCAGTCAAAGATGTTCTCGTCGCTTGGGATTTGTGCCTTTGCCGCCTCGGAGAAATACTCAGATGCCGCACGTTCCTGGGACGCGAACGTAAAGAACACCATCCCGATAAAGGACAGTAAACCCAGCAAGGCAATCACGATAATAAGAGTCGAACCTTTGCGGCGAGTTTGCAAAACGTCGATCGGGAGTGAAGAAAAGGATTTCATGAGTGGGCTCCCTGAACTTGATTGTCTGACAACTGACGGATTCCGCACACGAGAACCGCACCGGAATCTCTTCAACGGCAGCAATACAAGCCCGCACTGGCCGATGATGATGAAAGGATTGACTGTTTCTGAACTCAACACAGATCAAGGACCAACGGGCAACACAAGCGTCAGTTGCCGCGGATCACCAGTGGTTTCATTGATGTAACGCAATGTCATCCGGATGGTCGTCAATGGAACTCGATTATCGAAGGATTCCCAGAGCGTTGTGCCATCTGAGATTCTTTGACCAGCGGCTGAAGCAGACGGTGAACTGGTGGACACAGCCGATGACGTCCCATCAGCGATGCAGCGATAAGCGATCAAAAACCTGGGCTCATCAATCTCGTTAAAGGTGAATTGATCGTCATTGTTACCGCCCAGTGGCACGTCGTCCTTCCACTGAGTAAACACAATCTGCCCGGCTGTATACGGTGTACTTGGCCGCCAATAACCTTGATTCGCAGGCACGTCATTCGGCATCAAAGCCGAAGACGGACCACGCTGCGTCACATCCGCCGCATTTCGTCGCGGCGGATAAAATCTGTAAGCCATGTAAGGCGGAAGAACCTCATGCAAACCGACAACGCCCGGGCCATCCCCAGCAAAGTCTACATCCAGGTTAGGGTGCCACGTATCAAAGATGTGCGGCTGACGATCGGACTCTCGCAATGTGGCGGCCGGTAAGTATGGCGATAATGGACCGTATAGAAATCTTGCGCCAGTTGCGTCATGCTGCAAATTCCGGCGAATGTGATAATCGCCCACAAAGCCGTCGGGATCTGTCACAGAGCCGTATCCAGGAACGACAAACCGCGACGCCCGGTTGTCCCAAACTTCCAGGCGCATCTCCTGCACGTTCGCCAGCAGCAGGTCTTCCATCTGACGCGGCCCACCACGTCCCTCAATCGTTGTTTCTGTAACGTCATCCTTGCCGTTAAATTGCTCTACAAGCCCTGTTTCCAGATTCAAAGTCACCGGGCAATTGTTCACGTCGAATGGATTTCCATTGCCCAGCACGGTCGCTGAATCAGCGTTCGTCCATTGCTGAGTCGACAGCAATTCCACAGTGCTGGGACGCTGTGGCCAGTTGAAAGCGGGCGTTGATGTCTCAGCACGCGTGTATCGCCCGAAGAATCCGCGGCTTGCCAGATCCGCCATAATGGTTGGGTCACCGCGCCGTGTATATTCACGCGATTGACCAGTCTGCTGATGAAAGCCATATCGAAATCGCGGATTACCAAACGCTTCATTTGCGGCACCAGCGGATGTCAGCTCATTACTTAACGCTTTAACTCCAAGGAATTTGGCGGGACCGGTAAGCGTTGCGGGGTCGGACATGGCTGAAAAATCGAAGAACAGTTCAAAGTCGTTGTAGAAGGCGTTATTAACTGGAGGACCATTTCCGGGATTTGACGGGTACGGATTTGGGCCAAAAACCTCAAACATTCGATTGGTGGCATCGGCTGCGAAGAAATCGCGCCTCTGCCGACTGGTTGGCTGGCTATCCAGATCTCGCCCGGAAATATCAATAGGGTTCCGGATCAGCACAACGCGTCGATACAGATTTCCATTTCTAATGAAATAAGCAATCTGAGCGGCAGGCGAACTGGCGGAATAGTCTGGCGATAAACTGCCCCCGTCCACGTCTGGCTGATTTGGGTTCGCAGAAAGGCTGGCTCGTGTTGCTGGATCCGTCGACAGCGTGTCTACCAGCGATGCAGCTTTCCCGTAGTATTCGGTGGCATCCTGGTTCTGCGTGATCAGTCGTGAATCCACCGTGAATTGCAGGATATCATCCGAAAAACTTGAGGGATCATTGGTGTTCAAATAGATGTAGCCTGCACGACTGCCAAACTGTGTGGGAGACGTCGCAGAATCTTCACCAGGATAAAACGCAAACGGATACGTGAATGTCCGCTTTGCCACATCGGCGCGGATCACGGTCGAAATCGAACGAGCCTTCTGATCATTTTCCGAGATCACTCGCTGCTTGCTGACGCTCGATGTAGCCACAGAAAAAATCTGAGCGAACATCGTCATCATCAGCAGGACGAGCGTCACAGAGACGAGCATTTCCACGAGCGTAAAGGCCGCTCGGGATTCTCTGTGGGTCTCATGGAATGCAGAAGAACGATTCATAATTCACCTAAACATGGCACCGCAGGCTGTGGACTGGTTATGGCAGATTTCGCGAGCCCATCGAATAAACGTCGATGATTCCAGGCAGAAAAATCGCACCGCCTGTGAAGGCTTTACTGGCAGGCTTCTCCAGCATCACGGAAAAAATCCCAGCCCCTTCGTCGATCTGAAACTCCCGGATTCGATACCAGAGAGCATTGGCGACATCGAACATGTACCCGCCGCGTTTTAAGGCGGGCTCTCGACCATCCAGACTACAAATAGCAACCGACGTTCCGGCAAAGTTTCGACCAGTGACCGCTGGGCCAGGCACAGGAGGCACAGGAATGATCACCGGTAAGTATGGATATAGGTACTCATCTTCAAGCTTTAGTCGCTCCCCAAAACGCACCACGACATCCACGTTTCTTGCCTGCCCATCTGCCGCACGCCGCACCGACAACATCCATGTAAAATCCGCAGCACGCTTGGATTGAATCAGGACCCGGCCAATAGTGCCTTGGAATTCTCGCGGGATCGGGCGGTTTTCGATATATCCGTCACGATTCACATCAGTTGGTGTCGGTAACGTAAGTTCCGACCACGTCGCCTGCCGCGTCGCGGGGTCGACGTAGAGCAGAGGGTAGGTCTGACTTAACTGGCCGTCTGCAGAGAAGACGGTGATCCGATGAATCTCTGGATCTGCGATCGGTGGAACCGTTGCCGGGATCTCTGTTAAGGACGTCTGAACCAGAGCTACGGCGTTTGCATCAGGCACGACATCCAGTGGAAGGCGAATGCCTACGATCTCGCCATTACCATCAAGAACCAAATCAGTTGTTGCATCTTCAATGAAGAAGTCAAATTGCGTATCCCAAGTGTCACCGAGTTGACTTTCTTTCCCGCCGGCAAGGCGCAACGCTCGGAGACCGTCATTCGTATTTGGATCAACCGTGGAATTTTTAGCGTAGACTCCACCATCGAACCGGGGGATACCCGAAGATGAACTTCCATCATTTCCAAATGTTGAGGCGAATCCTAAGCCTGTCGCTCCACCACCGGCATACTCGAATGCCGAGTAGAACCCGAGCGGATCTACAATGTAATGGCGGTCTGCACCACGATAATGCTCTGTGAGAGCATTCGGTCCGCTATCTCCATCTGGGTTAAATATCAGCTCCGGACGAGCATCCAACAATGCCTCGACGTTGTACTTCAGCAGTGCGGAATTTGTCAGCCGCGTCGCCTGAGCAGAACGCAATGCTGCGATGGGAAAGAGGGTCATCACCGACGTCACACCAATGGCCATGATCATCAATGACATCAGCACTTCAATCAAGGTCACGCCCCGGCGATATGCGATGGCAGACAAAGCTGGAATTGAGTTCAACACTTGCATCACTTTCCTCCCTTTCCGGACTGAGCAAAGGCAAATGGTGAATCCGTGAACCCGTCGACGTTACTGTCGGTGACATCGACGTTTCCAACCGTAATTGCTCCCGTCTGGGAAAAAATGGTGACAAGCTTTCGATCTTTGACTAGATACGGTTCAGCCGCGCTTGTGCCTACCAGCCATGGAGCAGAAATTTCGTCCGCCGGGACGAACGGCTGACTGCGGAGTAGTCTTTCGAACGTATCCAATGGCGAACCTGTGTTTGGTTCATCGTTAGGCCCCGATCCGTTACTCCAACCCGGATCGTCATTGGCGATCGCGGTCAGGTACTGCGTTTTGAGATTGAGCGAGTCTTCAGCGTCGCAGATATAGAAATGAATCAACCCTGTACTCGCGGCATTTCCAATGATGTTTCCGCGGGGCGAAAAGAAAATATCCATATACGGCGAAAACTGCCCAGCCTCATCCGCGAGCCCTGGCCGCCACACGTTTGGAATCTTTGATCCATCCAAATCAATCACGGCACCTTCCGGCAGCAGCGATGGTTCCTGAGCCAACAACTGAGACGGCAACTCCAGCTCGTACGTCAACCCTCGATGAGCAACAACGGCATTTGCATCCCCGCCAGCGTCTGAATAGGGAATGCGGAGCAACAAGAAATCCTGACCAGTTGGTGGGGCCGTGATATTAATCAGCGACGTATCTACTTCGTACCAGTTGCCAGTGTCCCGCGGCAGCCGGATCCTGGAACCATCCGTCAGCAATCCCCGCCGTTTGAGCTGCCACCAACCGAGTCGTTCGCCTCGCACTACTATTACACCCGGCGCGTCTGGCACGTTATTCTGTGGATTGATATCCAGTCGTTCAAGATCCACGGTTCCATACGACCACTTCTGTCCCGGCTGAATATAGGCCATTGCACTGACAGAACGGGGATTGCCTGGATCGACAAAAAATCGAACACCTCGAGCCTCCTTAGCATAGATCGCTCGATCACGAGCACCCGATAGAAACGACTGAACCTGTGCGGCCGCTCCGCGAACTTTGTCCGCGTCCCGAGTGAAATTGATGCCGTAGACTGTCATGCCAAACAGTAACAGCATGATGGTAATCACAACCATCAGTTCGATGAGCGTAAAGCCGAGACGCACCGAATTCACGCGTAGCATACGTCCACGATCAATGGATGACACATTTCTCATCGTCGTCCTCCTGATCGTCGGTTACGGTTCGTCAGACTGTCTGACAGAATATCCAGAATCTGGTTTAACTCGGCTTGCTGTTGTGCCACCGTGGGGTGAGCATAAAATGGTGTCCCGTCTGCATCGGGATCAACGTCGTACTGAGCGAGGTTTCCACGCCTTATCACAGTCACAGTGCCAACATCAAACGGTTCATATAAGCCAAGCACCCCATCCAGCCCAGCTGAGATGATGAGAGGAGCGTGAAACGTATCAGGAGTGTGATAGTTCTGTTCATTAAACTCCCACGAAAGATCGATTGCAAAGTCGCCAGCTGGAATGCCACTCTCCAGCAAGGAATACAACAGCCCTGCAGGGTCATCAGGATCACGCAACAACGGATCCGGAGGAATAATGACGTCCACATCAGTAATTCCGGGACGATCGATCTTGCTTAGACACGCTGCGGTAATGTACGCGTTTGTGAACTCCAACTTTCTTGGCAAACCTTTAATCAGCAGATCGGCTACATTTCGTTCAAGAAGATCCACTTCTCGTACACCCACGTCAACACGTGCTCGATCCACGGAAAGAACAGTCTTCAGATCAGTTGAATCATTCTCGGTTGCAAAGTTTGGAGAAAATGTCCCGAGGGGAAGTGACGGATCAATCAAGCGTGTCGGCCAGCGATAGAATCGAAGCGGCTGCCCCCAGGCATCAACAAACTCAGGGAGGCCGTCCCCATCTGTATCAGCGATTTCTTTTTCAGTGAATTCGTCGCGGCTGATTTCGGCAGAACCGAAGTTGCCCGAATGGAACAGAAAGAAATACAGCAGCTCTGAACTTTCCGTGGTGCGATTAAGATTATGAATTGCCCAAAGAGAAGTCATGCGGCTGTTGATCTCGGTCGGAGTCGGTGACGCATTCGGTGGCACGCTGTCATATCCATCTCTCAGCTGTCGCTCGGCTGTCGGACGAAGTAACTTAACTTCAAGTGTGTCGGGGATCGTGTTGCTATTAGTGTCATTACCAAATGGGGCACCCGCTAATATCTCCTCGATTCGCTGAGGAAACTCAAACCGATAGGCAGCCTTCTTTGCAAGAATCTCCCAGACAGGGGAGCCTTCCGCAAATCGATTTAATAAAGCCTCCGCGCGAGCTTGTGGAACTCCTTGGCGAGATGCAACTTCTCGGGCGACATGGCTAATGAACGCTGCCTCCCAATTGGCACTGATTCCAGGGAACGCGCGATTGAAACCATCGATGCGCAATTCAAGGAGACGATTCGCTTTCTGAATCGTTGAATTCGTCGCCTCTTCACTGGCCTGATCTGTGATGCCGAACATCACCACCAGTGACATCGTCAACATGATGCCAATGATCGCGATGACCATTAACAACTCGATCAGCGTAAAGCCTCGCCGTTGTTGCAGATGATTGGAGTTGGTTGTGAGCATCGCCATGATCCTTGTGAACAGCTAAGAAAACTACTGTTCGAGCAGACCGCCAGAGAAATTCGTGATGTTATCCCGCTCTTCCAGACGCGTGGAGAAGTTGGTGGACTCGCCATAACTGGCCTTGAACGCAGCAGTCTTGACAATATTGCCAAACGCACCATCCAGACCCGGGGAGATGATCTGGAAAGACTCTTTCTTCCATGGAGTCTTTCCATCCGTCTGGTAGTAGGCCAAGTCTCCGTTGGCATAGCGACCGTTCGTTGCTACTGAATACCACATTGGAAGATTCTGTCCGGGGAGCGAATCCAAATAGCTAGGCACGCCGTCCGGGGTGGAGTCGACGTCAACCAACCGTTCTCCCTTAAACTCAGTGAAAAACGGACCGTCACGATTCTCCCCAGCAACTGCGAGAGGCCATCGTGCATTCTTTGAAAAACCACGTAGTGCTGGTATCGACCCACCTCCAGAGAAGTCCGGCATCCCGCCGAGGAAGAAGACCAGACATTCATCTCCCGTAAGCTCCTTGTCTACAGTAGTCCACGGATGTATTGTGGTGTCGCCCCGTCCGGCGGTTGAAAAATCAAAGTCCGGCCAAATGCTGCGAATGATTGATTTATGTGTTGGGTTCAGATTCCAGTTGGCTTCTGTGCCCCACAATGTGATGGCACTTGGTGGGTAGGTACCAAATCGATTCTGGAATGTAGCAAGAGCCTGCTCAAGCTGATTCATTTCCGCTGTCACCTGAGCCACTCTCGCCCTGTATCTGACGTTCGCAATCGCTGGCAGAATCAACGCCATCAGGATCCCGATGATGACGATAACGACGAGCAGCTCGATCAGCGAGAAACCGGGGCGGTGCAGGCGTGGGGCCGATGTTTTGGATTGGCGTTTCATGGGGGAACCTGCGGAGGCAGAGGGTTTTCAGTGTTCAGTTTTCGGTGTTCAGTTTTCGGTTGAATCACAGGGGAAAGCCCCCTCATCCGGCCTGTCGGCCACCTTCTCCCCCGCGGGGGAGAAGGACTTTATTTTGTCCCCTCGCCCCTTTTGGGGGAGAGGGCTAGGGTGAGGGGGGGGCTGATTTTTGATTTTTGATTT
>Ga0209491_10007297_pt1 | contig 14675 bp, 7 predicted proteins | sample BON02_FD_187213 | JGI IMG/M metagenome (GOLD analysis project Ga0209491, IMG submission 187213) | Freshwater microbial communities from Lake Bonney liftoff mats and glacier meltwater in Antarctica - BON-02 (SPAdes) (version 2) | ecosystem: Environmental > Aquatic > Freshwater > Ice > Glacier...
AGAAAGGCAGCCAGCCAGTTTCTAAACCCAGTTTCTATAAATCTTAAGAAACTGCCCCAAATGCCTGCCAGCAGGTTTCTAAAGTACACTGGAAGAAATTGGCCAAATCCAGTCTGCAGCTTCTACTTGCCAGTTTCTACTTCCCGGGATGACCCTGTACTCATTGATTATCGACTTTTGAGATTCAATGGCGGACCCGCTGGGTCCGTGGATAAGAACAGTCTGCAATGTTTGTGGCTAATCCACAACTAGGTGGGTTCTATCGACCATCCTTTCTCATTCTCCTCCTAGCAGTGTAGCTTTTACTCATCTGTTCAGTCAAGAAAACGCACTCGCTTTGCGGCAGGCTGGTTGGCATTCGGCAGCACATCCTGTGCTGAATGTGCTGTCTTGCCTTGCGCTGCAGCGGCTTGCTGTGCCCCACAAACACCATCTTTCATTTCTGCGATTAGACTCGCGTTTTCTTCCGTTTTCTCGTCTTGTGCCCTTGCGCTGTCGAGGGGGAGCATATGACTAATACCGTATGCACTAGTAGAAGGTGCCTGCAAAGTTTCAATGGCAAGAAAATCCGCCAGGTCTTCCCGCTCGCGCTCCGCGTCAGGGTCATACGTGAGCGAGTGGAGTCCAGTCAAGATGGTGCAGATTTTAGTGCTCTCTTTCTGTCGTTTCAGTTCGTCACCGCGCTCTCTCTTGTGCACCCCTGGTTTGCTACTGCTACCTTCTCCACTGCTCTCCCCATGAGCATCCGGTTGAGCTGGAGTGGTGGACGAGACAGTATGCGAAGCAGGCGACGCGTCGGGCTTCTGGCGTGCAAGACTCTCCATCATCTGTTCAATCGTGTCTCGAGCAATCAACTTTTCGACTGTGATGGCCTGCTTGGCGCCCAGCCTGTGAGCACGACTGATGACTTGGTCCTCGAGGTTCGCATCCCAAATGGGATCCAGGAGGAAAATGTGGCTGACGAACGACAGATCGAGACCCACTGCTCCCACGCCATCTAGTAGAAGGATGGAGATTGTGTCATCATCGCGAAACATCTGCAAAGCAGAGATGCGCTCTAGCGTGCCGCCCTTGAGGTTGGCAGTGAAGCGCATGAAGACACCAGCCTCGTACAAGGCCTCAGTCAGACTGTTGGCAACACTGTCAATGGCCTCGATGAAATTCGAAAAAATGATGCACTTGCCCACCCGACCATCCCTGCCAGTGCGTACTCTAGCTGCTGCCGCGGCAGCTGCCGTGCTAGATCCGCCTGCGTGTAGCATCTGCGGCGTGCTGTGTCGCACACGACGTGCCACTACATTTGACCACCAGACCTCATTTACGGGCAGCTTTTGAAAGAAGCCATAGCCGCGCAGCCTTGTGAGTAGCAGCGCCACCTTTGTGCTAACGCTGTCGAGCCAGTCGGCATTCCACTCCATCTTTGGGTTTTCTACAGAGGGCTGAAAGTGCGCAAATCTCCCGTGCGAGTACAACGCTTGGCAAACTGGGCACTGAGTCGTAGCCTGCCAACCACCATCAGACGTTACGTTACGCCCAAGAGTCAGCCTTGTCCAACACTTGACACAGAAGCACTTGACACAGAAGTAGTCAGAAAGAAGGCAAGTTCACGCACGCACCTGCTGTGAATTCGCATCAACGCAGTCCAAGCAGATCATGTGCCCGCAGGGTGTAATAAAGGGGAAAACAGAAAGACGTGCGCAGGCGTCACACTTAATGTGTCCATCATGCGTGTTGACGACAGCGCGCATGCCATGACTGCCGCCCACGCCTGCGAATGCATTTTCAATGGCATGCACACGACGCTCCGGCACAACGCGTGACAAGTCTTCAAGCAACGGACACTCGCCCGTGCGTGTGGTGACATGCTTCTGCTTCAAGCTGGGCACATCGAAATAGGAACCGTTGCACTGGCAACTGAACTCGTGGAGAGAGTGCCCGCGCCGCATGTCAAGGATGCATTCATCCAAGTGCGCGCGCACCAGTTCCAGGTGAAATTGGCCGGTGACACAGCACGACTTACGAGCGTTATTGATGGCCTCAAGTGCATACTTGCGATTTTTCTGGTAGAGTAGCGAGTCAACACGACTGCCTCCACACTCAGCCAACACAAGATTGCGTTTAATGACAGTCACCAGCCCATTATAGGCCTTCTTTTCGGGTCGCGACAGCTCCAACTCGGTTGTCAGCACTTGGCACGATGGTATTTCGCCCAGCAGCTCCATGTCAGCCTTGATGGACCGCGTCATTATTCTAGCCACCAAAACGTGGAGTCGCATCCAGGCAATCGCATGGTGCATCTCGAAGGGTGCATGGATGAGCGAGCGCCATGTGTCCACGTGTGCGTAAGGTTCCACACCCAAGGCTGCAACCAGACCGTACCTGGAGAAGTTTACACCAAAATTACAAAAAGATCATCAGTGTTAGAGACTGCACATGAAGTGGACATGAAAGCACACTCGTCTTCCATGGTGTTTGTGTGAACTGTTCGCGACAATTTCGAGAGCAATTCTGCGTGAAAAAAGCGGCGAATGATCCCAAGAATGAAAATCAAAATAGTTTGAAGTACTGGGTGATAGTAGACTTACATTTACAATGCTCAAACATGATTAGAATTGTCCCTTTTTGTCAGACAATTACATATTGGTCCAATGTTAAATAATGCAGATGAGAGTGTAAGTAGATTTTGTCAACGCAAACGTTATAGATTGGAAAACAATCAAAAGATAAACGGGCGCGCTGTGCGGACCTTTAACAGACCTTAACAGACACTGAACAGACATTGAACAAATCTGAAATGACACTACAAGACCTTAACAGACCTTAACAAGGATTCTGTAAAGTCGGTTCAGGTCTGTTAGGGTCTGTTAAATGTCTGTTCAGGTCTGTTAACTTATGTAAGTAGTTCTTGTCAATGGAAACGTCATGGACCAAAAGAAAAAGACAAGAAAATATTCGCGCGTACATGTGCTGCAGCTCGGCAGCGGGCGTGCTGGGCGTTGGGGTGCCAGTACATATCCACTTGGCGCCTGCAACAATAGAACTGAGCATAAGGGCTCGGTTTGTGTCGCTCGATGCGCCCATAACGTGTCCTTCATCCAGTACCACACGCTGCCAGTGCACTTGCAGGAATTCGCTTGACTCTGCAGCAGCCGAGGCCGAGGGTGATGCAAGACGGTGCTGTGCCTCGTGTGCAACGCCCTTGTAGCCAGCTAGCGACACGCGCCAGCTTTGCGTTCCTTGCCCCACCGTGCCGTGCATTTTGTACCAGCGATCTGACCCTGGCGCAGGACTCGAAATGGCCCACTCCTTCGAGAGCAGGTCAAAAGTTATGAGCACAACGTCATACTGTGCCATCTGCGCAGCAGGCAGAATATCTGAATGCTTGGATATCGCAAGCACCCGAAGTACACCCTCCCGTGTATGTGCTGAGATCTGAAATTTCCAGTGATCAACGAGCGTGGCAGGAACCACAATGAGGGTGCTGGAAGACAGGAATAAGGGCGCGTGGCCATTGTCAACAGCCCGGGAGCGGCGAAAGAGAGGCGTCATGAAACTCGTTGAGCGTGTTGACCTTTGCGAGCCTCCTGACTCTGCCGCTGATTTCTGTGCCGACGATGGGCTACTAAAGCTGGCCACACTTGCCTTTGGACTTGAACTACTCACGTGAGCTTGCGATGTTGGTGCCACTAACCAAGTTGGTGACCACGTGAAAGTGTGTACCGCATCTGCTGTGCTATTGGCAGAAAGAGAGAAACGAAACCGCTTGTTTCGCAGAACGGCTGCAAACTGCTTGGGGTCAATGGTGTCTTCATCCTCTATTTTCACTTTGCACCTTCCAGAAGCCTCGCCTGCCCACGGGGACTGCGGCTGATGCTCGTTGCCATTGGACAAGGCGTCAGCATGCACTGGGCGACGCGATTTGAGAATGACAGCCATCACCGTAACTGTCTTGCCCTGTTTTGATGTTTGCATATGTTTCGCATCAGATGCGTTGGCATACACATACATATATGTGTGTGTGTGTGCGTGTGTGTGCGTTTTGTGTGTGCATATATACACACACACATATGTAGGATACATTTGGAATGTTTACAATGTCCTGCACACTTATGTAACGTAATAACTCTCACCATTCCAGGCTCATCGCACAGCAATCCTCCTCGCACATCGTCAACCTCCGACACCGTTTCGTTACCCCACGTCAGATATGCACCACCAACCTTGTCTGAAACAAAGTACTCTGTGCCCTCGGTGGAGGTAAAGCGAGCGACGGCAGCGTTCCAAACTCGCTTGGGCCGGCGCTCACGCGATATCATCCACTCCATGGCTCGCCGTTGATGCTTGTACAATTGCAGCTTCAGTCCCGGCACACAAAAACGTGCAGCTGTATGCATAGATTTGCAGACCAGCGAGATGGCATCCAGCTGTAGTGGCTCCAAGAGCTCTAGCATCTGTACAACCGTCTCCTCCGGCAGTGTGTGCACAGGCATGCCGCGAGTTGATGGCTCGTGCCGCATCGGTGATGCCGCACGTTTTCCCTTGCGGTCAAACCGATCTGTTTCGTCTATGGCGCCTGCGCATACCTTTACTCTTGACCCTCCTCCCTGCATAGATTTGTGCTGCTCTGAGAACGGCAAATCAGATTTATTTTCATCTCTACCGGCCTGTGGAGAGCTGCTGCTCGGCTGCAGGATACTCTGCAGGACGTGCTCGAGGCAGAACTTTCCGCGCAGACACTGCGCCTGGGCTCCATTCGGCACCGGCAAGTCCAGGAAGGCCCGCAGTCCTTCTGTGCTGCCGGCTACCTTTCCGTCACTGCTCGTCAGTCCCAGGCACAGGGCAGCTTTGTGCATGCACTCGATCTCCCGCTGCTCAGCGGCTCCACGCGTTTGCACTGACGAATGCTCGGTGAAGCGGCAAAGCAAACGGCGGAGCCAGCGTGCGCTGTCAGGGCTTCGTGCAGATAACTTACGATCGAAGAAGGAGAGCCCAAGATGCACCTGGAACGTGATCACGTGCAGGCACGGCGTCAGCCCAGCCGAGGCAGGCCTCGCAGTAGCCATGGACACGCGCGCCGAGTAGAGCAGCTTGCCCTGCCGGGCGAGTCCGTGCAAGGCTTCCAAAGCCGGATCGGCAGTGAGGCCCAGGTCGCCAAGACTGGCAAAGGCTCGCGGCAGCGAGTCCTCAGTGCCGCGTGCCCAAAAGCCTATGGCACTGCCCGTGCTGGCAAGCATCGCCAGTATCGTGCAGTTCCCCCCGTCCTCGTCCGCCGCAGCTGCACAGCACGGACAGCGCACATCTGGCGAAGTGGACACGGTGGCTTCAAATTCGCCTGCTCCCGCCAGGAAGCCGCTGAGGCAATGGTTGGGCTGCTCCCAATCAAGCTCTCCAGCAGCTCCCTCCATTGCGGCGGTAATTAACGATCTTCCAAGAGCTTGCACAACTGCAAGGGACGGCTGGAAACAACCGGTCATCAAAATGGGTGTCGCGAGGCAGCACGATCACACTCATACCTCTTCTCATTTCTCTCCCTCGTTCTACACACGCATGGGCAGCAGCCACAAGCAGATGGAAGATTTCGCGCGTACCGCCAATAGTACCTGGAAGGTCGCTAGGATATCCGCCCGCCGGTCCTTCCTCTTAGCGAATTTAAACAATGTCACATTTTGACATTTTGGTGCCAATTTTTTTTGGCAGTTGAGCTCGGCCAAACTTTGACATTTGGGGAGCTCAACAGCTGCGAACTGGGTGTCTTTCGATCTTAATGTTTCTTGCTCCTCTTGCTGAGGTTACTCCTTAATAAACTTAAACTGTCGAGCAGGAGAAATGCACACAATACGAGAAGTGATCTCTTTGTGACGTGCATCACGGGAAGTGTGCATCTCTTAGTGCGATGCCGCGCAAGAAGGTGTATGTTTCCGACAAGTTCAAGGCTGGGTTCCAGGTGAAAGTAAAATCGGACACACACAACGTGCGAGACCAGAAGCTGCTGCGAATGCGCTCGACGCTGGGGGGCTACGCCCTACACCAGCAGACGCTTCAACAGTCCCCACGCAGAAATATCCTGCCCATGCACATGCCACTCGGCGGAATGCGACCCATCAGCTCGTACCTACGCGGCGGATCCAGCAAGTTGGTCAATCCGCTGCTGCAGCTTCTGGAGCCTCTGCCGCACGTCACAGGCACAGAGCTTTTCAAGGTGAGGTACAAAGTCAGCATGACGGAACGCCAGGGGGGCGGCGGCACGCTCTCTCACAATATGGCGCGAGCGTTTTTCCCGCTTGCCGTGGGGCTTGGGTTGCGGCCCCAGTCACCGCTCATGGGCGTGGGTGGCGATATTGGCAAGATCCTCGACGACTCGCCTGGCGAACAGATTCTTCCCGGCAGGGGCTGGGCACAGCGAAAGAAGAGTGTGAACTCAAGAACAAGCAGGCCTAGCGGTCACGATGAACAGCAGCTGCCTTGTATCCTGTCGGTGGGCGTTCCAAGCCTGGCGTTTGCTCTTGAACTTGAAAATGGCTCTGACGAGAAAGACTGGTGGAGGTCGCCTGGGGACCTCCTCAATGTCACTAGCGTGAGCATTCGCATGCTGCCACAGCATTTCATCTTCAATGGCTCTTGGGAGCGAGCGGTGGTACTGCTTTGCAATCTGCACTTTCTGGCGGCCAAGGTGAGCTTGTTTGGATTGGAGGAGGTGCTAAGAGACATCACGATAGCATGTGCGGGCTTGGATATCGAATGCAAAAAGTTTCCCGATCTGAAATCTTGGCAGGACATCTATGGCACATGGCGCTCGCAGTGCTACGAGTACAAAAGGTTCCTGGTTGGTAATGCACTCGAACTGAGCGCCGATGTGGCATGCATCTTTGCTGTAGCCATTGACAAAGACTGGGGCACGTGCTCGCAAGATGCTAGATTTGCCTTAGAACAGGTGCAGGCATCCGTGATGCAGCTAGAGGCCATTATGGAGGAGGCAGCAGACCAGCATTTTTTGTCTGATATGCACGAAATAATCAAAGCAGGTCGATTGATCGACAATGTGCGCATTGCATTGAAACATGGGCTGCTGCGGTGTCATAACTCGGGCCAGGCGTGGGAGGGCATTGCAGAACAGGCGCTCCGTCTGACGAGTGCGGCGTGGTATCCCCAGCCACAGGAAGCAGAGGCAAAAGAGAATCGATTTGGAAAGGAGAGTGCCACTCCAGACGGGAATCCAGCCGCACCGGAAAGACACAGACTACACGCATCGCTCACTACGTTTTTGCGAAATGGGATGCGCATGACAGAGCAGCTTGCCACAACAACTATTACTGGACGAACCGAACCTCGGTGGTACAATACAAATGTAAACAACAGCTACTTGGTGAATGATTTGGTGCGGCTCTTGGTGGCGGTTGATGCCGTGCGAAAGTCTGAAAGTCGATTGAATATGAATCTCCAGCTTCCGGTTTGCAAGGTTGGTCTGTTCTTGTCCACTCTGGGTGGCATGACAGTCGAGAGAAAACTACTTACACAACTAGTACTGCCGGCTGTGGCCAAATATGTGCGCCGCGTTGCCTCCGTGGAGCTCACGTGGACCGATCTCAGAAGTTCTGGGCCAGAGAACGAATTTCGCAAAAACTGTATCCAGCATTCTCTGAATGCAATAGACGGCTGTAGGATCGCACATCACGACAAGCTCTTGGTCATGTTTGTGACAGCCGAGTCCCAGATGCTGTCCCAGGCGCAAGTGTACCAGCGGGGAAAGGTCAATGTGAAGCGTTTTGCAGCAGCCAAGAAGACGCAATTGGATCACGCTACGGCATTTATGGCCAAGTTGCAAGTACAGTTGCAACAGCGATTTGCCTCGATCTTTGAGGCATGGACATATTTTGATATTAACGGCGACTGGAGTGTGTCGACAGTTGAGTTTATGCTCGAGTATAAAAAGCTCAAGATGACTCTATCTGCCAAGGAAGTTTTGAAGGTGATTGATAAGGATGGTTATGGTGAAATCGATGTGCATGAGTTTGTTGGAGCGCTTGTTTGGCACGAGCTGCCAGGTGGCGGATCCAAGGATGCCATCGACAAAACAGTAATGTATTATGCCCTGCGACGAAAGTCTGTCTTGAAGGATATTCATGAGAGGCTAGCTCGATTCCACGAGACCAACATTGATGACTGCGCGGAAGAGGCAGACTCGCCACTCCAAAAGGACACGAGCCCCGAAAACAGGTGTTTGTCGCTCCGACTCGCTTGTTTCCCGTGCTGCTGCTGACAACAGTATTGTGTGTTTTTGTTTTTGATTGTAGTGCGTGTGTTAATCCTGGTCGCGCGGCGGCGGACGATGCCGCGCATCATAGGAGTCGGACTGCCGTTCTAGACAGCAATCCACACTCTCGGATCAGCACTCGAAAACCCATATTCTACTTTTTTTTTCTGAGATCGATGACGTCTGGGGCGTCCAACATTGGAGATTGCCCGATTTTGGAGGCTGACAAATTTTGCTTCGAGACTGATTTTAGGTCGAGATCGATTTAGGGTCCAGACCAATTTTGCCCATCGACCGATTTTGGGGCATGACCGATCTTGGATTGCGACCGCTTCTGACCGTTAACCAATTTTGGCCGTTGAACTATTTTAGAGTTTGACCACTTTTTGCGCCAGAGCAATGGTCTACTAACCATCAGTAACCATTGCTCTCCCGTCCAAAGCGGTCGCGGGCCAAAAGCGGTCGGGTTCTAAAAAAGAAACTGACCAGAATTGAAATGTTTTCAGGAACAAGTGTCTTGGAGATTCGAAGAAGAATCGAGTTACAACCATGGGCTCAGTTCTATCAAGGAACTCCAACAAGTCGTCTGCGTCTGTGCCCATGTCGCAAGATATTCTGCAGGATTCTGTGCTGGGTCCTGAGGTGCTGGAGGAAGCATCCAGGCACCAAGGTCTGGACTGGATACGCGCACCCGAATTTGTCAACAGCAGGCTTCAGCGCCTCGAGCTCGAGCATGCCTTGCAGCGCAATAGCCATAGGTGCGAGGCCATTGTCTTTCAACGCACTCGCCCTGTGGCTACCAGGCCCGCCACCAGTCCAGACACGTTAGGACAGTTGAGCCAGGCTGATACGAACCGTTCCGCCAAGTCGCCGCTGTCGGTTCTCGGAGAAGATAGAGTGAAACAGCTAGAAGCGACCAAGACGCTGAAAAGCTACAGTCTTGCCAACACAGGTGCCGACATGGGAGCCTTTGCCCTCACAGCAGCCTTTGCCGTCATTGACGCGCTTGCTAGTAACCTGGAGCGCGAAACGCAACACACCAACGGGCAGCAAGAAACCGAACAGCAAGAGGCCGCAGCGGTGCAAGGCTCGGCCGATCTGCGGCTGTGGCACCAAGAGAAGACGTTGCAAATAGACACGTTGCTCGCCCTCCAAAGCGCTGCGCACCTCACAGAATCCAAACTCGATAGCGTCACAGACCTTTGGAAGGCGGGTACCTGTGACGACTGCAGCGTTGACGAGGAGGCGCTGGGTGCATTTACGCGGCTAGAGTGTATCACGCAACTTGTCGAATGGGCGCGTGGCCTGGTGCCCAGCGAGAAATCCTTGGGCTACTCTTCAAAATCAATCACTGACTCTGAACAGTCAAGCGGAGCGCTGGAGCTCGGGATCTTGAGGGGCTACACTGGCAGTGGACTGAGCAGCACGTGTGCGATGCTGCTTAAGCAGCTGCAACGTGACATTGGCGACGACGAAAGAGTGCTGTACTACTTTAGGCAATCACGCCGGAACAATCTGGGTCCTGATTCTTTTCTTTTGTCGGAAATGAGGGGCCAGGCGCCCTTTACAGCAGGGAACGCGTGCCAGGTAGGACTGACCAATCTGCCTGACCTATTGCTGCAACACGCACATGAGGCTGGCAAGGTGTACGCAGTGGTGATTGATGGTCTCACAGTCGACGAGGTGGCCACGGTGGTTTTTGGGTGTGGTCGACTCAAACATGCTGCATCGCCAGCCTCTACAGGTGGGGCAGTGAGGATAATTGTCTCGCTAAGTCAGCCACACGGCAAACAGTATGAAGAGGCAGGTGTATTGCCGCAAGCAATCCGACGTGCGATTTCGCGAGTCGCACCAGCGACAGTGATGACAGTGAAATGTTTCGAGGGGTTGGGTGAGCGGCAGCGATGTGCAATGTTGCACACGCATCTTGGGTCTCTGGCAAGCGAGCTCAGCGCCCCGAAGGCTCTGGCTGTGTGCCGCTTGCAGGGTGCTTCACTGCCCGAGTTTGTGTGTGTGGCAGCTGCATACTTGAAGGACCTGTCGTGCGTGTTACTCATGGATGATGCAACTCTTGCGCTCGAGAGGACGCTCGAAGACTTGTATGAGTTCAATGTCATTCCCTGGCTTGAGTTAATACACGGCTCTTCGTCCGTTCAGAATGCTGCTGAGGTGTTGTTACAGACCCGCGTCTTCGACGTGAGCATGGTGCAGCTGGGCGCCCTGCTGCCCACGCGCTCGAAGCCACGGCTGCTAGACGCCGAAACAGTTGACCATCTTGCAAGCAGCCTGCGTCCCTACTGCCATCTTGAGCCAGCACAACCCACGCAGGCGCTGATGCTCAAATCGCGCACGTTTCGCAGGGTTCTAGCACGCAGGTACAGGCTGAAACATCACCTTGACTCTGACGAGCAGGAGCTGAGCAGTCAACCAGAACCAAACGCCCGCTCTAGTGCACGCAAATCTGCCAGCACCAGCGCAAGCCAAAAGTCAGTGAGCAGCGACACCTTGCACACCACAGCAACACTTTCGAGTTCGTCGCATCAATCACTTCCAAGCGTCACGGGGGGCACTTCTGAGATGTCAAGAGTCAAAGACTGTGACATGGATGCCGTGCGATCAGCCATGCAAGCGCTTCTAAAGCAGAAGCTTGCAGAACAGGTGCAGACTCGTAAAGACAGCAAAGCAGTGATAATGCCGCGAACTCCTGCCCAGCAAGCGCTTGAAGTATCGCCCCCACCCGAGGAGCCCACTGAAAAGAAAGAGGAGGCCTTGATGTCGCCAGCGCTTACTGATACGCTCCCGGAGCCGGAGTGCAGCGTTGAGGACAAGCAGCTGACCACGTTGTTCGCATCCAGGCCCCGCAATGGCCTGTTGGCGGCGCCCTATGACCACCTCCGACTCTACCAACTGGGCTTGACAGCGGAAATTGGTGGCACAAGCATGCGCCAAAAGATGTCAGTCGAGCCCACCCTGTACGCAATTGAAAAAGAGGATGCCAATCAAATGATACGGTCCTGCTCGAGCGCCGGCGAGGAGGAAGATAGTTTGCTGTCGGAGGTGCAGCGCATGGCCATGCAAGAGGAGGTACTGCACCAAACACTCGAAATACTCTCAGGCGTGACGCATGGCATTGCGCTCAACAAGGCGCACATGTGGCAGCCGCTCCAAGCCTCCTCACGTATGGCTGGTTTGGACCGCGAAATCGCAGCTGCCGAGACTGCGGGCATTGGCGAGCCTGTGGCCGACATGATGCTAATGAAACACCGTGCGCACATAGCCAGCATGAAGGCGATGAAAGAACAACTCATCAAACTCTGGGCTGGCGCAACAATGGACGTGCTCTGGAGAGCAGTCTCAGTGTGCAGCCTAGATGTGTCTTGCCGTCTTCAGGCAGTTCCACCTGGTGTCTACAAAGCATGCTGGCATCTCAAATTCAGCGCCGGTATCTCTGACTTTCCTGATATCAACTGCACTCTGTACGGCGAGCGTATTGTAGCTGAGCAAGGTGCAGCGCGCGCTGGTCCTGCTGTGCAGCGTGTCTTGACCATCGAACAGCAGCATGCTGTCAAAACAGACTGCTGGTGCTGTGTCGTTGTGTGTGACTTCTTCTACGTTGCCGAGGCCAGCTATGTGGTTGCAGGCCTGGAGTGCGAAGGCAAATGGCTATCGGGCCTTGTCATTGACGCCTTTGCGCTTGTGCCCGTTCGCAACGTGCTGCAATCAAGCCCAGTGGGAAGTAGCCTGCCCACAAGCGCATAGGCGTCTATGAAACCTACTACCCGCCACAAGCTTCCTTTCGTCCCGCAGAGCTACAAGTGTGCCTTTGTGTGTCACGACGCTTTTATTGCCCAGGTACTACGTGTGATCGAATCTCAAGATGGATAAAACACCTACGGCTTTGAACCCATAAATAATTGTCGTTCTGCATTGTTCAAAAATATGGTCAAATCTCGCATCGACTCCGTTTTCTGTCTTTTGTGTGTGTCCACAAACCCGACTTAGTTGCTTAAACCCCTATGGGATGGCTACAATTAGTAGGCTCCTTCAAATTATAGGTCTCTTTTGCAGAATATCATCTCTTTTATAGGGCTCTTTTGTAAAAGAGACCTATAATTGTAAGGAGCCTACTAACCGTAGCCACCCCATACCAAGTTTGAGAGCCCGCTTGCGGCTTTCATTACTGCACACGTTTATGGGCTTCTTTTGTAAAAGAGACCTATAATTGTAAGGAGCCTACTAACCGTAGCCACCCCATACCAAGTTTGAGAGCCCGCTTGCGGCTTTCATTACTGCACACGTTTATGGGCTGGTCTTAATTCTTGGGCCGCAGCTATGGGGTGGCTACCATTAGTGGGCTCCTTAAAATTGTAGGTCTCTTTTGCAACAGATCCTATGAAAGAGACGATACTCTGCAAAAGAGACCTATAATTTTAAGGAGCCTACTAATCGTAGCCACCCCATATCAGATCTCCATCATCAAGATTCCGTAGTTCGTTGCAACCCTTTCATGGAAGCCCCCCTCCATTGTTGAAAGGCACCTCTCTCTCTCTCTCTCTCTCTCTCTCCCACTTCCCCCCTCTCTTTCTCTCTGTCTTCTTTTCTGGGTCTCTCTCTCTCTCTCTCTGGGTCTCCCTCAAAACAATTTATATGTAACCGCCGGGTATGTCAACAGTTGCCACAGCAAGAGAGACAAAGAGCGAGAGAGAGAGAGCGAGAGCGAGAGTGAGAGAGAGATCGAGAGAGAGCGAGAGAGAGCGAGAGAGAGATAGAGAGCGAGCGTGAGGGAGAGAGGGAGGGAGAGATACCGAGCGAGGGAGAGAGTGTGGGAGGGATAGAGAGAGCGAGAGAGAAAGCGGGAAATTGCGCGAGCAAGAGAGAGAGAGAGACCCACTCGGGGAGTGGGTGCTGTAGCAGGTAGGTAGAAGAGAGCGAGAGGCTCTTTTTATAATACAATCGTACAGACTTACGTGGGACTGCACTTTAGGACTGACGCTCAGGGGGAAGACTTTGATAGGGAGTGAGACCTTGCATGTCCATGCCTCTCGCCGGGACACCTGATGACGACGGTGACAAGACTGGGGGTTTCTTGTCACAGTCGTCATGTGACTCCAGTTTCCCCTTCTCTTTCTCTCGCTCTTTCTCTCTGCTGTGGCAGGTAGGGACTCGGAGGAGACTTTGAATATGGGGTGGCTACGATGTGTAGGCTCCTTCAAATAATAGGTCCCTTTTGCAAAAGAGCCCTATAAAAGAGACAATATTCTGCAAAAGAGACGAATAATTTTATGAGCCTACTAATCGAAGCCACCCCATTTCTCCGCTCCTGAAAGGCCTTGAAGTTTAAGAGTAGAGTTTTTGTCTGATAGTAAAGTTTTTAAAAACCGATTGCGGGTATTTCAAGGATGCAGAATTACTTTTTTCATTGACCCTGGCATTTGTGTTTGCTTGTTTGTTGAGTTGATTCCGAGTCAGGTGGACTTCTTTCTTGCTTCCTTCTTGCTTTTTCGTAAGACTACTGGAGGTTTTATGGCACCCTGGGATGAGAAAATCTACCACTGTCAGTTTTCCGAGTCTTTGCTGGCCTCTATTTCTCATCCGCCCTCTTACTCTTCTGTATTGCGCGTTATCCAGCCTGCAAAGTTTATGTTTCCATTTTCCGGGATTTTACACGACGTGTCCGCATTGAGGTGTTATGGATGAACGAATCAAGGGTTGGTTCGGCGTGCCAGTGCCTGTTTTGAGTGCTGCCAGGGTGGGTTTCTGCGATGAAATCTGCAGACAGCAGGGAGGGTGCGTGGAGTAGCGATAAAGCGCCCACGAACAAGATCTGCCGCCACGCGTCAAGTGAGCAACGCCCACGAACGAGATCTTGTCACGAATCAGAACGTTTAGTTTAGGCCCTTTTTAAAAAAGGTCGAACGTACCTTTTGGAAAATCTTTTTTTCCGATCCAGTTCGCGAGCAGCTGGGGATTTCAGCCAGCGGCGATCGGCCGCCCGACCCAATCAATCATTTGTGTTCCCTTACAAGTAAATATATTTCAGAACATTATTTTACTTATCGTTCAGTACACATATTCCAAATCCTGTTCCAAGGATTTAATTCTCCAGAATCTGATCCTCCGCACAAGATTATGCGGTACTGAGTTTATTACCCAACCCAGTCGTGTTTTTGATTTCCGTCTGACAGAAATCTGTCAGTCGGAAATGATTTGTATTTGCAGTATTCCAGGTTTGAAAAGGCATTTCGGCGGGGCCGGCCCTTAAATATTTTACAGGGGCGGGCGGAGAATTCATTGTCGAGTTAAGAAGCATTAAGAGAGTGTTTATACTTTTTTTGATGTGTGTTTCCGGACCCGCAATTGAGGGTGAGGATGTGCATTTCCGGACCCAGCTGGACTCGTACCCATGGTCCGGTATTCAAATTAG
>Ga0209491_10007308_pt1 | contig 14662 bp, 13 predicted proteins | sample BON02_FD_187213 | JGI IMG/M metagenome (GOLD analysis project Ga0209491, IMG submission 187213) | Freshwater microbial communities from Lake Bonney liftoff mats and glacier meltwater in Antarctica - BON-02 (SPAdes) (version 2) | ecosystem: Environmental > Aquatic > Freshwater > Ice > Glacier...
TTTTGGTCGCTCAATCCTTCGGCTTCCTTGAGTATCATCATGGAAATCAACACCCGAACTGGGGCGTTCGGCGTGCCGTTGTTGCCACAATACAAGGGCTTGAACAAATTTTCATCGATCCGGGAAGTAACCTCTTGGTAGAACCGGTTATGCCATGCGTTTTTATCGTCGTACATTTTCAGGGATTTACCCGAAAATAAAACAGAGGGCGAACTAAAAAGGTTAAACTGTGGATCTTTGGTCTTTTTAAACAAAATCCACTCTTTGTCTAGGAGACAGTAATATACATAAAACAATCAATTTTAGTAACTAATTATCTGATTACCAAATAAATATAAATTATTTGGTTGTCGAAGTGGACTCAAAATTTGGAAATAGTAAAAAAATTGAAAAATTGATACTGACAATAGCATAGAAAGCTAATGGAAAAATTGAAAATAAAAATAGAATTAGCTCAGTTTACGAATTGGTGAAGTGATTAGTAATCATACCATTTGGCATACATTGGGTAATTTCGGGCGGTTCTTTTGATTACCTCCTTCATCTCTTCTCCGGTTGCTTTGACTCTTTTCGCAGGCATCCCAGCATAGATTGAATCTGCCTCAACGATGGTATTAGCCAATACCACGGCACCAGCAGCGATGACCGCTCCAGAGTGGACTACCGCTCCATCCATGACAATCGCTCCCATCCCGATCAGAACCCGATCATGAATAGTGCACCCATGCACTACAGCGTTGTGAGCAATTGACACTTCATTGCCGATATAAGTGCCCGCTTTTTGGTAGGTACAGTGAATCACCACTCCATCCTGAATGTTGGTATTATCACCAATTCGGATTTCATTGACATCTCCACGAATCACCGCATTGAACCAAACCGTACAATTAATTCCCAGTTCCACATCGCCTACGACTGTGGCATTGGGTGCTAACCAACAACTTGAATCAAATTTGGGAGTCTTTTGATTGACAGATAGAATTAAAGCCATGATATTGAAATAGATATATAATTTGAAGATTGTTTTAACTTTTTTTCCTATTAACCGAACTTTTCAAAAGCTTTTCAGTCTTAATTATAAATACAAATAAAGTTGCACCTATACTAATAGCACATGAAACTAGTAAAATTATCAGGATTAGTCTTAGCATCTGCATTGATCACATTCTCATGCAGCCAGCAATCCACAGTAGAAACTACCGACGCACAGGAAGCATCTGAGGCTGAAGGCAAGTCATTGACTATTGAGCCATCTACTACACAAATTCAATGGCGAGGATATAAGCCAGGTGGCCAACACGTTGGCAAAATACCAGCCATAGATGGTATGATTGCAGTGAAAGGAGATGAAATAACAGGTGGAAAATTCACTTTTGACATCACTGCTTTGAAAATCGAAGATATTGCAGAAACTGAAGAAGACTACGGAAAACTTTGGGGTCACCTTCAATCTGAAGATTTTTTTGATGCTGCCAAACACCCGACTGCAACTTTCGAAATAACAGGTGTCGAAGAGTTTGCTGCTACTGACGTGATTGCAGATGTAGAAGAATTTGCAAGTGACAATACACCTCAGACGGCTTCTTCCCTAAGCCCCTCCAATCCCACTCATTGGATCAGCGGAAATCTAACGATGAGAGGCACTACTAAAAACATCAAATTTCCTGCTTCAGTCTCTGTTGAAAATAATATAGTAATGGCAAAAGCGGGCTTTAACATTGACAGAACTATATGGGGACTTTCCTACGGCAATGAAGCCAATGCTGTGGACAAAGCAAAAGATCAGTTTATCTACAACACTGTATCGCTTCAACTTGACCTGAAAGCATCAGAGTAATATCTGAGCAATGGATTTAAAGAGGGATTTTTAAAGAATCCCTCTTTTTTTGTTCTGAAATTTGCCCAAATACTATAGCTCAAAATTAATTAAATTTAAGTTTAGTTTTCTTCACTTTACAAGGGATGCATCAAGACGATACCAATCCAATTTCCGAAAAGCACGAACCAGTCAAAAAAATCATTCATGTGGATATGGATGCATTTTATGCTTCCGTAGAGCAGTTGGATAATCCGCGGTGGCTCGGTAGACCGCTTGCCGTGGGCGGAAGTGAAGTCAGAGGGGTCATCGCTGCTGCGAGCTACGAAGCCAGAAAGTACGGCGTCTATTCTGCGATGTCTTCCGTATTAGCAGTAAAAAAATGTCCGCATTTAATTTTTGCAAAGCCAAGATTTGATCGATACAAAGAGATCAGTGGCCAGATTAGAGGAATCTTCTATGAATACACTGATTTGGTGGAACCACTTTCACTGGATGAGGCTTTCCTGGATGTCACTGAAAACAAAGTTGGACTTAAATCCGCTATTCTGATTGCCCGACAAATCAGAGCTAAAATCAAAGAAAAAACTGGTCTCAATGCATCAGCAGGGGTATCTTACAATAAATTTTTAGCAAAAACCGCATCTGACCTGAATAAGCCAAATGGTCAAGCTGTGATCTTGCCTGAGGACGCAGAGTCCTTCCTGGAAAAACTTCCAATAGGTAAATTCTTTGGGATCGGGAAAGTCACAGGTGAAAAGATGAAGTCACTTGGAATCCATAATGGTGCAGATCTCAAGCAGTTTTCACTGCAATTCCTTACGAAAAAATTTGGGAAATCAGGTCTCCATTATTTTAATATTGTACGAGGAATTCATCTTTCTGAAGTACAGCCCCACCGCCTTCGCAAATCAATCAGCGCAGAAAACACATTTGATACAGATCTGATTGATGCAGAGAACTTGAAGAAAGCTTTGGCAGAAATAGGAAAAGAGTTAATCCGCAGAATTGAAAAAAGTGGAATAAGAGGTCGGACGATTACGCTCAAAATCAAATTTTCGGATTTTACCCAACAAACCAGAAGCCGTACCGTGGAGCAATATCTTCAAGAGTCCGAAATCCTAAAGCTTGGGTTTGATCTTTTGGATCAAGAAAAGCTTCCACTCGCTGTACGCCTTCTAGGGCTTGGACTATCAAACCTCAATATTACCGAAGAGCAGCGGTATTTTAGTGAGCAGCTGAAAATTCCTTTTGAATATTAACAAATAAAAGCAATTAGCTTCTGCCATTTTGTCCGCATTTTCCTAAATTAGTGGTCCGATAGAAGATAAGAAGAAGGCACATGAACAATTTAATAGCAGACATTGACATCATTTCAGGCGAAGAAGCACAAGCATGCGACTTCAAAACCACCGCGGACGAAAGCACTGGGAAAACCAAAAAGCTATACATAGAAAGTTATGGCTGTGCCATGAATTTTTCAGATTCTGAGATAGTGGCCTCGATTATGAAGGATAATGGATTTGATACCACTTCTGATTTCTACGAAGCGGATGTCATATTTTTAAATACGTGCTCCATCCGCGAAAAAGCTGAGCTCACAGTCAGAAAGCGACTGACGGTTTTTAATAAAGCAAAAAAGAAAAAGCCAGAGATGACCATCGGAGTACTTGGATGCATGGCCGAGCGGTTGAAAGAAAAACTTCTTGAGGAGGAAAAAGTCGTAGATCTAGTCGTGGGCCCAGATGCCTATCGAGATCTTCCCAATCTGATCAATATCGCAGAAGACGGTCAAAAAGCAGTCAACACCTTTCTTTCAAGAGAAGAAACCTACGCTGACATAGCACCAGTCCGACTGAATTCTAATGGAGTATCAGCATTCATCTCCATCATGAGAGGATGCGATAATATGTGTTCATTCTGCGTAGTTCCTTTTACCCGTGGAAGAGAGCGCAGTCGCGATCCACATTCGATTGTGGCTGAGGCAAAGGATCTTTTTCAGAAAGGCTATAAGGAGGTGACGCTATTAGGTCAAAATGTTGATAGCTACAAATGGTCGGCTGACGAAAACAACAAAGCCAGATTGAATAAAAAGGAAGATGAAATGACAGAGGTGGTCAATTTCGCCAATCTTCTCGAAATGGTAGCTTTGGTCAATCCGATGCTTCGAATAAGATTCTCCACTTCGCATCCAAAAGATATCACAGATGATGTGCTCCACACGATCAAGGTTTACGACAATATTTGCAAGTACATACACCTGCCGGTACAGAGTGGCAACTCAAGGGTTTTGGAATTGATGAACAGAACCTACGATAGGTTATGGTACCTGGAGCGAGTGTCCAAAATCAGAGAAATACTTGGAGAGGAATGCGGCATTTCATCAGATATGATCACTGGTTTCTGCTCAGAAACTGAATCAGAGCATCAGGATACGCTTAGCCTGATGGACTTGGTGAAATTTGATTTTTCCTACATGTTCTATTATTCGGAGCGTCCAGGCACCTTGGCCGCTAAAAAATATGAAGATGATATTTCATTGGAAATCAAAAAAAGGAGACTGGCTGAAGTCATCACCAAGCAAAGTGCCCTCTCCCATGGGCGTAACAAGCTAAATATTGGCAAAGAGCAGATTATCCTCTTGGAAGGTACTTCCAAAAAGTCTGAGGATGAATTGAAAGGAAGAAACTCCGCCAACAAAGTAGTTATCGTACCCAATGGCAAATATCAAAAAGGAGATTACCTCAAGGTCCGAATCACGGATTGTACAGCTGCTACGCTATTTGGGGAAGTATTGGAAATAAACCCAGCCTCTATATGATCAGCACTGCAGAAATTCAAAGTGTCAAACAGCGATTTGGAATCATTGGCCACAGTCCACTGCTCAACCACGCGATTCAAGTGGGAATGCAGGCGGCTCCCACCGATATGACCGTGCTAATCACCGGCGAGAGTGGCAGTGGTAAAGAGAGTTTTTCTAAAATCATTCATTCGCTAAGTTTGCGAAAGCATGGCAAATTCATTGCGATCAATTGTGGAGCTATTCCGGAGGGAACAATAGATTCGGAGCTTTTTGGGCACGAAAAAGGTTCATTCACAGGAGCTCATGAGGCTAGAAAAGGATATTTCGAGGTTACTGATGGTGGTTCTATTTTCTTGGATGAAATCGGAGAATTACCACTCGGTACCCAAGCTCGACTACTTCGAGTCTTGGAAAATGGCGAATTCATCAAGGTAGGCTCTTCTAAAGTCCTCAAAACCAATGTACGTGTCATCACAGCTACGAATGTGAACTTACTTAAAGCGGTAGAAAAGGGAAATTTTCGAGAGGACCTATACTATCGATTGAATACCGTTCCTATTTTCGTACCACCGCTTCGCGAGCGTGGAGACGACATGGTCCTATTATTTCGAAAGTTCACCTCGGATTTTTCAGAAAAGTACCATGTCAAACCCATCACATTAGATAAAGAGGCACAGCGGCTATTGATAGGGTACTCTTTTCCGGGAAATATTCGTCAGCTAAAAAATCTGGCTGAGCAAATTTCACTTTTGGAAGAGGAGCGAGAAGTGGATACTACAACTTTAGCTAAATACCTGCCCAGAGAAAGCTCGAAGCTCCCTATGACTCTTTCAGGATTAACATCAGGCAAAGAAAACTCGGATTTTTCAGAGAGAGACCTTCTTTATAGAGTACTATTTGATATGAAGCGGGATATGAACGATTTGAAAAAGCTCGTTCTGGACACCTATAATTCCAATGGATTAAGCTCCACTATCATGCAGAAGCATCAGAGTTTATTTGAGGATTTGGATCCAAGTTTTTCTTCCAAAGAAAATTCAGAATCAAACTCCAGCTTCTCCGTTCCGCTGGTAATTGATCCAAAGAAAAAATCCTCAGCAAATGAAGATGAGTACCAAGATGACGATGTGATTGAAGACATACTTCATGAAGAAGATGACAACTCCCTCTCATTGGAGAAAAAAGAAAAAGAAATGATACTAAGAGCTTTGCATAAGCATAATAATAAACGAAAATATGCTGCAAGCGACTTGGGGATATCTGAAAGAACACTTTACCGTAAAATCAAACAATATGAAATCGACCAATAAATTCCTGATTCCTTGTCTTGGATTGGTCTTATTGTTGTTCCAAGGTTGCTCAGTCAAGTATAGTTTTACAGGTACCAATATCAATTACGAATTAGTAAAGACATTTTCGGTGGACAACTTCTTCAATGATTCGGGCGGAGGACCGGCCAATATGGAGCAGCGATTCACTGAGACGCTGAAAGAATACTATCAGCGAAACACCTCGCTGGAACTGGTACGAACTAATGGTGATTTGCAATTTATGGGTGCTATCGATCGATACACTCTTACGCCGCAGGCGGTAGTTTCAAGCGGAGACCCAAATCTTCCTGATCGAGCTGGCCAGATGCGACTCACTATTGTGATAGAAGTAGAATACCTCAATCAATCAAATGAAGAAGAAAATTTAAAGCGAACCTTCTCATTTTTTCAAGATTATGACCCTAGGTCCACTACCCTATTGGACGTCGAAAACGAGCTTGTCGAGATAATTTTTGAAAATATAATCCAAGATGTCTTCACCGCCACAGTCGCTAACTGGTAATTTTCTTAACTTGAAACAAAACAAAACGAAGTGAACGGATCCCAGTTTTTAGAATTAATTCATCGGATAGATTCTCTGGAAAAAAATGAGGTACTGCAATTGAAAAAAGTACAACATAATTTTCCATATTTTCAGATTGCTCATGCATTGACAGCCCGATATGAATTTTTGAAATATGGGCAAGGGAAGACAGATTCCCTTTCACATGCTGCACTGAATAGCCCTGATCGAATGTGGCTTCAGACAATTGTGGAAAGAGCATATAAAGTGTCTGCGGCTGACGAATCAGAACTAATCCAAGAAGATCCTCTTCTCGAAGGAGAAAATAAAAATCAAGCACTCTCTATTACCCAAGAAACTACTGTTGAGCGAGACGCAAGTTTGAAAAAAGATCAGATTGAGCAATCAGATCCGGTAAAAAGAACTCGAAGAAAGCCCCCAAAAGATGACCTAATTGAATCTATCAGACAAAAAGAGAAAAAGGAGATTCTAAGCGAAAAGAATAAAGAGCAAATTGATCTGATCAAAGCATACAGCAAAAAGTCGATCAAAATGGCTACAATAAAAGAAATCGAAACCAATCAAAACACGGAAAACTTAGCTGCATCCAGCACACAAATCAACGATAGACTGATTTCAGAATCCTATGCCAAAATACTTGCCAATCAAGGCAAATCAAAGATGGCTGAAGAAATTTATCAAAAACTGATATTGAAATTTCCAGATAAAAGGACTTACTTTGTGCTCTTAATTGAAAAACTGAAAGAATAATAACCCCCATATATGTTTACTTTATTAATTACAATCACCTTAATATTAGCCGTATTACTTATTTTGGTTATTCTTGGACAGAATTCTAAAGGAGGAGTAGGTGCTGCTTTTGGTGGAAATGCTACGCAGATCATGGGCGTGACCCGTACCGGAAACGTATTGGAAAAAGCAACTTGGGTATTAGCAATAGCTATACTTGGACTTTGCCTTGCCACATCTGCTTTTTACACGGATTCTCAATCTGGTCAGTTCACCTCACCAAATATTGAGAATGCAAAACAACAAGTAGTTGCTCCGGCGTTTGGAGAGACTGAAAGCTTAATTCCATCGACGACTGAAGAATCAGCTCCTGATTCAGTTCCTGCGAACTAAAAAAATTTCCTTTTAAGAAATCAAAGCCTGCCCGAATAGAGCAGGCTTTTTTTATTTAGCTTGAGGTCAAACACCTTTTTAACCCTTATCGAGCTAAAGCAAAAATCTTACTACCTTTTAAGTTCTTAATTATGAATTACGAACCAATCCTACTCGAAGACCTCAGAATTCAGGAATGACCTAACCTTATTCTATGGACAGTTCCGATCATGTTTTCACTTTTATTTATCGAATGGAGTATTAGTTAATATCAGAAAAAAGACGCCTATGATACCAAAGATTCTTTCACAGTATCCACCATCGGTATAGTTAATGGAGGCATCAGTGCGTTGATCAAAGTAGTAGTCTTCGGTTCGGCACTGTTCTTTTATAATATCTCGCCGTTTAGAATTCTAGTTACATGGTGGTCATTTGTTATTTGTTTTTTTGCAGTGGATTTTGCGAGATATTGGGCACATAGAATTGCCCACGAGCAAAGATTTTGGTGGGCTACGCATATTACTCATCACAATTCCTCCAAATACAATTTTTCAGTATCATTTCGATTGAGTTGGACTCAGCATATAAAAGTCATCTTTTTCTTCCCTGTGATGTTTATGGGTTTCAATCCATTTGTGTTTTTCATCTCCCATCAGGTTGCTGTTTTGGATTCATACTGAATACATAAAAAAACTACCCAAGCCTATTGAGTTTTTCTTCACGACACCTTCTCATCACCGGGTACACCATGCGAGTGATGTACACTATTTGAATAAAAACTACGGCTCCAGGTTTATCATTTGGGAAAGAATCTTTGGGACATTTATGCCCAAGGGCGAACGTCCCACTTATGGGATTACCAAACCAGTGACCTCCTATAATCCGATTTAACTTGTATTTCACGAATGGATCGATATTGTCAAAGAGTTAAGACAGGCACTTACCTTTAATGAAACGTGGAAAATTCTTTTTGGTAAGCCGAGCGATGATGTAATAGGAAATCGAAAAAAATTAACTGGAGAACCCTTTCAAAAAGTGGAAGCAACATTAGAACCTCAAAAAGTGGATTCGTGAGCTTGGGCTGATACTGTTTTCAAAAGTAATTTCTTCCCGATTGGGAGAATTGTTTCTTCTATGGGAAAAGGCTGTCGGCTATGTAACCTAAAGGTCGCCGGATTAGGTAATTCCTTAATTTCATTGGTAAGTTGAAGTTTTATTTTCTCCAGCGTATATAAAATTGTTGTTTTAAAGACTCCAATCAGCCAAATCGAAATATTCTTGAATCGGTCGCCTGCATATTGGATTAAATTGACTTTATACTGGAAGGCATGAATAGTTGAAGATCCCTCCTGAGATAATAAAACGTAGCCTTCCCGATTGTAGATTGGAATAATTCCTACAGGGTCAAACTCAAGCTGATCTTCCACAAAGTCAGCAATGGCTTGTCCTTGCTCAATCTGTTCTGCAAATTTAGACAGTGCAAATCCAGTGATTTTATCTACTTCCTCCATGAACTCTCCTGCCCTTATGGAGCAGACATAATTGAGTTTTGCTTGCTGAAAATCAATAGATTCCAAGTCTTTAGGGAATAAATTCGACAACTCTAGTTTACCGGAGTGAATTTCACGAATAACTCTCTGATGTTCAATTATATCATTTAAAACTGGATAGATTCGCATCTCTTTAAATTCTGCATTGATAGCTTGGAGATAAGCCAATAGTTGATACTTTTTGTATTCAAAATCGATCAGTCCTTCAGTCATCCAATTTTCAGAGAGTGTTGTCATAGTCAATGCGTTATTATAATGTACATATTTATGACATTCTTTACGACAACATAGGAAAAATTGGCAGAAGTCATTTCAAGTTTTAAGCTCTTGAGATTCGATTCCAGTGCGCTTTTGCGTCGATTTGTCAGCCCATTTTTGATTTTTGGTGAATGGCATAGGAACTGCTAAGAGGATAAGACATCTTAATCAATTATTTTAAATAAACTCATACTATGTCAAACGTAAAAATCAAACCTCTTGCTGATAGAGTTTTGGTACAACCTGCCGAAGCAGAAGTGAAGACCGCTTCTGGACTTTATATTCCCGACTCTGCTAAAGAAAAGCCTCAGAAAGGAACAGTGATCGCAGTAGGAAATGGTAAAAAAGATGAGCCAATGACAGTGAAAGTTGGCGACACGGTACTTTATGGCAAGTATTCGGGTACTGAACTGACAGTAGAAGGAAGCGAGTACCTGATCATGAGAGAATCTGACATTTTCGCGATTCTTTAATCAATCAAATTAAATCATAAAAATAAAAATCATAAAATGGCTAAAGAACTATTTTTCGACACAGACGCAAGAGACCGTTTGAAAAAAGGTGTTGATGCGCTTGCAGATGCAGTGAAAGTGACGTTAGGCCCAAAGGGAAGAAACGTCATCATCGATAAAAAATTTGGAGCACCTACTATTACTAAAGATGGTGTTTCAGTAGCAAAAGAGATTGAACTGACAGAACCTATTGAAAATATGGGTGCGCAGTTGGTAAAAGAGGTAGCTTCTAAAACTGCAGATAATGCAGGTGACGGTACTACAACTGCTACAGTACTTGCTCAGGCTATATTCGCTGTAGGTATCAAAAACGTGGCAGCTGGAGCTAATCCAATGGATCTGAAAAGAGGCATTGACAAGGCAGTATCTGCAGTGGTAGCTAGATTGAAAGCAAACTCTAAAGGTATTTCGACTTCTAAAGAAATTGCTCAGGTAGCAACTGTATCCGCAAACAACGATGACGAAATCGGTAAAATGATCTCTGATGCAATGGACAAAGTGGGTAAAGACGGTGTAATCACTGTAGAAGAAGCTAAAGGAACTGAAACTGAAGTAAAGACTGTAGAAGGCATGCAGTTTGACAGAGGTTACCTTTCTCCATATTTTGTCACCAATACAGAGAAAATGGAGGTAGAACTTGATCAGCCTTACATCTTGATCTATGACAAAAAAATCTCTTCTATGAAAGAATTGCTTCCTGTACTTGAGCCGATAGCTCAGACTGGAAAGCCACTTTTGATTATTGCTGAAGATGTAGATGGCGAAGCTCTAGCCACACTTGTGGTAAATAAAATTAGAGGCGCACTGAAAGTTGCTGCTGTAAAAGCGCCAGGTTTCGGCGACCGAAGAAAAGCTATGTTGGAAGACATCGCAATCCTGACCGGTGGAACAGTTATCTCTGAAGAAAGAGGTTTCAAACTGGAAAATGCAACTCCAGACATGCTTGGAAGAGCAGATAAAATCAATATTGACAAAGACAACTCTACTATCGTAAATGGTGCTGGTGATCCGGGTGCAATTAAAGGCCGTGTGGCTGAAATCAAAGCTCAGATTGACAAGACGACTTCTGATTACGACAGAGAAAAACTTCAGGAAAGACTTGCAAAGCTTTCTGGCGGAGTAGCCATTCTGTATATCGGTGCTGCCACTGAAGTGGAAATGAAAGAGAAGAAAGATCGGGTAGACGATGCATTGCACGCTACAAGGGCAGCTGTACAAGAAGGTGTAGTAGTAGGTGGAGGAGTAGCTTTTATTAGAGCAGCTGAAGCACTTAATGATTTAAGAGGTCTAAATGAAGATGAAGACACAGGTATCAACATCATCAGACAGGCTATCGAGTCTCCTCTAAGAACTATTGTATCGAATGCTGGTGGAGAGCCATCTGTAGTAGTCAATAAAATCAAAGAGAATGAAGGTAATTATGGCTACAATGCAAGAACAGATATTTACGAAGATCTATTTGCTGCAGGTGTAATCGATCCTACCAAAGTAACCCGTTTAGCACTTGAGAATGCTGCTTCAATAGCTGCATTGCTTTTGACTACAGAATGTGTAGTAGCGGATAAGAAAGAAGATTCTGCTGGAATGCCTCCAATGGGCGGCGGTGGAATGGGTGGAATGATGTAATTCCCACCTAGTTAATAAAAAAGGAGACTCTATGAGTCTCCTTTTTTATTTTCCCCTTATCGGTTCTCGATTTAAGCTAAAATAAGAAAGCGAAATTAATTTTTCAATTCAATTGGGAAAAATTGTACTTTGCAGACTCAATAAAAAAAATTGTGAAATTCTTATTTTGTAAATGACTCATTTTGATGCCATATTTCTCGTAGATGATGACCCTATTAATAATCTCATCAACAAGAGGTTATTGGGAAAATTCGGGATTTTTGAAAATATCTCTGTGTTTCTTGACGCTGAAGATGCATTGATTTCTCTGAGTAAACTTCCTGAGAATCAAACAGTAATTATTTTTTTGGATCTGAATATGCCGGTACTAAATGGATGGGAATTCCTAGATGAATACATTAATCTCTTCCATGACAGAAAAGATAAGATCGTAATTCTTTCAAGTTCTATTGACTTTTTGGATCGCCAAAAAGCTGACTTGTATGAGCTAGTTTCGGGCTTTTTGGAAAAGCCACTAACAATGGATAAGATTCATTTTACATTTCAAAATTAGATTTGCGTTAGCTATCAGTGTTAATCTGATCCATCCAAATAATTTTAACTTTTCTTGAAATGGCCTGTGGCTGTTTATCTTTCTTTACCAATTACTATTTAGTTGTCCATATTCTTTAAATATGAGTGAAAAGATTTACTAAACTATATTTCATCTGTTATGTGTTTTTTTATTAATATTTAGCATGATCACCCTCTGCTTTGCCAGTAAATGGAAGAGGGCACAATATAAATGGTGAAACCTTGATAATTAGATGCTTGGGTCTTCTGTCATTATAAGCAGATAAAATAAGGCTATTGGTATCATTTCGAATACCCAAAATTTATACGACATTTAAAATTTATTTAAGTACGCTTAATAATGCTGGGCTATATGAATTTTTTGAGTTTTAATACTTTTAGACTTTGGGATTGAGTAGGTTTCAAATATGTCAATTATTTGCTTTTCTAAATCTAGACAGCTTTAAATACTTGATATTCAGTCAAAAATAATATTTCCAATGAATTAAATTGCGGAAATCGTTTTCTGATGTATTTTGTTTTCAATTTTTAACACTACACTTATCGACCTTTCTTAAACTATTATACTTGAAAAAAATCTTTTATTAGGAGTTTAGATTTTTCTCCAGAAGTTCAGTTTTGGGCAATATGTGTATCCGTTTTGTTGTACGTAGCCAAATTAACTGCAGATATGATAGGATAAATCCCTCCTGATATTCGGGACTGACGCTAGCCCCCTTGAAAAAGGGGGAATTTGATCCGATTCCAATGAAGATTTCTTTTTAGATAGTGACGTGCACTTATGAGGATACACATATTAGTTAAATATAAATCTGTGTGACAAAAATCTCATTGGAATATGAATTCTAATTAAACTCAAATAGCACTCCTGTCGCTAAAAGAATTGTAGTAAAACAATACGACAGTGTACATTCCAAAATTTTTAGACTACCTCTTCCAATGATGTCCCCTTCCCTATTTAAAGAAATATTTTACTTTTGAAGGTCAAAAATCTAGTAATCTTGACTTCTGTCCATCTGTCGATTTTAACCGTCCAAACAAAAGGTGTTAACTCCAAGTGATGATACTTGAGATCACTTACATTTTTTTAGTTATCGTTTGCTTTGCGGCAGGACTAACCCCTAAAAGTATGGTAGATAAAGCGACGACTATGAGTAATCTTACATAAATAATTCGTGACAACGGAAAGGCAATCCAGACCATCTCCAAAACTGTGGATATTGTCCTCAACACGGTCAAGAAATATCTTCAGTTGGCTGATGCTAAGGGTTTTAGTTATGTAGAACTTATCGCCAAAACGATATGGAGCTTGACAAAATATTTTGCAATCCTGAAAAGAGATCAGAACAGCAACATAGAGAGCCTCTTTCTTACTTTCCGTATGTGGAATCAGAACTCAGAAAAACTGGTGTAAAATACTGGGTATTATGGGGCAAATACTAGCAGAAAAATCCTAAAGTTTATGGTTATTGACAATTTTGTGATCACTTCAAGCAAGGGTGGATCAGTTGGTCAGCAAGTATTCGGATCGAGCATTTATAAAGTAAAAAGCTCTAAATAGACATTAACCGGTGAAAAACTGTTCACTTTAATTTTTAACTTTCATAGATATTACTAATATCACAGGAGCTTATTATGTCGGTAAAATTGCTGAGTCGATGACGAAAATCGGTAATGACAATCTCAAATTCTCAAGGGGAAAAGTTGATTGTTCCCTCTTAGCACCTGACGCTATCACCACCTATTCGGCAGGCAGAAAGCCTACTATTGTACTAATGAGTTGATCCAAGAATTGGAGTTTCACACGAACAGGAGGTTCCACTGCTAGATTCTTGGGATTGTGAAGATATAATTCCAGACGACAGCTACTCTAATCAATCATTTCGAATTAATCATGATCTATTGGGATTGTGATATCTGGCGAGATTTCGGAGGTGGCGTCGCAGGATATACTGCAACTCATTTAGTCAGAAGAGGATCTAATCCTTCTCCGGGGCTTTTCTACATTGCTAGTTCATTCCGGGATTTACCAATTGGAATTTAAAGCCTAAGGAAAAAATTAAATTAAGTATCAAGGTAAGATAGATCAAAGCAACCAAAAAAATAATCCCTTTTTTACGTTTGAGAAAACGTTGGATGATAAAGTCTGGCAAAGTGATACAATTATTCCTTACGCTGATGATTCATAAAAGCAAATCATCTATGAGTTTATTGATACGAATGTCTACCACTGTCAATAGTTTTACAGGCTAACTCAAACAGACTTTGATGCTCAATCTGAAACCTTTCAGGTAGTTGTGATCAGCCTTGTTCAGGAGCACATTTCCTGTCCAGTATATTCTATTGATCCAAACCCAGGTGTAGAGAGATTTATACTTCAGGGTGAAAACATGAATTTGGATGAAACCGCACCAGAGACCTATGATCTAAAAGGAAACCTGACATTAAGCAATTCTGAAATTAGAAATAAAGGATAATAATTTGACTTTTCACCTATGCCAAAAGGCATATTCATACTGAAACTGTTTTGACTAATAGGCTTGGTGACGAAAAAAACTCATTATCCATT